>Ga0265295_1008340_pt1 | contig 11542 bp, 9 predicted proteins | sample Munlansysbiofilm_FD_192503 | JGI IMG/M metagenome (GOLD analysis project Ga0265295, IMG submission 192503) | Leachate microbial communities from a municipal landfill in Southern Ontario, Canada - Methane capture system biofilm | ecosystem: Engineered > Solid waste > Landfill > Unclassified ... | reverse complement strand
TTTATACTTAAAAATTTTAAAACAAATAAAAATAACCATAAATTTGACTACAAAGGTTCTTTTTTTGCCGCAGCTTCAATAGGAAGCTTTCTTCTTGTTTTAACCCATGGATATGAATGGGGTTTTAAATCACTTAAATTTGCATCATTTGCAGGCGTTTTTATATTATTTTTCATCTTGTTTATTTTGAACGAAAAAAAAGCAGCAAATCCTATTTTAAATTTAAAAATTTTTAAAAACAGAATGCTTTCAATAACCTCTCTTTCAGGTGTTCTTCTTTTTATGATTTTATTTGTAATTATTTTTCTTATGCCTTTTTATCTTATGAAAGCAAAGGGTCTTGACTCCCAGACAGCAGGTTATATAATGATGGTTCCTTTTGCATTTCTTTTTTTTGTATCGCCGGTTTCAGGCAATCTTTCAGATTATCTTGGTTCAAGAATTTTATGTACTGCAGGCATGCTGGTTTTATTTTCTGGAGTATGGCTTTGCTCAAGACTTGGTATTGACTCAAATACTTACTCAATTATTTTTGCTCTTTCTCTTGTTGGAATTGGAACTTCAATTTTTATTTCTCCAAACAGTGCTGCACTTATGACCTCTGTTCCTGAAGAAATAAAAGGAACAGGGGGTGCTATCATGGCAGCTGCAAGAAATCTTGGAATGGTTTTAGGAATTGCAATGGCAGGATCCTTGTTTAACTTTTATTTTAAGGCACAATCACAAGGAAAAACACTAAGCAGCTATGTTCCTGAAATGAATTATGCATTTATGAAAGCCTTTGGCATAACAATGACTGCAACAGCTTTTCTTGCACTTGCAGCAGCTGTAATAACAGCATTTAGAGGAAAAGAACAAAAAAGACAAAGGAGATAAAATAATGAAAATAACAATAGTCGGCGGAAATGGATTTGTAGGAAAAAATATTGTTAATAAACTTGTTTCAAAAAATTATGAAATTGTTTCAATTGATATTGCAAAAAATCATTCCAATATAAATAACTTGAAATTTGTTTCTGCTGATACAACCTCTCAAGGTGAATGGCAAAAAGAAATTGCAGATTCAGATGCTGTAATTAATCTGGCAGGTGCTACAATTTTTAAATTCTGGACCAAAAATTATAAAAACCTTATTTATGATTCAAGAATTTCTACAACAAGAAATATAGTAAATGCAATTGATGAAAAAAAACAAAACATCTTAATAAGCACTTCAGCAGCAGGATATTACGGGGACAGGAAAAATGAACTTTTAAATGAACAAAGCAGCTCTGGTAACGATTTTCTTTCAAATGTCTGCAAAGACTGGGAAAGTGAAGCCTTAAAAGCTCAAGAAAAAAATTCAAGAACATGTATCATGAGATTTGGAATAGTTCTTGGAAAACAAGGCGGAGCTCTTGCACAAATGCTTCCATATGCAAGATTTATGCTTAATCCTGTACTTGGATCAGGACAAAATTTTTTCCCGTGGATTCATATTGAAGATCTTGTAAATGCATGTATTTTTCTTCTTGAAAATCCTGAAAATAATGGAATTTATAATTTTACAGCTCCAGAATTTGTAACTCAAAAAGAATTTACAAACATTCTTGGGAAAATTTTAAACAGGCCTGCTTTCTTAAAAGTTCCTGAATCTGCCTTAAAAATTTTTGCAGGAGAATTTGGCAAAAGCCTTTTAATGAGCCAAAAAGCTGATCCTCAAAAACTTATAAATTGTGGTTTTAAATTTGAATTTGATAATCTTTACAAGGCTTTTGAAAATCTTTTATAAGGTTTTTTCCGGTTTTTATTTAAAAATAAAACCGGAAAAATCTACTTAGTCATTGTCAAAAAAAAGAAATTTTTGTTTGAGTTCAAGAAAGATTAAAAAATTTAACCTTTAGAATACATTTAGTATTTTAAGAATTAAATTTTAAATCTCGCTTTATAATAAAAAAAAGGCCGTTTTCGTTCCGCAACTACATAGTGATTGGCCGAAAACGAGAATTTTTTGCTCAGTTCAAGGAAGATGAAAAATTTAACCGCAGGAATACATGGAGTATTTTGAGGATTAAATTTTGAATCTGACGCAGAAATGGACAAAAAAGGCCGTTTTCGTTCCGCAACTACATAAGAAATTTTGGATCAAGAAGATTATCAAATTGAATATGAATTGAATATTCATGGCTCATTTGAGGCAGCACGCTTAAAACCTGGCCTTTTTTTTTGATATCAACCCTGTTTTTTGATTCAGGTATAATAAATTTCATCATAAGCTCTCTTCCAAGAAGCAGTTTTACGTTTTTCTCATTTGAAGTAGTAAAATAAAATGAAAGACCGCCTGAAGAAACATCTGACAATTTACCTTTTAAAACTTTTCCTATTGCTTTTCCAGAAGCACTCAGTATCTGGAAAACTATTACACCATTAGTTGAAAATCTTTTGTGAATTCTTCTATTTACACCTTTTTCCTGAACAAGTGCAGATGTTGTTTTAAGGGTAAAGGCAAAATCCTTTAACTTTGGTTCAAGTCCTGGAAAATCTTCCTTTAGCTTATCCAGCCTTTCTTTGTTTAGAATATGGCAGGAACCCTGGGAACTTCCAACAAGAGTATTTGTGCATACAGATGTTTTAAAAAACGACTCTGTACCTGCAATTGCTCCTGGAGCTACTTCTCTTATAAAAATATCTTCCTTGTCTTTTTTATGAAGAATTTTCAGACTGCCTTTATTTACAAAGTAAAGATTATTATTTTTTTCACCCTGCCGGAAAAAAACATCATCAGAACTGAAATGTTCTTCTTTCATTGAAAAGAAAAGTGCATTGCCTTCTTCCGAAGTAAGGTCAGAATAAAGTTTTTTAAATATGCTCTGATGATTTTTATCAATTGCCTCGTTTTTTTCCCTCTCAATAATTTCAGCAGATTCAACTATTTCTGTAAGTGCTAGTGGATCAATTTCATAAATTTTATCTCTTAAAGCCTCTGCCTTTGTAAATTCTTTATTTTTTGCAAAAAATAAAACAGCCTGATAAACCGATTGTACAGCCTGATCTTTATTTCCATTTTCAAGATGAGTTCTTATTTCATGCTCTAGTTTTTTTAAATCCATTTATCCTCCAATGGAATATAGTATTAACTTAAATCATATGCCTTATGATTCTAGTAAGCTGCTCAAAAAAAGCACTCTTTTTTTTAATTTACTGGTAATATTCAAAAATAATTAATAAATCTTTACTAAAAACTGATTTTTAACTTTAACAAAAGCTTGTTTTTGTCCAGCCACTAAATTTTAATATTTATAAATCACTTAACTATTGTCAATTAAGTTTCAAAAATAATTCAATTAAGTTCTGAATTAAGTGTTTCAAGAGAATCTTCAATAATTTCTTTTAAAATTTCATTTGATTCTATTTTTGAAATTTTTTCAATTTGTTTTATCCACTTATTTTTTTGCTCAGATAATGAAAACAAATATAAAATATCACCCTTTGTTTCTATTGAAGCTTCAAAATAAATTTCATTAAGTCGTGTAACAAGGTCTTCAAATAAAAATTGGGATTTTTCAGCTAAAATTTCAGCTGTTACAGCAGCACCAACCCTTATGCCTAATTTAGAAGACTGAAATAAAGAAACAAAGCCTTGAAATACTTTATTTTCAGATATCATTATATCTGCAATATCTGCTGCCTTTCCCTGTTCAATAATATTTATAAAATACTCTGATGTAAGTTCGTTTTTGTCTTTTTCCTCAAATAAGGCATTAAGGTCTTCTAAATTAAGGCTGCCTACAAGCCTTTGAATTTCATTTCCATTTTTTTCAATAATAAGACAGGGAACAGACATTACGCCGAAATTGTCTGCAAAATCTTGATTATCATCACAAAAATAAAATTTAGTTTCAATATTCTTATTTTTTAAAAATTCAATTAAAAGATCAAAAGCCTTTGGACAATTTGGACACATTGAGGAAACAAAAAACCTTTGTGTGAATTTGTCAGAAAAAACCTTTTTTTCAGGCAGACATGCAGTTTTTATTAAATAATTTGCAAGACGGCCATAAGGAAAACCAAAAAATGAAAAATTATTAATTTCAATTTTTTGCTCATTTCCTTTTTTAACCTCAAAATCTGCCCACGGAAAAATTTGTTTTAAATTTTCCATAAAATCTTTAAGTTTTTTATTATTTTTTTCTGTTTCTATTAAATACAATTTTTTTTTATTTAATTTATTTTTGTAGTGATCAACAAAACTTTTTTCAAAGGTTAAATCCATAATTTTACCTTTACTTTATTTATTTTTATTTCTATGTTTTCAAAATTAATGTCTTATTACAAATTTTAAAAAAGTTAAATTTTTAATTATGAATTTCAAATCATTTTCAATAATGACCTTTAATATCCGTTTTGGCCTTGCCCCTGATATTGAAAATCCCTGGGACAATAGAAAAAAAAGTGTAATAAATCTTATTTCACAAAAAAATCCTGATTTCATAGGCATCCAGGAAGTAAATGATTTTCAGCTTGAATATCTTAAAAAAAATCTGCCTGATTATAATGTCACAGGACTTTACGGCAAAAAAGATCCTAACTGGCAGGAAATTCCAATTTTTTACAAAAAAGACTTTGAATGCGTTTTAAGTGAACATTTTTTTTTAAGCAATACACCATATTTAGAAAGCAAATTTTTAGAAAGCCAGTGGCCAAGGCAGGCTGTTACAGCTCTTTTTTCAAAAAAAAACAAACTGATTTCAATTACAAATACTCATTTTGATTTTAAAGACAGCGTACAGATAAAAAGTGCTGATCTTATAAGGCATAAATTGTCCTGCCTGAATAAAAAAATACCCAAGGTTTTATGCGGTGATTTTAATGCAGACCCTACAGGCAAATGCTATTATCAATTTGTATTCCAAAATCCGCCACATTTTAAAGATCCGTTTTCAAATCTCCAGTCTGCAACTTTTCATGGTTTTACAGGCATCCCAAATACAGGAAGAATTGACTGGATTTTATACAGCGGAAATTTATCGCCTCTATCTGGAAAAATAATTGAATATTGTGAAAACGGGAAATATCCTTCTGATCATTTTCCTGTATTTGTTGAATTTGCACTTGATAAATCCTGATTAAAATATTTAAAAAAACCTGTATAAGCTGCAACTTAAAGAAAACACTTACAAATTTTTTTCAAAAAATTATTGTCTTAATTTTAAAGAGCTGCTTTTTATTACAAGTTTCTGGCCTGGATAAATATAATCTTTGTAATCAAGCTTATTCCATTCAAGAATATCTTTTGTTCTTACTTCAAACTCATCAGCAATTTTTATAAGTGAATCACCTCTTTTAACTGTGTAATAAAAAACAGTATGCTCCCTTACCCATTTATTTTTTAAAATTTCAAACTCAGTAAAAAATTTTTTGGGGGTATGTTTTGCAGGAATATCTATAAAAGTTTCGCCTTTTATAAGATAATCTCCAATAATTTTTGTATTTAAAAGTTTAAAATCATATAAAGACAAACCAAGAGCCTTTGCACATACAGATGCTGGAACAGTATGATCAAGCCAAATTTTAACTTTTTTTGTTTCATAAGGATAGTAATAGTCTGAATCATTGAGATCAAATCCAAGCTCTTTTCTTTTTTCAAAAACTATTTTTGCAGTAAAAATCCTGAAAACATATCTCATTGTTTCCTCAGGCAGCCATAAATCATAATAATTATCTGTATCCTGTGCTTCAAGCTCTCTTTCTATACGCATTTCTCCAATATTGTATGCAGCAAGAGCAAGCTCCCAGCTCTTAAATTTTTCATAAAGGCTTTTCATGTACAATGCAGCAGCCTTTGTTGATTTTATTATGTCACATCTTTCGTCAATGGATTTATCTATATGAAGTCCGTGCAAAGCTCCGGTTGAATGAATAAACTGCCAGAAGCCGACTGCATTTTGAGATGAGCGTATATGAGGTCTTAAAGCACTTTCAACAACTGCCACATATTTTAAATCGTCTGGAAGATTTTCCTGTTTTAATATTTTTTCAATTTCTGGAAAATACCTGCCAGACCGCTTTAGCCACAATATAACCTGAGGCCTGTTATGGCATACAAGCAAAACTTCCTTTTCAAGTCGTTCTTTTACATTATTTTTTTCAAGGGGAATTTTTTTATTGCAAAAAGAAATGCTTTCTATTGAATTTAAGGTTTCAACAAGATTATTTTCAGCAAATAAAAAAGACGAATTTAAAAACAAAAATAAAACAGTAAAAATAACAAATAATTTTTTAGTCATTAATTTTCATCCTGATATTCTAGATACTCAGAAAATTCTATTTCATAGATATAAATTAGTATAAATCCAAATCCAAAAACCATAGGCCCGTAAATAAGTCCTAAAAGCCCCCATACATTTATACCGCCAAGAATTGAAAAAAATATCAGCACAGGCCCCATTCCGCCTTCGCTTTTCATAAAAACCGGCCTTAAAACATTATCTGCAAGTCCTACAATCAAAATAAACCAGATTATCAAAAATATACCAAGGCCGATTTTGCCTGAAATAAAAAGCCAGATAGAAGCAGGCACCCATATAAGAGCAGTTCCAACTACAGGAATCAGCGAGGCAAGAGCAATTGCAGCTCCCCAGAATAATGCAGGGAATCCGACAATTGCAAAGCCTATTCCTCCGGCAGCACCCTGAGCAAGTGAAGTAAAAATATTTCCCATTATAACAGACTTAAAAAGAACCCTTGTTTTTTCAACAATTCTTAATTCATGGGACTGCTTAAGCGGAAGAATATGAAAAAAATTTTTTATTATCTTGTCCTGATCCCTTATCATTACAAAAAATACAACCATCATCATAAAAAAACTGACACCTGTGTTTAAAACACTTCCGGCAAATTGCTTTCCCTGCCCCATAAGCCATTTTATGAGGTTTGAAAAAAAATTTAAGACCTGCTTTTCAAAATCTGCATTTCCAAGTGTTGTTTCTGGAAGCATTCTTGCAAGAATTGGAAATTTATCTTTTAAATATGTTATTTTATCCTGAAAATCTGTGCTGTATTTTGAAAAATTCCCTTCAGCAAACCATTTGTAAATTGCATCAAAGGAATTTATGCCCTGAAAAATAATGCTTGTAAGAATTATTATGGCAGGAATCAAAACAAGAAACGCCAGGGAAAAGCTTGATAAAAAAGCAGATAAATTTTTTTTCCCTTTAGTTAGATTAAGAAATTTAGTATGCAGAGGCATAAAAAGGAATGAAAGCAAAACTCCCATAATTATTGAGTTAAGATAGGGTTTTAGCATTGAATAAATCAGAAAAAAAATAAAACCAATAATACCAAACAAAAAATAATGCTGGAGCGAAAAATTTAAGAATTTTGTTTTTTTCAATTCAGTCTCCAAATAATAAATTTTAATTGTTAAAGAGGCCCAATGTTTGAAATAAAATATTTATTTGAAATCCAATACACCAGAGCAAACTCAAATATCAACAGAGTTTATGCAATAGCAAAATCCGAAGATGATATAGAAAGATATGCAGCAAAAAATGAACTAAAAATTTTTTTTATAAAAACCCTTGCTTCAAATCTTGGTGATCCCCAGGCTAAAGGCAAAGATGTATCTCTTCTTCTAGAACTTTAAAATACTAATTTATCAGATGCTGTACAATTTTTTTTGAGTCTGTTTACAGGTTAAATTTTACCTTACCTGAACTGAAACAAAATTCTCGTTTTTAAAAATCACTAGCTATTAAATTCAGGCTTGATCTTCTGTTTTTTCCTGATCTTCATCATTTTCTTCCCTTGCAGCAATTTTTATATCTATGTCAGGATAAATTTCTTTTATCTTATTGATATAATTTTCTTTTTGCTTTAGTTTTTCCCGAACTTCCAAAAGAATTTTTTCATAGGACCTTTTAACTTTTTCCTCTGTATTTTTTAAAATATTATAAAAAGTCATAAGAAAAAATATTTCAATAACAAGGGCTGTAATAAACCCCAGAGCCAACCCTGTATCAAGATAATAATACACAAGCATCATGCATATAATTGAAGTTATAAGTATCATTTTTTTCTTTTTCAGCTAAAAGTATTTTTAATTAATAAAAAAATTAAAGGTATAGTATATAAAAATTTAAAACAATTCAACTGTCCTGTAATGAATTTAAACCTGAACCGGACAATTTTAAAAAATTGAGCATATAACCTAAATCTTTTATAGACTATAATTTTGAAATTATGTGATTGTCCAAAAACCAATTTTTTTTATTCAACTAATATTTATCATTTAATTTAACAGCTATATCCAAAAAAAATTAAGGCATTGTCTGATTTTTTTATATCTTTATCAGGCAATGCCACTTATTTCATCAAAAGCAAAATTAATTCTTTTAAAACTTAAAGGAAGCACTTAGTCCTAAAGTACGTGGAGCACCTGTAACACCCTTATCGACATTTCCTCTTTCATTAAAAATTGTAAAATATGTCTTGTCAAAAATATTGTCTGCATAAAAATTTACGCTGAATTTTCCTATTTCATACCCAATCTTAGCATTGGCAATAACATATTCGCTTTGACTGTACTTGTTGTCTTCAGTAAAATAACTTTTACCATGCCATATTCCTTCACCTCTTAGATAAATCCCAACTGGAAAATAATATTCTGCTATTACAGATCCATTGTATTTTGGAGTAAAAGGAATGGTATTTCCTTCATATTCACTAACTTTATGTTTTTGAAATTCAGCATCAAGAAAACCAAAGGAGCCTGTTAACTGAAATCCTGTGAACGGACGAATAACAGATTCAAGTTCAATACCCCAGGTTGTTGCTTCTGCGGCATTCCTTGTGATAAATTCCCATGTGCCTGTCGGCATATAAGTAATCTGTATATCATCAACTTTAGTGTAAAAAGCACATAGATTTGCTATCAATCTGTTTCCAAACCAGTTTGTTTTTATACCGGTTTCATAGGACACTGCATATTCAGGGTCATATGATGCAGCGTCAGCAGTATTTAACGAAATTGTATTATAACCGCCTGACTTATAACCTTTTGCAATACTCAAATATGCCATTACTGATTCATTTGCATGGTAGCTTAACGAAGCCTTTGGTGAGTAATTTGTCCATGAGGTTGAATCTTTGTAATCGCCTTTTACAACTCCGTTTGTGATGTGATAAAAATCATTTTCCTTTTTATCATAATCAAGCCTTAGCCCTGCTGATAAAGTGATCTTTTCAAAAAATCTATAGTCTGCCTGACCAAACATTGAAAAAGTATCTGTTTCAAGTTCAGCTGTGCTTAGATCATCAGTATAAATTCCTGTAGGTGCACCTGCTGTTCCTGTATCAGTTCTCATATTATAATAGGACTCAAATACCCCATTTTGATAAAACCCGCCTGCAATCCACTGAAAATTGCTGGCTTCATTATTTGATGCAAAACGGATCTCCTGAATAAACTGCTTTTCATCGGGTTCAAGAATTCTGTATTTTTTATTTTCTCCGTCGGATAAGTAATCTTTTCCTGCTACAGCATCTCTTTCATATTCATTTTTTGCTGTTATTGAAGTTATATCGCAAAAAGAAGTACTGTGCTTGATACTTAAAGAATGAGTTATATCAGTTATTTCCTCACCTTCAGCTATTCCTCTGTGTTTTATTTTAAATTCGTCATAAGACGGTACAACCATAGGATCAAAATTGCAGTAATAATTATCATTTGTTTCTGTAAAAATTATATCTGTATTATCAGTTGGAACCCATCTTAGCTGTAATCTCCCTGCATTTCTCTTTTCTTTTCTTGTTGGAGCTTTTTCTTCATCAATAAAGCTGTCTCTTGTTGTGTATGAACCAGATAAACCCACAAAAAGTTTATTTTCTAAGACGGCACCGCTTATGGCTGCTTTATATGCTTTTAAATTATATGATCCAGTTTCTGATGAAGCATTTGCCCTGAAAGTGTTTTCTGGTTTCTTAGTTATTATGTTTACAACACCTCCTGCAGAGTTCATTCCGTAAAGGTTCCCCTGAGGCCCTCTTAAAACTTCAATGCGCTCAATATCAAAAAGACTTGTCTGAACTCCGGTAAAACCAAAAGTTGATGGAACATCATCAATATAATAACCAACTGAAGGTGAATCATAAACCATATTATTCTGCCCTCTTATACTTTGGTAACCGCCGGCTCCGTATATTGGATATATTTCAAAGTTTGGAATATAGGAATCAATGTCTTTTATAGAATCAATACCTGCATCCTCTATCTGGATATCGCTCAATGCTGAAACACTTCCAGGAATCTCCTGAATATTTTTTTCTCTTTTGTCTGCGGTTACTGTTATTGTTTCGGTTTTAATTTTTTCCAGATCACTGGAGTAGCAAGTCCCGGCTGTAATCAGCACTAATGAAAATACTGATGCTAAACTCAATCTAAACAATTGCTTACAAAAATACATTTTTTTCTCCTCTGCTTTTAGCAACTTAAATAAAAAAACAGCTGAAAAACCCATTCCCAGCTGATAAATTTAATTTCCCTATTTGAAATTTTGGATGAAATACTTGAAACAAGATGAATAAATTTTGAAACTGATATTTGTAGGCTGACCTAAAACTGTTTGCTGCAGTAGATAGAGTATTTACGTGAGTGCATTATTTTATTAATTGTATTTATAATGTTCCGGCTTTTTTGTAGCGACATTAAATACACCGGAAGGTACCCTTTATAACTTATTCCGGTAGATGGGTCCAATGGCAAGGTTTGGGTGCAATTCACGTCGTTTTATTACAAAGCCTGCACATGTGATGGTCAGAAAGTATCATGCACCCCTTAACCTGAATTAATTCAAAGAGGAGGAGCATCACCAACCTTTTCATAACAGACTCTTTCAAAACCAATGGAGGTAATTACAAATTTCTGAAGTCTTAGATCCTTGTATTTTTCTTCAAGCTTTGCTGAATAGTCTTTTACCTGATCAATACCTTCTTCCATTTTCTCTTTTACCAGAGGATGATTTTTTACTTCATCATAACTTAAACTTTCTGCCTGTTTTCCTGTAAGTTTTGCATCTTTCAAGCTTACAAACTTAAATTCCATCAATACATCGTATACTTTTCCATATCTTTTATCAGGACGGATTATCATTGTAAGATCTGAATATCTTTTTGATATTTCATTTTCAGAATCCATTAAAAAAATTATATCGTTGTATAAAAGTGTTAAAAATGCGGTCTTAAGAGTCAGTTCATTGGCAAGTATGTAATCCCTGTTGCTGAAAACCTTGAAATATTTTTTTTCAACAAAATCGCATAAAGGCTGAATATCGCCCTTTTGATAAACAAGTTTTGCAGCATCCCTTCCTTCATCTCTTTCCATTGGATCAGGTATTAAAATATTGCAGAGCTTTTCTGCATAAAGACTTTTTACAACCATGTTTGGTATTTTAAGTCTTATTTGTAAATCCAAAGTCTCTTCTGCAATGGTAAGAATTCCAAAATAGTATAAAAATGATGAAAGAAACTTTTTATCCCTTGAATTATCAAGAACCATTTCATCTAT
>Ga0265295_1008339_pt1 | contig 11543 bp, 12 predicted proteins | sample Munlansysbiofilm_FD_192503 | JGI IMG/M metagenome (GOLD analysis project Ga0265295, IMG submission 192503) | Leachate microbial communities from a municipal landfill in Southern Ontario, Canada - Methane capture system biofilm | ecosystem: Engineered > Solid waste > Landfill > Unclassified ... | reverse complement strand
CTTAATCAGCAATTATGTGTATTAAGACAAGGACCATGTGGAGAAAAGATTAGATGTGGTCTTAAGAAGGTGGGGGAGATTTATGATTGAGAAAACTGGAGCAGCAACCATTGATTTAGTTAAATCTGTCTTCCCGTCAAAAGACGTTTTAGCAAGGCCAAAAGCAATCATCGAGTGTTATAAGGAAATTCCGTGTAATCCATGTGAGACAAGTTGCCCTTTTAATGCGATTTATATCGGTAGCGATATAAATCAAATTCCAAGAATTGATTTTAATAAATGTACTGGATGCGGGATCTGCGCTCAGGCTTGTCCAGGACTTGCGATAATGATTGCGATGATAAAAGATGGTAAGGCATATTTTAAAATTCCATATGAACTTTTGCCATTACCGGTTGTAGGTGAAAAATGGAGCGCAGTTAATCGTTATGGTGAGATATTGGATAAACCATGTTTGATTGAAAATGTCAAAAAAACCAAAGATAGAACCACAATTGTGACAGTTTCGATAGAGCAACCTTTTCTATATGAGTTTTCAACCATCAGGAGTAAACTATGAGTAAGAAAGATATAATTATATGTCGTTGTGAGGATATTTCCTTACAGGATGTTCATGACTGTTTAGAAAGTGGTTATACTACAGTTGAAGATATCAAAAGAATTTTAAGAGTTGGAATGGGGCCTTGTCAAGGACAAACTTGTTCGCATTTGATTCAAGCGGAAATAGCTAAATTTTTAGGAATGAAAAAAGAAGATGTGAAGTTTCAAAAGACTAGACCGCTGGTTACTGGGGTAAGTCTTGAAGCGATTGCGAAACAAGCTCTTAAAGGTGAAGAAAATGATTAAGGCTAGTATTGTGATTATTGGCGCTGGTATCAGCGGTTTAAGTACAGCTTATAATTTAGCTAAAGAAGGCATGAAAGATATTCATGTGATTGATAAAGGATATTTCACCAACGGTTCTACGGGCAGATGCGGAGCTGGAGTGAGACAACAGTGGTCAACGAAGATGAACTGCATTTTGGCTAAAAAGAGTATTGAGTTTTTCGGTAGGGCCAATGAAGAATTAGGTTATCATAAGGATATCGAGTTTAAACAAGAAGGATATTTAATTTTAGCTACTAATGAAGAGGAAGATTTACAGTTTGAAAAGAATGTAAAGTTACAAAATTCTTTGGGAGTTCCAACCGTTAAATTGACTGTGGAAGAAGCTTTGAAAGTTGTTCCTCATTTAAATAAAGATAGTTTTATTAGTGCCACTTATTGTAAGACCGATGGACATGTTAATCCGTTTTTAATGAGTGAAGCTTATTATTTAGCTGCTAAGAAATTAGGCGTTAATTTTCACTTCTACGAAGAAGTTAAAGATATTGTTGTTGAAGATGGAGTAATAAAAAAAGTAATTACTGAAAAAGGTGAGTATATCACTGATAAAGTTTTAAACGCTGCGGGAGGATATGCCAAGGAGATAGGTTTGATGGCAGGAGTGGAAATCCCTGTTTTCTCAGAAAACCATGAAATTTTAGTAACGGAAAGAGCTAAGCCTTTGCAAGGTCCGATGGTGATGAGTTTTTCTAAAAATATTTACTGCCAACAAGTACCTCACGGTTCGTTTTTGATGGGTAGATCTAATCCTTATGCAGAAAAGTCACATGACATAAGTTCTTCATGGGAGTTCTTGGATGAGATGGCTAAGACTGTATTTCATATCTTACCTGAGGTTGCTAAATTAAGAGTTATCAGAACTTGGGGTGGATCTTATAATTTAAGTCCGGACCGTCAACCAATCATTAGTGATACTAAAGAGTTAAAAGGCTTTTATATGGCGTGCGGATTTAGTGGACATGGATTTATGTTTGCACCGATTACCGGTGAACTTTTAACAGAAATTATTTTAGGTAAAACATTAGATGAATATGCACATGAGTTGCATATTGATCGATTTAAAGATAAAGACATCACTGTCTTTGAACATTCAGTGGTATAAGAAAGGAGAGTTTATTTATGGCAATTTATGATTACAGAACCGAAGAATTAACCAATTTTTCTTGTGAAAAGAATCAAACTTTATACAAGGAGGGATTGGCAAAAGTTAGAGGTTATTTAGGTAAAAAATATCCTTTGATTATCAATGGCGAAAGAATCTTTACTGATAGATTCATTAAATCGCTTAACCCTGCAAATCACAAAGAGGTGATTGGAGAGATAGCACAGGCTGGGATTAAAGAAGCAGAATTAGCGATGGATAGTGCTTTAAAAGCTTTTGAAGTATGGAAGAAGACAAATCCTAAGGTAAGAGCTGACGTGCTTTTCAAAGCAGCTAACATTATGAAAAGACGCAAACATGAGTTATCAGCTTTAATGACTTTAGAAGCTGGTAAACCATGGGCTGAGGCTGATGCGGATACAGCTGAAGCGATTGACTTCTTGGAGTATTACGGAAGACAGATGTTAAACTTAGAAAGAATTGATGATGTAGTTTTAAGCAGAAGAGACATCGAAAGAAATGAATATCGTTATATTCCGCTTGGAGTTGGTGCAGTAATCACACCATGGAATTTCCCATTAGCAATTCTAACCGGTATGACTTCAGCTGCGATTGTTGCTGGTAATACCGTATTATTAAAACCGGCTTCAACTACTCAAGTTATTGCATTTAAGTTATTAGAAATTTTAGAAGAAGCGGGCATGCCAAAGGGAGTAGTTAACTTTATTCCTGGTAGAGGTAGTGAAACCGGTGACTTTATTGTTAAGCATCCTAAGACAAGATTTATCTCTTTCACAGGTTCTAAACAAGTGGGGTTACAAATTTATGAAGAAGCCGCTAAGGTTGTTAAGGGTCAAATTTGGCTTAAACGGGTTATCGCTGAAATGGGCGGTAAAGATGCAATTCTAGTTGATGATAATATCGACGTTGAACTAGCGGCTGATTCAATTGTCAAGAGTGCTTTCGGTTTTTCTGGCCAAAAATGTTCAGCTTGTTCTAGAGCGATTATTCATGAAAATGTATATGATGAAGTAGTTAGATTGATTAAAGAAAAAACAGAAAAAATCAGTCTTGGTAATCCTGAGGATTATAAAAATAATATGGGACCTGTCAATGATATTTTGGCATTTAGAAAGATTAATGAGTACATTGAGATTGGTAAAACAGAAGGTAAATTATTAACTGGTGGTAAGGCTAGTGATGAAGTAGGTTATTTCATACAACCAACAGTATTTATTGATGTAGATCCAATGGCAAGATTAATGCAAGAAGAAATCTTTGGACCAGTATTAGCTGTTACTAAGGTAAAATCTTTTAAAGAAGGTCTTGATGTAGTTAATAATACTGAATATGGTCTAACAGGAGCAGTTATTTCTAATTCAAGAGAACACTTGGAAATGGCAAGAGAAGATTTCCATGTTGGTAACTTATATTTCAATAGAAAATGTACGGGAGCAATTGTTGGTTATCAACCATTTGGTGGATTCAATATGAGCGGTACAGATTCAAAAGCTGGTGGACCAGATTATTTGATATTACACATGCAAGGAAAAACAATCAGCGAAGCTTTATAATAAGTTTAAGAGTGCAAGCAATTGCACTCTTTATTTTTTAAAAAAATATTTTTGAGCAAACAATTTGTTTCGAATTCGAAATAATGTTATAATGATAACAGTGAAGGAGGAAGAAATATGTTAACAACATTTACGTCAAAAGTTAAAAAATTAAAAGACGGTATGCAAGTAGATACTGAAGCTAATGGCTTTAAGATCTTGTTTGACGAACCGGAAAAGATGGGTGGAACCAATCAAGGTATCAACCCAATGAGTGCATTATTAAGCGTATTGGGTGCTTGTCAAGCAATTGTAGCTAGCATGTATGCTAAGAAGTTTAATATTGAGTTTAGTGATTTCTCTTTAGAAATTGAAGGGGATATGAATATGGCTGGCGTTATGGGAAAAGTTGATGTAAGATCTGGATTCCAAGAAATCAGATTTAAGATGCACTTTACATCAGAAAATAGCCAAGAAGAGTTAGAAGAATTTGCAAAGTTTATAGAAAAAACTTGTCCAATCAGTGATTCGCTAGCTAACGGTGTTAAGTTAGTAAATACAGGAGTAGTTAAAAATTAAGAGGAGAAAGAAAAATGGAATTTTTTGAAAGTTTAAGAAATAGAAGATCAATCTATGCGATTGACAAGTTTGTAGAAATTAAGAAAGAAGAAATTTTAGAAGTGATTGAAGAAGCGGTTAAGTACACCCCTTCAGCTTTCAACTCTGAGAGCCAAAGGGTTGTCGTTTTGTTTGATAAGAAACATGATGAATTTTGGGAAATGGTTAAAGCGGCTATTAAAAGAGTTGTAAAACCAGAAGATTTTCCTAAGTCAGAAGAAAAGATTAACGCTTTTAAGAATGGTTATGGAACAGTAATGTTCTTTGACGATAGCGAGACAACCAAGATGCTTACAGAGAAGTTCCCGCTTTATAAAGATAATTTTATTAGATGGGCAATTGAACAAAACGGAATGTTACAAAGCAATGTTTGGGTTGGTTTGGAACAAGCTGGCTTAGGAGCAAGTTTACAACATTATAATGAGCTTGTTGAAGAGGAAGTGAAAAAGGCTTTTGGGATTAATGAAAATTGGAAATTAAACGCACAAATGCCATTTGGTAGAGTGCTTGAAGTACCAGGTGAAAAGCCAAAGAAAAATCTATCAGAACGTTTGGTAGTTTTAGAATAAAAGCGTTTTCATAAAAAAGAATAAATTTCTTGTTGCATGATTTAAACTTCTTGTTTATAATTGAATTAAGTTAATATTTGGTCGTATATATTCGATAATATGGTTCGAACGTTTCTACCTTGTCACCTTAAATGATGAGACTACGGCTATTCATTCAAATTATAGGACTTTATAGTTTTATTAAGTTTGTTTGCCTAGCCTTAGAGAAAAAAATCTAAGGCTTTTCTTATGGCCAAATGTTAATAAAATAAAACTTAGGGAGGTTTGAAGTGAAAAAAATTGCATCAGGTTTAAACAAGTATTTCAAGATTAGTGAACGTGGTTCGACTATTTCAAAAGAAATTTTAGGCGGACTAACAATTTTCCTAGCGATGGTATATATTTTACCGGTTAATGGTGGATTATTAGCAGTTGCAGGAATGGACTTTGCGGCTGTGTTTGCAGCAACTGCGATTGCAGCGGCTATTGCTAGTTTGATCATGGGGTTATACGCTAATTATCCTGTGGGTCTAGCTTCTGGAATGGGTGTTAATGCTTTCTTTACTTGGGTTGTTGTTAGACAATTAAACTTTACTTGGGAAGAAGCTTTAGCGGCAGTATTGATTTCTGGGGTATTATTCTTAATTATCTCAATTACTGGTCTTAGAAGAATAGTTTTAAATGCTATTCCAAAGAATCTAAAGTTAGCAGTTGGTGCTGGTATTGGTTTCTTTATTGCCTTTATCGGACTTAAAACTTCAGGGATTGTTGTTGGTCATCCAGAAACTTTAGTTACTTTAGGTAACTTGGCACATCCAACCGTTCTATTGGCAGTATTTGGCGTTGTATTGGTTTTTGTTCTATATGCATTAAATAAAAAAATTAGTCGTTTCGCAATCATCATTTCAATCGTTGTTACTGGTTTGTTAGGCGTTTTACTAGGAGTTATCTTCCCTTCTTTAGCAGCTTATATGCCAAGTATTGGTGGTAGTAACTTAGGCAGTATCGCAAATGTTGGCCAAACATTTGGTAAAGCATTTGGTGCTATGGGATCACTTTTAGCTAAACCGATGGCTTATGCAGTTATTTTTACTTTCTTATTCGTTGATTTCTTCGATACAGCTGGTACTTTAGTGGCAGTTGGTCATGATGCCGGATTACTTGATGAAAAAGGTGAGTTAATTGATGGTGAAAAAGCATTATTAGCGGATTCAATCGGTACAATCGCAGGTGCGATTGTTGGTACTTCAACTGTAACAAGTTATATTGAATCAACTACAGGTATTGAGCAAGGTGCTAGAACTGGTTTGGCAGCTACAGTTGTTGGGTTGTTATTCATTGTCAGTTTATTGTTCTATCCTTTATTCTCATTTGTTAATGCTGTTCAAATTGATGGCGTATTTTATTCACCAGTTACTTCAATGGCTTTAATCGTTGTTGGAGCTTTAATGGTTACTTCATTAAAAGATATTGATTGGAAAGATAATATCGTTGTAGCGACTACTTTCATTACTATTATCATTATGTTAATGAGTGGTAGTATCGCTGAAGGTATCGCTTTTGGATTTATCATTTATGCAGTTATGATGGGTGTAACAAAGAGAAGAAAAGAGGTTTCGCCAGCGATGTATATCTTGGCGGTACTATTCATCATCAACTTCATTATAAAATTCGTATTGTTAGTTTAATTTATTAAAAGATGGATAATTTATTCCATCTTTTTTTTAAAATAAAATATAAGAAAGGAAAGATTTATTATGTCAGAAAAAATGTTAATTGGTGTGAGGGAGAAACCTTCAAAAGGGAAATGGGTGGCATTAAGCTTCCAACATGTATTTGCAATGTTTGGCGCGACAATTTTAGTGCCGATATTAACAGGATTGCCTATCAGTGTTGCTTTGTTTACATCAGGGGTTGGTACATTGATTTATATTCTATGTACAAAAGCTAAAGTTCCTGTGTATTTGGGTAGTTCATTTGCATATATCGGAGTAGTTGCGACTGTTAGTGGATTCGCTGAAAACGGAGTTGGAAATTATGCAAGTGCCATGACCGGGCTATTCGCAGTGGGGATTGTTTATGTAATTATAAGTTTGCTAATTAAGTTAGTTGGAACTTCTTGGTTACATTGGATTTTACCTCCAGTTGTTATCGGACCAATGATTATGATTATCGGGTTAGGTTTAAGTACAGTTGCAATCGGTTCAAGCGGACTTCAAGGCGGAACATGGCAACAAATGGTAGTGGCGTTATTTGCTTTTCTAATCGTGGTTTTAGTATCGATAAAAGCAAAAGGATTTTTAAAGGTAATTCCTTTCTTATGCGGTATAGTAGGTGGATATATTCTTGCGGTTATTTTGGGTCTAGTTGATTTCACTGGTGTCAAAGCTGTTTTAGAAACTCCAAGTTCATGGTTTAAAATTCCTGAATTCATGTTTTTAGGATTTAGAGATAGCAGTGTTAATGTATTAGGAACTGAAATTACTTTCATGAAGATTAATTTGACCGCTGTTCTAACAATCGCTCCTCTTGCGTTTGTTACAGCAGCTGAACATATCGGTGACCATTCAGTGTTATCGAAGATTTGCGATCAAGATTTCTTAACTGATCCAGGTCTTGACAAAACTTTAATGGGTGACGGATTAGCTACAGCTTTTGCGGCTCTTGTAGGTGGACCTGCTAATACGACTTATGGAGAAAATACTTCAGTTGTCGGTATGACTAAAGTTGCGTCAGTCTACGTTACCGGTGGAGCGGCTGTTATTGCGATTATGTTAAGCTTTGTCAATGTCTTTACAACCTTGATTGCTTCGATACCTGCTCCTGTAATGGGTGGAATGAGTATAATCCTTTACGGTTTTATTGCAGCTAATGGTATGAAGGTTTTAATTGATAACAGAGTAAATTTAGCTTCAATGAGAAATGTTATCGTAGTCGCAACTATGCTTGTTATCGGTTTAGGAAAAGCGATTATTAGTTTTGGACCATTCTCAATATATGATATGAGTTTAGCAGCGCTTGTTGGGGTATTATTAAATCTGATTCTTCCTCAAGATCGAGCAAGAGAATAAAAGAAATCGAAGATTTTAAATAAAAATAAGTGATACTTGCGATATAATACAAGTATCACTTATTAGTGTTTTGAGGTGGATTATGTGTGGAAGATTATCGATAGCCGTTTCTAAGAAAGATTTGGAGAAGTATCTAAAGGAGAACTTTGATATTGAAGTAATTCCGGAAGAGATAGAACTTCCTAAGTTCAATGTCGCTCCAAGCGAAGATTTGGTTTCTTTGGTTAGTGATGGGTTGAAATATCGCATTGGTTTGATTAAATGGGGTTTTAAAGCGTATGAGGAAGCTAATATTTTAATCAACGCGAGAAGCGAAACAGTCGAGAGTTTAAAAACTTTTAAGAAGAGTTTTTTAGAAAGAAGATGTATCATTCTCTCCGATGGTTTTTTTGAATGGGAAAGAGGTTCATCGGTTAAGACTCCATATCGCTTTGTATTAAAAAAACAAAGAGTTTTTGGTTTTGCTGGTTTATGGACTGTTTTTACCGATAAAGAAGGCAATAAGCAATATAGTGCAACCATATTAACCACAAAAGCAAATAACTTAATGGCTACAATTCATGACCGGATGCCGGTGATTTTAGATGAAGAGAAAATGAAGATTTGGCTTGATCCTAAAATTAGGAACAGCGAAATCTTAAAAAGAGTACTTAAGCCATATAGTGAAGATGAAATGGATCTTTATGAAGTTAGCGTTAAGGTTAATAGTCCAAAGAATAAAGATGAAGAAGTTATAAAACCAATAAAAAAATCGATCTAAAAGGATCGATTTTATCTTTGGTCTAAAGAGTGATTTTGTAACAGAATGAATCTTCTTGGTCTTGTTCCTGGAATCTGGTGAATCCCATTTTCTTTAAGTAAGACATATGAACTGGATTACTGGTGTAAGTAATCATTGTATCATAGCCTTTATCTAAAAAGAATTGTTTTTCTTGGGAATAAAGATATTTGCCGATTGAGAAGTCGCGGTAAGCCGGAGATACATAATCTAGTACAATCTCCAAAGTGTGATTGTCTAGCTTAGATCCAACAAATACTCCAGCTGGTACGATGTCTCTTAAGATATAGAATTTGAGCTCTGCATTATCAACGTCTATTTCTTTCATATCGAAGTAGTTTTTTAGATCATCTTTATTTAAGAGGAGAAAATGTTCTAAGTATTTAGAGTTTTTATCTATTTCTAAGATTTTGAAATATGTTTTGGTGTTTGTCATTTTAATCAAATAATAGATATTTATTCCCACAGTGCCAATGTTAAGGATAGCGATTGGATATGCTTTAATCAATAAGCCATAAATAACAAAGGTTAAAGACCCAAAGAGGTTTATCCATCTAAGCTTTTTAACTGAACTCATTAGTAATGAGATTAAAACAATCACTGAAGCCAGATAGCCGATATATTCTAACATAAAACCCTCCTTTTTGCCTTGAATATTATAACATATTAAAATATTTTGTCTAGCATTTTCTTTCGTGATTTTTTTGTGATGAAATCTATATATTTTATAGTGATGGAAAAGCGTTATTTGTGGGCTTTTTTATAATTGTTCGAGTTAAAATATTTTTTTGTTGTTTGATTGCAAAAATATCAAAAAAGCGGTATGATAGAAGGGTAATATTGTTATTTGTTAATACATAGATTTATTTTTAGGAGGTTATGATGCCAGAAGTTGTGGATAATGTTAAAGTCGGTCAATTTATTAAAGACCAACTTAAAGAAAATAGAATAACGCAAGATGCTTTAGCACAGAAACTTAATATCACTAAAACGGCAGTTTCACAGAATTTGAATGGCAAGTCGTCTTTTAGCAGAAAGAATCTTTCTGTCATCGCCGAGTTACTTAATATGAAGATTGAAGATATTCTTAATTGCAAGAAAAGTGATGCGGAAGAATTTGATTCACCTTATCAAGCTTTCGCTAAAAGAGGTTTAGCTGATTTTAAAAGAAATTATTCTAATGAAACTGTAATTGAAGAGCCTGATATTTTTGGTAGAGTTTTAGTTGACTATTTGATTGACGAAGATGAATTGGATATTTTTTCTTATCTTCATGAGTTGGAAGTTTTATTTGTAAGAGATCATTATCATAGAGCCAAGGATATTTATCTGAAAGTAATTGAGTATTGTTTAAAAAATAATTTGCCTGGAACAATTAGGTATATTAAAGCTTATAGTGATTTGAATAATTGTTTTGATATCAGTCTTTATAATAGTGCCAAGACGATTTGGGATATGATTAATAAAGAACAGAACAAGTATTTGATTGAAGAGATGATGGAACTGAAGATTATTCAGGATTACAAGGTTTTATTCTTTAATCTTAAAAGACCAGTCAAGGCAATTACTAAGCAATTATGGCTTGATACAATTGCAAAATATAAATTAAATCATGTACTCAATGTTTACTTGGATTACTATGCTATGGAAGAGGATTTCTTAGACTTTGTAAAGGTGATGTTTACCGAACAATTTCCTAAAGGTATTGAACTCTTCACGAAGAACTTCTTCAGAGAGGAATTACCTGATAGTAAACGTTCTTCATATAATTTCCAAAAAGTAATTTTGATAGTAATGGAAAACGAACATTTAAACCTTTTTAAAAAGATGATTGGTTTAAGGATTTATGAAAGTTTGACTGATGTCATCAACAAAGGTGTTGCTGGTGGTAAGAAGAGTTATTATGAGTATTGTTTAAGATTAGAAGAGGTCAAGAAGGATATTGATTATGAAAGAGTCGGTCAAATAGCAGTTAAGCATAAGGATTTGGAAGTGCTTGATTTGGTGGTTTCTAATCTTCATGAAAAGGAATTGAACTTCCTGTTAAGCGAAGTTGTTGATGAAGATGTTGAGACAATGGAGTATTTAGTAAGACATGGCGCTAAATTCGATTTTGATTATTACAATTCTCATACAATGAAAAACATAAATCAATTGATTGAACATTTAAGTGAAAAAGGAGTGAAGAAATAATGCCAGAATTTATAACAGATAACCTAGGGTTTATCGTAATCGGTGGATTTGTAATCGGGTTTATTTTCATGATTACAATATTAAGATACAACCTTTATATGTCTAAGTTCTTTTCAAATAAAAAGTTCAGAATCAACAGTGCTTATAATTTAGAACCTACTGAAGATAAAAGAAGTTTCGCTCTGACTATTTTTAACAATAATGTTAATGATACAAGAGTTATTGCTTTTGGATTCATTTATAAGAACCACTCGCTTAATTATCATAAGGCTTATCTTAAAGAAAACAAGTTAAATGAGAATTATAAAGTGGTCATTCAATCAAGAGATTGTTTGGAGATCACAATCGATGCAAATGAACTAAAGATTTTGATTTCTGATATCAATCGCGGTTCTAGAAGAGTTGGAAGATTAAAAGCTTATGTAGCTGATTCTTCAGGGCTTACAATCAAATCAAAGGCAAAGGCAGTTAAGAAACAGTTAAAGCAGCTATTTAAGTTTGAGTACTTAGCTGATAAGGAAAAGAAAGCTTTGATCAGAGCTCAAATTAAAGAGGAATTAAAAGCTAAGAAAGATAAGCGTAAATTTGAAAAACGTCAGAAACGACAAGAAAGATTGAAAAAATTTAAGTTAAAATTAAAGAGTATTTTTACTTTTAAAAGAAGAAAGAAGGGGCTGTAAAGAAATAAAAAGAGAAAACAGCCGATAAAAACACAAAACCGGACCCAGAAGGGACCGGTTTTTTGGTATAATATAAGTATGACAAATACAATAATATACCAAGAAAATTATACCA
>Ga0265295_1008335_pt1 | contig 11546 bp, 8 predicted proteins | sample Munlansysbiofilm_FD_192503 | JGI IMG/M metagenome (GOLD analysis project Ga0265295, IMG submission 192503) | Leachate microbial communities from a municipal landfill in Southern Ontario, Canada - Methane capture system biofilm | ecosystem: Engineered > Solid waste > Landfill > Unclassified ... | reverse complement strand
AGTAATAATATCAATCATTCGCATAAATATGTTCTCCAATCATAATAATATCTATTAATTATATAGTAAAAACGATAAAATTACATTATGTTACTCACCTTTGCTCAACATTTACAAAACTATTTAAATGATGAAGAAATTTCCTTACTTCTTACTAGTCTTGATGCCAAACGCTATCAAGGTCTTTTACTTAACCCTCATAAATTAAGTGAAGAAGACTTACTATTAGTATTTCCCAGTTTAGTAAAGCACCCCTTAATTACAAATGCCTTTATATATGACCCAGAATTGATTGCTCCTGGCAAAAGTTATTTATTTAATGCTGGGGCTTATTATTTACAAGATTTAAGTGCAATGCTTGTTGCTTCTTTTCTTACATCTAGTGAACAAGAAATTATTGTTGATTTATGTGCCGCCCCAGGCGGAAAAACTGTCCAAACGGCACTAAATAACCCTAATAGTATTATTATTGCTAATGACATTAGTGGGTTACGGGCAAAAACTCTTGCGCAAAACGTTGAACGCTTCGGCTTTGATCAGGTCTTTGTCACAAATAATGACGCCTTTGATATTCTTAAAAAAAGCCCAACTACTTTTGATAAAATCATTCTTGATGCTCCTTGTAGCGGTTCAGGTATGTTTAGAAAGAGCAGCGCGATGCTTAATGATTGGTCAATGCAAAAAGTATTAACTTGTGCGGAAATACAAAAGAATCTCATTGTCGCTGCCTATCAAAAACTCGCGCCAGGCGGCGAGCTAATATATTCAACTTGCAGCTTCTCCTATGAAGAAAATGAGGCGGTAATTGTGCATTTACTAAGCATCGAGGATGCTATTATCGTTAATTTGCCCGATGATAAATCCTTTTATATGAGTAAAGACATTCCTGGCGCTATCCATCTTTTCCCTTATCTTTTTGAAGGAGACGGTCATTTTATTTGTAAAATCACAAAGCCTGGCACTAAACAAAAGCGCCTACTTAATAAGGCCAAAACAACAAAGTTTGGGAACTATGATCTTGATTTAAATGTGATTTCTGTAAATGAACATTATTTTGGGGCTAGATACGCGCTAAAACTACCTTTTAATATCGTTCGTTACGGCGTATTTCTAGGCAGTGTCATTAAGGGGATTACTTCTTATAATCATCACCTTGCACTCTATTTACCAGTAAGCAAAGCCTATCCTCTTTCAGAAGCAGAAAAAGATAAATACTTACGCGGAGAGACATTTAGGAATGAGAAAGTTACAAACGGCTATCACGTCGTAAAATATAATAATATCAATTTAGGTTTTATTAAGGCCAGTAATGGCAATATTAAAAATCACTACCCTAAGGGTCTAAGACTAAAATAATTAGCCGTTAAAAATTTTAGAAAAATCTTCACCTTTATAAAATTGCGCTACGCGTTGAGGATATTCTTCGCGTAATTTATTGACTTCTGTTTGAATTAATTGCTGCGTATGTTCAGCGATTTTTATTGTATTGCCAGCAAAATCACTAGGTTTAACAAGTGGTAAATAGCTAACATAAATATTAAATCTCCGCCAATTTAATTTGGTTGTTAAGACCATTTGCGTACCCCAGATGGCAACTGGTTGGATTGGTGTATTTGTTGTCACAGGTAACTTAAAACTTCCGGGTTTAAAGTCTAGTATTGGCCTATCGTAAACTTTATTTCTTGTTCCTTCAGGAAAAAGACCCCAATTAGTATTCTCTTCGAGCATCGATTTTTTAATCGTTTGCATGGCCAGGATTTCTTTTTTCAAATTACCGCGTTCTAAAAAGACTGCGTCCATAATTTTAAGGACACGACCAATAATAGGAAACTTTTTCGCTTCGATTTTACTTGCAAAAGTAATCGGGCGTTCACTAAGAGCCATAATTGCAACTGGATCAAGGAAACTTATGTGATTGCCGACAAAAAACACTTTTTGCCCCTCAGTAAGAGCCGGCACATTTATACCATATACATCTGTTTTCGTAATACGTAGAAATTTCAAGACGATAAGGCGTGCTTTATTATAACGGTATTCATAAGGATACTTTTGTGGGTTTTTCGACATGAAATATATCCATGGATAATTGACCATGATGGGAAAGGCTAGTTTTAACAACCAAATTAAATATTTGAACATATATTCTTCTTTCTTAGACAAAATTAACTTGTTCAGCGACGACAATGAGTTCGCCATTAACTACTTCGAGCCGGCCTTTTAAGGCAACGAGATTGCCTGCTTCGACGCGGTAGAATGGTGCACTTTTATTACGCGACCACAAGACGACTTTTATCATATCGATTGTTGGCGTGCGTTTGTCTTCGTTGTAGGCCCTTCTGACTTCGATAATTCTTGTCTCATCATCACTTTTAGGCCCAGTTCGACCGAGTACAGTCACAACACTTAGCATAACTATTAACCTCCTTCGTTAGCAATTAAACTAAGTTACTTTACTAAAAGGCAACACTGCCCTTATCATCATTACGTAATCCAACAATAATAAGCGCATGTTTAGGAATCATCATATTTTGACTATATTCTTCAGTTTTAGCCTCAATATAACCTGTTTGATTAAGGATGACTTTTTGTGGCTCAGCTAACTTAATAAAAAGTGGACTATTTGTAATATTAATATACACATTAAATAAACGATACGGGGACTTTTCACTAGTGCTCGTATATTCAATATGCAAATTACCATTTTCTAAATCGTGAAAAACAACACTTTGATCAATAGCATCTGCCCTTGTTTCATGAAGGAAAACACAGTCTTTGCGTAGTCTGATCAAATCTTTAAAATAGTTTACCATTGTTTGACGTTTGCCAACAAGTGTATATGCAAATTGATTAACCTTATCACTACTGCGATAGGAATTCATGTCGCCATACTTAGAAAGACCAAGCTCCTGTCCGCGGTGAAAGAAAGGAACACCATAAGATAGCATTACAACCGCGTTAATTGCTTGAATTTTCTTAAGTTGCGTTGCTAGGTCACTTTCTGGTTCAGCGGCAATTAGTTTATCAATAAGTGTGCCATTGTCATGACATTCAACATAGTTAATTGATTGCCATGCACCTTGGAATTTTGGCGTAAAGGTATGATTTGTAACACTAGCTTTTAGTGAAAATTTAAAGCCGTCACGATAAGTTTCATTTCCAAGCATGTAACCTTTTTCCGTAATTGAACTTTCAAAAGATCCACCCTTAACAACCTCACGGAACGAGTCGTTAAAAAAGCTTATATAGTCGATATCAAAGGCATTATCCATATTTGTAAGTTTTTCCATTGGGTAAGCTGTATGCATATTCCATCCTTCACCATACATCATGAAATCTGGGCGAATTAGTTTGGCTTTATCACTAATTTGACGTATTGTTTTTTGATCAATAAGACCAACTAAATCAAAACGGTATGCATCAATATGATATGTTTTAATGAAAAATAAAGCTGCAGCAACAATGAGTTTACGCACCATGGGGCGCTCGGTCGCAAGATCATTACCGCAGCCACTTCCTTGGACAATTTTCCCTTGTTCATCCTTGCGGAAATAGTAATTGGGGACGACAGCCTCAAAACTTGAACTTTCAGCTTCGTAAACATGATTAAACACAACATCCATACTTATTCTTATCCCATGTTTATGATATTTTGATACAAGTAGCATTAAATCTTTAATGCGTGAATATGGATCAAAAACGTCACGGGCATAACTACCTTCGGGTACAAAATATTGTTGGGGATCATAACCCCAGTTATAGTTTTTAAATTTATCAGTTTCATCAACTGTTTTAAAATCATAAATTGGCAGTAATTGTAAATGCGTAATTCCAAGTTCCTTAATATAATCAAAACCTGCTTTAACACCGTGCTTTGTCCGACGATTTTCTTCAATCATCCCATAAAATGTTGCGGGATGTTTAAAATTAACCCTATCATCTATTGTCATATCACGGACACTTGTTTCATAAATAATCATCTCGGTTGGGCTTGTGAGTTTAGGTAAACTATCGTCAAAAAAGTCAATTTTAAAGTTTGCAAAATTAACAACCACACTATCTTTACCATTTGGCGTCGAAGCAAAAGCATAAGGATCAATTGTTTCATTTTCCATTCCATTATTAATAACTAAATAGCGATAGCGATATTTTTCAAAATTACCCTTTAATGTAAGGGCAAAAACACCCTTATCTTGCCTCTCAAGCATCGCAAACTGCCAGTTTTCACTTTTAAGGCGACTATATTTTAAGACAACCCTACTTGCTAGAGGCGCCCATAGTTTAAATGTTGTTGCTTGCTTTGTATAGGTGACACCTAAATCGTTGCCTTCGTAATGAAACATCTCATCAAAGTGCGGAAAATTTGTCGCCATACTAACGTTTAAGGCACTATAGCCATAGTGCTTAATATAGACGCGGTAAAAAAGCCCGAATTCAAAATCTTCAGTGAGAGTTAACTCATAAATATTTGTTTTAAATTGAAAAACTTTATTAGTAACAACAAAATCGATGTGCTTATCATTACCATATAGGATAATTTCTGGCTCATCTTCACGATACTTATCGTTATTTAAAACAATGCGTATGCGTCTTAAAGCGATGAGACTAGCGCTAAATTGGCCAAGCATACTAATCATTCACCTCAACAACAGCAACAGCATAGTCACCATCATGGGAGATAGAGACATTGTAAAATTTTTCGTTATACATTAAAACAGGGCGACCGTCCTCACGGTAGACGATGGAAATACTCGTAAAAGAGATACGACCAATACCGTTTTTATATGCTTTTAAAAAGGCTTCTTTGGCGGCAAAGCGGCCCGCAATGAATTCCTCCTTGTTGAGACGATGCTCATAAATGGCAAATTCTTCAGGTGAAAGGATACGTTTTGCTAACTTTTCCTTTCCATAAAAACGCGGGATGTAAACAATGTCAATTCCTAATGCCATATTTCCTCCTAATAATCATTTTGATCGATTCTAATTTCTTCGGGTGACAGTTCGTATTCATGGATAACTTTTGCTCCACGACTTGAATTAGCTGCGTCAGGTGGGCTAATGACACCTTCACCCATTAGCATTTCATAAATCATTTTAGCGCGATTATACGCCATACTAAAGTTTGTTTGTATACGGTTGATAGAAATTGTATCGAGGGTGAGAACATATTGTTTAACTTCTTCATAAAGTTCATCTTTATATGTACTAACGGTACCTGCAACAAAGCCATTGTTACCACGGTCACTTAAATCAAGAAATTCGGAAGCATATTCAGTTTCGTATGTTTCTTTAAGAAAATCCGTGACTGCTCTAATTTCCTCGTTATCAACGTAGGCACCTTGTATTCTTGTAAAACCTTGGCGTGATATTTGTGTGCAATCAACGAGCATATCACCGTTACCTAATAGTTGCTCAGCTCCACCGCTACCTAGAATGACTGTGCTATCAATCGCACTCGCTGTCATTAAGGCGACACGTGTTGGTAAGTTAGCCTTAATTTGCCCAGTAATAACAGTCGTTGATGGCCGTTGTGTTGCGACGATTAAATGAATTCCAGCGGCACGCGATTTTTGCGCGATACGAAGGACATGTGTTGATGTATCTTTTTCATATTCAACAAGATCAGCATATTCATCAATGACAACAACAATACGAGGTAAAACTTTTTCACCGTTTTTACGCGCTAGCGAATTATATTCAGCTAATTTATTGGCACTAACGTTTTCAAAAAGGCGGTAGCGTTCTTCCATTTCTTCAACAAGCTTTTCAAGCGCAATCCGTGCTTCTTTAGCTTCTTTTACAATAGGACATAACAAGTGAGGAATATCTTTATATTTATTCATTTCCACACGTTTAGGATCAATAATGAGTAATTTTAGTTCTTCTGGTGTCGAACGCATTAATAAGGTAATTAAAATCGTATGGACATAGACAGATTTTCCGCTTCCTGTTGATCCTGCAACGAGTAAGTGGGGAAAGTCATCCAAAAGGCCCCAAATTACACGCCCATCGATATTCTTACCAAAAGGTACGGCAAAGTTATATTTTTCGCCTTTAGGTAATTCACTTATACAATCCTTAAGTGTGACAGGCACTTTCTTTTCATTTGGCACTTCAAAGCCACTTGTGACGCGGCCACTGACAATTTCTTCAAAGCGCCCTGGTTCACCTTTTAGACGAATATTAAGATCATTAATATAACGGGTGAGTGTATTAACACTCTTATCATCATCCATTTTAATATCAAAACGTGTAATTGATGGACCTATTGTATAAGAGACAGCCTGTGCGCCTAGATTAAAACTATTAAAAGTTGAATTAATAATATCCATCTTTAGCTCAGCGGCACGATTATTAATGTGCATTTCATCTTCCGGCGTGTAAGAGGTTAATAAGTCCATGCTTGGATAAATATATTTCTTAGTTTTCTTTTCGACTTTTTTTGTTTCCACTCGCGGCGTTTTGGGCTCATCTAGTTTTACTTCGACGGCTATTTGTTCTTTAGGAGCAACTGCAACTATTCGTTCGATAATAGGCTCGTTCTCAATATCGGATTTTTCAAAAAGAGGATTTACGAGAGGAATTTCTATGTCCTCAGCTTCAAGTAGCGTTTCATGTTGAATAATGTTTTCTAGTGATAAGCGATTATCATCTTTAAGTGAAGGTTGTTGTACATCATTATAAGTTTTTGTTACTTGGTCGACTTCCGTGCTTGGAATATTTGTATTTTCGCTTGCTTGCTCTTCTTCGACAAGAGGCGTTAGATTAATGTCTTGTTTTTGAATCTGATCTAAAATTTCATCAGCGTCAATTGCAGGTTGTTGACTTTGTCTAGCCTTACTTATATCGACAACAACAGGGTTAAAACTAAATGATTCCTGCGTTACTTCCCCACCAAAGACTGCGCGTTTAACAGCATTGGCATTTGTTTGATTACCAAAGTAGTTAATTTGTTGTGGGTGATGACTATCTTCATCAATGGGAACGTTATTTTGCTTAAGTGGCGCTTGCGATTGTGATGAAGGTAGTTGACGTGCTTTTCTAATAACTTGATTTCGATGACGGATGGTTAAAATGTAGCTTGAAACATTGCGGTTGACGATAACAATTAAGGGCCAAAAGGTGAAGATAACTGCCAAAAACAGCAAAACAAAAATAATAATAAGTGCTAGGACTTGCCCGCCAAGATTAAATAGCGAGGCATAAATAAAGCCACCCACAACCCCACCATGAATTTTGGTGTACAAATAAGCAGGATTAAGATAAAAATCAGTATAACTACCTAATCTAACTAGAGATGGTTCTAAAACCTCGTATCCACCACTTGGAAATGTGTATTGATAAAAAAGCGCGGCAAAAGTTAAAACTAAAACAAAGAATGCTATACATAAAATATAGAAACGTTTGCTTTGACGATTAATACGGTTAATAAATACGAAAGCGCCAATCACGACAAGAGCAAAAAATAGTGGAGCCGCTGTTCCAAACAAGTAATAAAAAGTAAAAGTTAAAAATGAACCAATCGAACGATTTAAAAGTCCAACTACTCCAAGGAGCGCAATAATCGTGGCGATAAGATTTTTCAGCGACTTAGTTTGGTGTTTTTTAAATTCTTGTTGTTTCATGAATGCCTTATTAATATTATACAATAATATTAGCAAAAAAAACTATGAGACCAGTAATTAGCTTGTTTTTTACGTGTTTTCATCTAAAGAAAAGACCTTATTGCTAAGGTCTTAATGAATTCATGCAAGTGTTTAATTAAAAGAATTTTGCGCGAGCTTGTTCTTTAACGGCGCGACTAGCAGTAAATGGAATTCTTGTTGTAAATCCAGCACGAGCGGCGACGATTTTTTTCGTTGGCCATACTTGGATGTCTTGGTTCCAGCGTTCAACTGAATCATTATAAAGTTGACGAGCAGCCGTAATTTCACGTTGTAAATATGAGTTTTGTTGCATTGCATCCGCGATAGCAGCGTGAGCTTTTAGATCTGGATAGTTTTCAACTGCAACACTAATTTGTCCGTAAATGTTATCGACTTGTTGTGATACTTCGTTACGTGTTGTTTCATTGTCGACATTACGGCCCGAGCGGTAAGCAGCAATGGTTGTAAATGTATCTTTGTCTAAGTCGACAGCCTTGCTCACTAATCCGACAACGTTTTGTAAAATCATTACTCGTTGTTCTAGATAGTTATCAATCGTTGACGCATCACTTTGAATTTTTTGTTGTAGACGGTCAAAATATGTCCGGGCATTAATTTTCATAAACAAGAAAATAACACCAGGGATAATTCCAAACACCCATAATAAAATTTCAAATATTAACGAACCTGTTCCCACTTTAATTGGTAATTGTTTGTTAATGACGTGAATGTCACGTCCTTCTTCGTTGACCACGAAGTTTGTTTCGTCTAGTAAGTTTGCCATATTATTATCCTCCTTAGTAAGTTAATTTTATCATATGGTTAGTCTTTTAGTTTAATAATTTTGTCGAGGAGCTTATTGTCTTCACTTGAGAAGTCATGGTCAGCCATAAAACTAATTGTTTTACCCCGAACAACGGCATTACCTGCGCCACCAAAGAGACGTTCTAAATTATTAACCCAACCTTCACTATCTTTAATTGATTGATTAAATTTAGGACGGTCAAGTTCATCATCAACTTTGATGTAAACATTACTCTTTTTATTAACGGGAATATATTCAACCCAGTGGACAGGAATGCTATGCATACGTCCATCGCCGCCACGCATTGTAATATGATCAACGCGGTTAAATGTTTGATAACCATATGATGTAACTTCGATTTTATCAAGATTGTCTTCGCTTCCTAATACTGCAGTTTTCAGTATGTTCCTTGTCGAAGAATCAGGATGCCGCAGTTTATCAATGTTGAGGGCATTAACGTGTGATTCATGTTCATAAGATGCTAGTCTTTGTGGGTAGACATCCTTATAAATGTATTCAATTGGCTTGTATTGTTGATAGAGAGGAATGGCTAAGAGTGGAGCCATTGAAAAATAGAAATGACGGAAAAAATCATTATTATACTCATTAAAGTTTTTTCTAATAACTTTTAAATCGTAATGAATATAATTATCAGGACTTCCATCAAGATCAAAATTTTGTAAGTGATCAGGAATGATGTAGTTAACTTGCTTACGCTTCATAAACGTAAAGTCATCACCATATCCAACCTTCTTATCTTTAATGACCGCGAGTAATTCTCTTTGAGCAAGCGGTGTAAAAAGGAGTCGATATTGGATTTCATGATCGCGATCAAGTGCCCCAAATAATAGTTCAAATTCGGTGTTGGACATCGTTTGAAAACTATCACCCTTTTTAATTGCTTTTTGTGTTTTCTTGACAAGATCATCTTCTTTACGGCGAACAAATTTCTCGATTTCTTTTTCAGTCATCGAATTTGCTGATGAAGGTTTACGCGTAAAACTTAAATTAGGTGCGGCATCATTACAATAGACGACAAGTTCTTCATCACGGTAATAAGGACAGGGCTTTGTTAAAGACGCCGTCAATGTTTGCGAACGGGTCACAACTTGTGTTTTATTCCCGACGCGCGCTGTCTCTGTCCACGTAATCGTAATCGAACCCGTATATGTTTTCGTCGATAAATTATGGTTTAAAATTCTTAATAGTAAAAAGGGGTTGCCGTAAATTTGTCCGCTTTGAACAAATTCAATTGAGTGATCAACACCTAAACTCGTATCTAAACCATACTTTTGCTGCATATAATCAGCGCGTTCAACATTAAAATAAGGATCAAAGTCTAAAAGTGGAACTGTTTGTTCAACAAGTTCTCCTGGCATACTCCAATCAAATATATCGTTTAAAGCTCTGACTTGAGCCCAGGCTGTATTAATGAGTGTTTGTAAAATTGCTCTTTCTTTTTGGACAATATTTTCAAAGTTTTTAATTTTTGGATTTATTGTTTTAATAATAACAACAATAAGCGTGACGGCGATTGCTAGTCCTAAAATAATGACAAGAATGCCTATTACTGGAGGAAGGGAAGGAAATAGTGCTTGAGACTGCGCTAAATCAATTATAAATATGACAGCAGCAATCAATAAAATAACGCTCAGCACAACTAAAAATGTTTTGAGTGCACGTTTTTTGGAAAGTTTACGTTCAATCTCACTTATTTTCTTTTTCTGTACATCGATTTGTTTAACCGTTTGGGCATTTTCTTCTTCATTCACCCCGGAACGTTCGACTAATTTCTCAAAATAGTTTTTTACATTTTCTTCGTGTTTTTGTTTGAAAACTTTCTCAAACTGACTAACTGGCTCAAAAATTTGTTGTTTTTCTTCCATATTTTGCCTCCCTTAGAAAGTATATTAAGCTTATAATTCGTGAATAAGCGGGATAATCATTGGCCGTCTTCTTGTTTCACGGAAAATATAGCGTTCAATGCTCTTACTAACTTCTTCAGCAATCTCGTCAGGGCGAATTGGACTTTTATCTAAACCCTTTGTGACGCTGTCGACAAGAATCTTAATAATGTTTTTAAGTAATAGCTCGCTATCTCGCAAATAGACAAAGCCGCGCATTTGGACATCAGGACCAGCGACAATACGCCGTTCTTTAGGACTATAACCGACACCTAAAATAATGACACCGTCGTCACTCAATTTTTGTCTATCCTCAAGTACACCGCGGTTTGTATCACCAATCCCCGTTCCATCAACCATTAAATCGCCATTGATAATACGGTCGACTTCACTATACATAATTTTGGCGCTACCGTTTTTAAAAATAACAGGGACGCCGGTATCAAGTAACATAATGTTTTGATGTGAAAAATTGAGCCCACTATTAAGGGCGATTTTAGCGTTAGCAATTTGATGTCTATACATTCCCTTAACTGGAATATAGTATTTTGGTTTTAGAAGCGAGAGCATCATCCGTAAATCTTCTTCTTGGGCGTGCATGTTGCCAACATTAGAAGTTGAAATATTTAAAATATTAGCCTCAGAAAAATAGAGTGAGTCTAGCGCTTCTGTTGCAATGACTTCTAAGACAACTGGTGGCGGAGAAGCAATAATAAATGTATCGCTCGGTTTTAAAACAAAGCGCTTATCATCGTTTCTTTTTGTTCCAAGTTTGAGAATTTTTTCAAACATTTCTTCGCCGTTACCTAGCATAACGACAATAACATCTTGGTCGCGAATGCGCAGTATATCATCATTTGCAACAACATTACGAGGGTCAACGAGTGGTAATTTATGCTCGTTAAAAGCGTTAAAATAAGCGGCTGTTTCCTTATCGTAGAAAATTAGTTTGCGCTTATTTTGTAACGCAATAGCGACAAGTTCTTCGACACTATAAGCTGATTGTTCATAAATAGAGATGAAAATTCTTCCTTTAGCATCACGTACGGTTTGAGCAATTTTTGGAGTTAGGCGATGGCTAGGTGAAGTATAACCTGACTTTTCTGCACCGCTACTTTCAGCTAAAAGACATAAAACATCTTTTTCGGCAATTTTAGCAAGACTATTTAGGTCAAGTTTATAACGATTACTTGC
>Ga0265295_1008332_pt1 | contig 11553 bp, 20 predicted proteins | sample Munlansysbiofilm_FD_192503 | JGI IMG/M metagenome (GOLD analysis project Ga0265295, IMG submission 192503) | Leachate microbial communities from a municipal landfill in Southern Ontario, Canada - Methane capture system biofilm | ecosystem: Engineered > Solid waste > Landfill > Unclassified ... | reverse complement strand
TGCGCCGACGCGATGCACATGCCATAAAAGAGGATATTCAAAACTACCTTCAAGGGTTTGTACATGCCAAGGAAGAGGGCAAAGAGATTTTTGAAGAACTCGTGGTCAAAGTTCCCGGTGCAGGGGTTGTAGCACACGATATCGAGATAGGACTCAGCGGTAAAAACGAGGAGCAACTCGTAGAAGGAATCGCCGTGCTCAGCGAAGCGCTCGGAGTTATCGAAGGGGTGAGTAATATCGCCAACGACGCCGAAATAGGGGAGAGAGAACTTAAACTGCGTCTTAACCCCTACGGTCAAGAGCTAGGTTTGAGCGAAGAGAGCCTCTCAAGTACCTTGCGCGCATATTACCTTAAAGGGGAATACGCCAAGATGTTTAACGAAAAAGGGTTGGTGCGCATCAAGATCGAAGGGGAGGTCAGCGAGGATATCGCTTCGATAGAGCGGGTGCAGGTGCAAATACCCGCAACAGGGCAGTATGTCGCGTTAAACGAGGTATGCGAGTTTGTTTTCGTGCAGGGGTATGTCGCACTTTATAAAGAGGACGGCAAGCGGGTACGCAACGTTTTTGCTACTTTGGACAAAAAGATTATTACCTCCTCCGAAGCGATGAAGAAACTTTTACCGACGCTTAAAAAGCTAGAAGAGCAGGGGTTTGTGCTTTCTATCAAAGGGGAGGAGAAGGAAAACGATAAAAACAAAAAGGAGATGACGCAGGCGGCGATTATTGCTATCTTTTTGATTTTTATCACCCTCGTTTGGCTGTTCGACTCCATTAAAGAGCCTCTGATCGTTATCAGTACCATACCGCTCTCTTTGTTCGGGGTGTATTTGGGGCATATCGTGATGGGGATCAACCTTACGATGCCGGGGATGATAGGGATCGTGGGGCTTGCGGGCGTCGTGGTCAACGACGGGCTTATTATGGTGCGTTTTATCCAAAATGCGCTCGATACCGAAGAGCTGATGCACAAAGCCAAAACCCGCTTGCGCCCTATCTTTTTAACCTCGCTTACGACCGTTTTAGGGCTTTCGACATTGATATTTTTTGCTTCGGGGCAGGCGAAGATTTTACAGCCTATGGCGGTTTCGCTCGGATTCGGTATAGCGTGGGCGACGGTGCTTAATCTGCTTTATGTACCTCTTTTGTATGCCGTAGTTTATAAGATAAAACCGCCACATGCCAAGAATGGGGCATCTCAGAATAGTATAAGCTAGGCTTGACTATAATTTCGCCCTACAAAGTGGGTTCTTAGCTCAGTTGGTTAGAGCCCCCCGCTCATAACGGGGTGGTCGAGTGTTCGAGTCACTCAGAACCCACCAACTACTTTTTTTCAATCAATTTCAATTCGTTTCAATATCTCCCAAAACCCCAATAAAATAACTACTTAGTGAATCTTTTTATTCATTCTTTAGTTTCAGTATGTTTCAATACCTTTCAATAAATTCCATACATTTAGGGGTACTTATAGGGGTACTTTTTATGATGAAATAAATATTTTAGGGGTACCAAAATGGCTAGAAGGACATTGCCTTTAACGGACATAGAAATAAAAAAAGCAAAACCGAAAGAAAAAGACTACAAATTAAGCGATGGTGGCGGATTGTACTTGTTGGTTAAAACAAATGGAAGCAAGCTATGGAGAGCAAAATACTATCAAGATAAAAAAGAGAAATTGGCATCATTTGGCAAATATCCCGATACAGGACTAGCACAAGCTCGATCAATGCTTAAAGATTTAAAAGATGATCCAAGCGAATTTTCATTGGCAAAAAAGCTGATAACAAAAACGGTGCCGGATCAACATTCGTTTGATGAAGTGGCAGTTTCATATTTTGAGTTCAAAGCAAAAGAATTGAGCCTTGATTACTACAACAAACAAAAAAGAAGATATGAGCTTTACATACAAAAAGAAATAGGGATGAAACCCATAAATGCTATTGAAAAAATAGATATAATCACGTTGATTAAAAATATTGAGCATGTTAAAACACCCAACACAAGACAATCTCTTAAATCTGAGACCGCAAGAATAGTGTTTAATCTTTTAGAGCAAATTTTTACTTATGCGCTTCATAACGACCTTGGTCACAACTCTGCAATAGGAACAATTGACAAAAGACATATAATCGCAAAAAAAGATGTTGAACACTACAAAGCAATTACGGACATCGAGGGAATGAGAAGTGTGATTAATGTAGTTTTTTCATACGTGGGTGAAAGAACTACACGAAATGCTCTTTTATTTCTTGCTTTAACTTCCTTGCGCAGTATCAATGTGAGACAGCTAAAGTGGGAATATATAAATTTCAAAGATAAGGTCGTTCTGTTCCCAAAAGAAGCTATGAAGACTAGAGAAGCATTCAGATTGCCACTTACCGATTTTACTTGCACCTTGCTAGAAGAAATGCGTCCATTTACGGGCTCCCGTCAATATGTTTTTTGCTCAATGCTGAACGCATCCAAGCCGATGAGCGAGAATACTCTTGGATATGCGTTAAAAAGAATGGATATTTACAATCATACGCCACATGGTTTTCGTTCAGCGTTTTCAACAATAGCTCATGAAAGACAAAAAGAACATGGCTTTGGTAGTGATGTTATTGAGGCTCAATTGGCTCACACAATTGCAAATAGTGTAAAAAAGGCATATCTTAGAAGTGATTTCTTAGAAGAAAGAAGAAAACTTGTTTTGTGGTGGGAAAAGCTAGTCTTAAAACACTAGCTCGCCTTTGAATCGCTGTGTGATTCAACCCAGTCTATGATCTCTTGAATATAATATAAAGACACGCCTTGGATCTTTCTTTTGTTCGGAAAGCCTTCTGTTTTTGACATCCTCCAAAAAGTAGTCTTGCTAACATCAAGGATTTCGTGCGCCTTATCCGCTCTCACGTATATTTGTGTCATAAAATTTTCCTTTTTCAGACTTCTTTAATCTCTACAAGTCTTTTTCTATTTTTGAATTTTTTTTCAAAATAGGAATGTGCCAAATCCATTGCCTCGGCTTTGTTTTCTGCACGAAACTCCCATTCATTTATTTTTTTAGGTTTTTGTAGATTTTTAATATCAAAACAAGTTGCCAAAAAGTTATACATCTATAGATACCTTTGTGTTTCGTTGATAATGATCTAAAAGTTCACCAACTAAGCCACCTAAGACATCCGAATCAATTTTTCCTTTTTTATCCATTTCTAAGTCAATGGCTATTTTTTTCAATTCTTTGAACTTGTCCGTATCAATTAACAACCTTACGCTTTCTTTTGTTTTCATGTATATTCTCCATATATTTAATATTTAATAAAATTGTAACATAAGTTGGAAAATAATAAAAGTAAAATACATATAAAACAAATGATACATAAAATTATTTGCAAATTAGATATTTTATTTATTTAAAACTAATACATATTTACTTAATTTGAATATAATTATGATACATAATATACATTATGTGTTATATTGTCCTTTGAAAATGTATTGTCGATATATGTTTTATAAAACACTCAAATTTATTATTAAAAAAAGAGAGGAAAATAAAAAAATGAACAAAAAAGACTTAAATGCACTTTTGAAAAAAATTGAGAGTTATAGCCTAAAAGAGCTTGATAGGTTACTTTTTAGCGTTTCAATATCTTTTCTTCACCATGAAAAAAAGAAGGTCTTAGTAGACAAAATTACAAAAGTAAAAAAAGAAAAAACATTGGCGTTGCAAACAGCAATTATTCAAAATAACGAAAAACTAGAAATAGATTGAAAGGATGAAAAAAATGGATTATGTAAGCAAAATCATACTTACGGTTTTAAGAGAGCAAAATGTAGCAAATTTGAAAGAAATGGAAAAAGAGCTACAAAAAAATGAAACCAAGCTTGATGGCTTGTTTTATCTTTTTAAGCTAGATAGAGAATTAAGAAGAAAATTTGCTTTAAAGATAGGAGTCGAGGAAAAAGAGATCGAAGCAGCCTTAAATGTGTTGAGGGCTATATAATGAGATTGCTAAAAAAATGTGACCAGCCTAATTGTTGCGACAGTGTCGCCACAATCTACGATATAGACACAATCAACAAAGCGATCTCAAAAGAGATCAAAGAAGATTATCCAAACTGGAGCAAATACGCACCAAAAGAGCCGATTGTGACGATATTACGCCCAATTCAAAAACATGGATCAATGGATAAAATCCAAAGAGCATTCATTGATTTTAAATTTGGTAAGGAGAAGCAAAGATGAGTGTGTTTGATCATATTCAAGCGAAAATTCGCCCCTCTTGTAGCTTTGGACATGCACAAGCAAACGTGAGAAACATAAAAAGTCTGCAAAAAGCAAAAAAGGAAATAGAGATCCTCATGGACAAACATAAAAATCCCGACAGGATGGTTGATGATGAGAAGAAAAATTAAATTAACACATGGCGAAGCGTATGTTTTGAAAAAGCAAGCTATAAATTTTAAAAATACGCTGAAAGTGATAAATATCAGTCTTGAATCTCTTCCAAAGAGAATGGAGAGAGAAGCGGCTCTAAAGTATTACAAAAATAAATTTAACGAGTATTGGCAGAGAGCCAACTACACAAAGAAGGAGGTTTCGTAGTGTTTGATATTCAAGATATGGAAAAAGTATTTTTAGACGTCGAAACAAAACTGGCAAACTATGCGCTACAAGAGTGGCAAGAAAATGTAATCCATGATGCGGTTTACTATGGATATATCAATTTGGATCAAATAGACGAAAGCGTTGAGGCTATAAAAATGTATGAAACCCAAGAGCAGATGGAAAAAAATACAAATTTGGCACAAAAAGACATTGTTTTTGCATTGACTTTGGCATCAAAAATTTAATACAGGAGAAGAGATGAATAAACAATTGATGTATGAGCTTTCCCTTCTTGTTCCTGCTGCCAACATTATAAATGTTGAGTTGAGAAAACTTTATGCGGCTGGAGCGCAAGAAGTTGAATCTCAAAAAACAAGTATCTTAATAGCAAAGCAAATTCTTGATCGAGTTGTAAACTCTTGCTTCTATTACAAGCATTTGCACAAAACAGCAACCGACAAAACACTTGAAGTGCTAAAATCGGTGCCGTATCAAAAGCACAGCATGGCAATGGTTGCAATTGCCATGATTACTAGACATAGTGAAGTAACCAAAAAAATTATAACCCCCGGGGTTAATAAATTCCTAGATGATTTCTATCATTTGATGCTTGATCATGAATATGATGAAGAGATTGTGAGAGGTTCAGGCTTCTATACGGACGACATAGTAAAGGGTTTGCAACTGCACTATTTTGAAGAAATCAAGTACAAAATCTGACGAAGGAGGGCATAGGGTGACGATATGCAAAGAAATAGAGGCTTACGCAAAATCCTTTGAACGAAAAATGAAGATTGAGAAAAAATCGAAAAATACTATAGAAGCATACATGAGAACCTATAAGCATTTCGTTGATTTTTGCAATCAATACGACAAAGAATTGTCGTTTAAAAATATCAAAGAAGATGATATTTATGCCTTTTTAGACTACAAAAGTGAAAACATGAATAAGCAAGGTGAGCTATCCGTAAGCAGTGCTAATTCATACGTGGTTCATCTCAAACGTCTTTTTAACTACATAGAAAGAAACGGGGATGAGCTTTATGATTTTGATAGAGTCTTTGAGGATATAAAACTCAAACAGCCCCAAAGAAAGCCGAAGGGTCTTAGCGATGAGGCGGTTGAAAAAATTTTGAAATACTTGGAGGTGTTGAAATGCGAAGAAACATTCATAGCTTTTAGAAACAGTCTGCTTTTTAAAGTAATGCTGCTCGGAGGATTGAGAGCCAGCGAAGCGGTAACTTTAACGCTATCCTGCTTCAAAGAAGAGGAGGACTTTTACAAGATTTCCTTTAAAGGAAAAGGGGATAAAAACCGTGTGTCCTATGTAAAAAAAGAAGCCATAGAAGATGAACTTTTAACACTAAAGGACACTTTTTTCCTAGGAGAAAACGAAAAGATCAGTAGGACTTCTTCAGGAAACTGCATGGATCGTGTTCAGTTAAGCAAGATGGTGAACTCCATCTATAAAAGGGCAGGGGTTAAAGCTTCTGGTGTGCATATTTTGAGGCATACTGCGGCAAAAACTCTACTTGGAAAAGGTGTGTCTATTGTGGTCGTGCAATCGCTCCTAGGGCACAATTCAATTCAAACAACCTCAATCTATGCAAATCCTACCGATGATATTGTAAAGAGAGAGCTTGCCGGAATGACGAAATAAATCAAAGGAAAAAAAATGGATTTTTGGATATTCATCAATTTTGTCGTTGGTGCAATAGTTTTTGTATTTGTGGTTTCGTTTCTCATTGCATTCATGCGCCGAGGAGAAAAAGAACAAAAAAACAGCACCGATGTTGTTGTTATTAAAGAAAACGATATTGTTAAAAGCCAAATGACTCGACTAAAGAAATATCTTCACAAGGAGCTTGACATAAAAATCTCAGCAAAAACTGGGATCTTGATTGACAAAATTGTAAAATTGCAAAAAGATGAATCTCAGTCATTTGAAAATATAGCTTACTTGGTTGATTTTTGCAGAAAAATAGAAGGTGACAAGAAAGTTGTTATTAGTGCTTTAAAGATTTTGGCGCACGCAAAAGTGCTTCGTTCTGATTTATCGCTTTATGACAACTCATTGGCTTTTGGATCTGTATATAGGAATAGAGTTGTCAACCATATTGCTAAATTATGTGAGAAAGCAGGAGGATTTGAAGATATTGCAGAGAGAAACATATCTGAGCACATTTTTAAATGGAGGGCGAGGTTAGCATGTTAGAAGTTCTAAATACATTGATGATGATTATAGGATATTTGGTAAGCATACTGATAATACTTGTTTCGACGCTTGTTTTTCTGATCGAAAATATTGACATTAATCCGAGAGCGCATTTCGCATGGCTCCCCCGCTATGTGTATCGCTGGGATCAAGATTACAAAAAAGGAACATTCATTTGGCTTAGACGCTATTATAAGACGTCAAGCAGTTATGAATACTATGGATTAGATGGAGGTCGGCCGCCGAAAGGCATAGAATATGTAACCTCTTATTGGAGAAAAGGACTACTTGGCTAGTCAAAAATATTGCTACTTACTAAAAAAAATTAATAAAAGGAAAAAAGATGAATCGGAATACTTGGAATACAATGATAAAGGTTAGAGAGATTATGGAGACCCTTAAAGCCAAGGTGTCGGTGGTAGAAGATGTTGAAAACAGCGTGTGGAAGCGCTACAAAATTTCTTTTGAGTCAAGTCTTAAATGTATGGACAAATCTCCGTGCGTCATGACAATTAGCTCGTGCAAACTTGCAGAATTTGATGACTATGTTGATGTTTTTAACAGAAGAGAATCAACAAGTGTATTTGCACAATTGTTTGAAGATCGCAACTCTCTAAGGTTCGATGTGGCAAAAGAATTATTTGTCCGCTATGGAACCGATATTCTTCTGTTTGATACGGTTTTTGTATTGGAGCATGTGAGCTTTGAAAAACATTATTGCTATTCAACGGCTTTTCAAAGTATGCTTGAAATGGCATTTGAGGCATTAGGGATCAACGATAAAGAGTGTGCGTTTCTAGTCAATCCTTTGCCTCAAAATTACGAATGTGATGAAAGCGATGATGATACAATGTTTAAGGTATTTGACAAGCACAACAGCGGATTATCTGCGCTTTTTCAGAGCTTTGGCTTTTTAGAATTAATGTCGCAGCTAGATGGATCAATATTGATTCACAATACCGCCTTAAAGCTAAAGTACGACCAAGGTGTGGTGTTTCGCTATCAGAGAAGGGCATTCAAAGCAGAACTTTTGGCTTTTTTTGCTAGTGACCCATTGCTACTTCGACCTAGTGAGCTTACACGTCAGATTGTGATTGAAAAAAAAGAACGTCCTCTTACGCCAGAATGCGAGGAACTAGAAGAGTTAATTTTAACAGCTATAGCTGACTTTAGCGACGATAAAGAAAAATTTGATTCGGTGGAGAGAAAAGTTTGTGAAGTGGCATCAAAATATAAGAAAAAGATACACATTAAGCTGGAAGAAACAGATTACCTCGCATTCAGTATGTTCTTCTCTGGCAAGCCTGCCATGACAATGCTTAGATGCTTAGTTGCTATTGATCGTATTAGTAAAAAAATGAGACAAGAGGTTGGTCTTAGAATTGAATTGTCGGAATTTGAAGAATTCATCGACGACATTAAGGGTATTAAGATCTACATTGAGTCTCTTCTTGACGAAAAAGGGGTTGCGCATGAATAAGCAAAACAAAGCTTTTGAGCAAGCAATTGAAAAGCTTATTGAATCGGCAGTAGAAAGTGAATCTAAGAGCAGGGAGCTTGCTTTTGAAAATATGCACCCGCTTTTAAAAGAAGCATACAACATAAAGGATCATCAAGTATCCGAGCTAATTATTTCAACCGTTGAGAAGAAGGCTATGGAGTCATTGGAGACGATAATCAAATTGGCAGTTGAATCAACTTGGCTTTTACAACTCTTGAAAATAATGCACGATAGAACAGTTGCGATGTTTGGTGACAGGCTAAAAGTTGAAGAGTTTGCTATGTTCCACATGAACAGTACAAAAGAAAAGCTGCTAGAAATCTTTTCAGAACCTTTTGATGTTGCAGAGAATACAAAATATGACTTTGTTAGTGCAAGAGAGTATGTAACAACATTGGAAAGCTACCAAACAGCTTCGCTACTTGTTGATTTCGCTATCAAATTTGAAGGCTTGCTAGATGAGCTTGAGAGCAAAAAAGTTAAAAAGGAAACCGACCTGTCTGAGACTCGAAGAAAAATAGCAAAAGACGGTGTTGTTAAAACAAGAGCTGGCAGGGCAAGAAATAAAGAGCTTATTGGATTGCTCAACAAGTATCAACTTAAACAATACGAACTCGCAGAAATTTTAGGTATGCAGCAACCAATCATTTCCACATGGGTTACAGGCTCCAAAGAGATGCCGTTTAGCATCGCCGAAATTGAAGAGAAAATTTTAAATAAAACTAAAGGAGAGTTAAAATGTTGAGAAAATTCGACATCAAAAATCCGTACACGGAAGAAGAAATCAAAAAAGAAAAGAAACGCAATAGTAGATTCAGAATGGTTCTCTTTTTGGTTTTCGTAGTGGCTTCAACGATCCTGCTTGTATTACCAAGTCTTTATCCCGAACATAAGTTTGCTATTCTACTTGCAATAGTGATTTTGGTCATTTTGGCAAGAAGTGTTTTCGGTGGAATCTCCACCTTAGCCGCACTCGAAGAAAATGAATATCTGTATCGCATAAACCATATGTCAGACAATAATGATGTGTTAAAGTATTATCTTCTTGTCAAAGAGAGAACACCGCCTCTTTTAGAGATGGAACTTCAAAAACTTGAAAATTTTTATGAAGAGGCAAAGAAGCAAGCAATCACTGAGAACATCAAAGAGAGGCTTAAAGAGCGAGCAAAGGAGAGCTAGTGCTAGAGATTTTCAATACAATCATGATGATTGTTGGGTACCTTCTTGTAGCCAAGCTCGCTTTGTTTTATATCTGCAAAAGTGATACCGACCAAAACATAGATTACTTTGAAACGACTCGTGTTTACGAAAACGCGAGTTGTTTTTGGTATCGGACAATCAAATATAAAAAACTTCCATTCAATCGTAAAAAAATTTTACAAACATGGGATTTGCACTCTTTTGAAAAAACATACGAAGTGATGCAAGAGGAGCACTTTGGAGCAGATAATTTAATAGACTGGCGCATTGATTTTGAAGGTGAAAAATGTTCTATAGCATGAGGCAAGCAATAATACATCTGTTTTAGTATTAATGTTCCACCGCATCGTGAGGTGGATTTTTCTGCTACTAAGCATCTTTTGCAATTTCACAACCAAGAGAATCGAGCACAAGTATTGATTCTGCATTTTGCTTATAATCAACAAGGCATCTGTCTTTAAAATATTCAACTAATGGAGAGATGTCCACTTTAATGCCGTCTCTCATTTTAAGTGTATCAAAAAAGCCTATTTTTTTAGACGGGGCAAGAAGAGCAGAAGAGCACAATGCGTTTTCAAACAAGCTCTTGATTGTTTGCACGTTTTCATCATCGTCCGCAGAGAGACACATGTCCAAAATATCAGCTATCTTGGTCTTTGGATCTAAATGCGAAAACACTTCCGCTTTTGAAAAAAGCCTCAAATAAGACTCAATAATTTGTATTGCCTCTTTATCGTTTTGTTCAGCCATAAACATATCCTTGATCTCCTTAAAAATATTTGTTGATGAAAGTAGCAAATTTTTCGTAATGAATATACGCTACGGCTACGCCGCCGAACAAAATTATAAAAAATAAGCTCATGCCAAGATTGCCCGACATGATTTCCAAAGCAAGAAGCACCCCTGTTACGAACAAAATCACAAGCAAATATCTCTTTTTCTCTTTGCTGCTTAGATCCATTACGCCAACTCCAATTTGATTTTACTAAAGCTTCTGCCCGTTTTAACGAGCGCATTGCCGTATCCATGCTGTGTAAACTCCAGCATTTGCTTATCAATACCAAAGGATCTTCTTACTGCATCAAAATCTGCAATACCGGTGTTGAGTATCACTTGTGCATCGAAGTTTTTTAGAAATTCTGGTGGGAAATGTTCTGCCGATTGTGCCGCCACGATCAATCCAAAACCAAAACCTCTAGCCTCTGTTGCGGTACGATTTAGGTATGAGTATGGATCGTTTTTGTCTCTGCTTGTCCCTGCAATAAGCTTGGATTCATCGACAATTACATAGGTATCACATTTTTCACCCCTTGTTTTGTTTGGGCGGTCCGCATACGTTCCTCGTATTTTACAACTTTTGAACACTTTTCCAAGCCATACATCCACAATAAAGCGTTGAATTTGCACATCCAAACCGCTAATGTTTACGACATTTAAGCCGTTTTTTACAGGCGGTTTGTTTGAATGAAAAACACCCGATTCCACAAGCGCATTTATGTACGAGCTTAGTTTATCAATGGTTCTTAAAGCATCTTTGGATGTGTATTTTTCCACATTAATCCTGTGTTCATCGAACCAATCTTTGTTTGAAAGAGTATTTTTTTTAGTGTATGTTTTTACTCCTTGCTCAATATAGGCATCCACTTCTTTGTATATCTCTTTTTTGTAATTTTCACAAAGCGCTTCCTCTTGCTCCTTGTCGTTTTCAATATCTATTTTTAAAGCCAAAATTTTGGATTGCATAGAAGCTATTAGCCCAATCGAGGCATCATCCATGACGCTTCCACTTTGATTAACCGAATATGCTTTAATCCTTGCGATCAGCTCCATAGTGTCTTCAAGACTTGGCAGTTCTTGAAGCCATGTATTAATATTGTCATACACAAATCCCTTGCTTAGATATGTGTCCGAAAGAAGGTAGGTGAGTATATCCTTTTGGTTGGTTCCCATATTTGGCAAGAAATTCTTTTTTATGATTTCGATAAAGCGCTCCACCTGCACCTTTGGTCCGCTGTTTTGCACCTTAAACCTTTGCTGTTCTGTCAT
>Ga0265295_1008331_pt1 | contig 11554 bp, 4 predicted proteins | sample Munlansysbiofilm_FD_192503 | JGI IMG/M metagenome (GOLD analysis project Ga0265295, IMG submission 192503) | Leachate microbial communities from a municipal landfill in Southern Ontario, Canada - Methane capture system biofilm | ecosystem: Engineered > Solid waste > Landfill > Unclassified ... | reverse complement strand
CATATTCTTCCCACATGGGGAGTTCTGCAATTCGTTCATACACATCAAATGAAGCAGATTTTAAAAGCGAAAATCCCATGGAAGCATCTTCGTGCATTCCTGCAATGGCTTGAGTGCCAAAAGTTGCGTGTGCCATTCCTGTAAGTGTGGCAATGGTAATGGCAAAAGTGGGATTGTATTTTTTCGCATAGCAAAGTGCATCAGCTAGAATCAGCCTGCCTTCAGCATCGGTGTTTTTTATTTCAACGTTGACGCCATTCATCATAGTAAGAACATCTCCGGGCAGATATGCAATGTTGCCAGGTCTGTTTTCTGTACATGGAATTAATCCAACAACAGGAACATTGAGATTCTGTGATGCAATCAGATGAATTGCTGAAGCTACTGCAGCGGCGCCTGACATGTCGCATTTCATGTCTGCAAGGCCAGATCCTGGTTTTAGATTGATTCCTCCTGTGTCAAAAAAGACGCCTTTGCCTATGAGCACGTATGGGTTTTGTTCTTTAAGTTTTTCCGGAATATATTCAAGGATAATAAAAGCAGGAGGATTGGGGCCACCTTTTGATACAGCCTCAATGCCAGACATTTTAAGCGCTGAGATTTTTTTAGGAGACAGGACGACTGTTTTTACCTGAGGAAGCTTGGAAAACATTTCTGATACTTGCTTCACAAAAACATCTGGTGTCAAATTTGAACCTGGTTCATTGACCCAATTACGCGCAGTAAAAACAGATTTAGTTGTGATAGAAAGTTCATTGATCAATTCCGTTGATAATTTTGATCCGGTAATTGTGATGTTTTTAAGTGGGTTTCCTTTTTTACTGCTTTTGTATTTATCAAAAGTGTAGGATGCAAGCATGAAGCCTTCAAGAAAGTCGAATAAATCAGGTTCTGGAATACTGGAAGCCACAATCTGAATTTGTTCCAATTGTTCTTTTTTGAAATAGAAATAAGTTTGACTTCCAAGCTTTCTGTTCTTTTCACGTGCAATATATTCTAAATCTTCCTTTTTTTCGTGGAGTAAACAAACAGAAATCTGATGCGTTAATCTGTTGAAATGGAAAAAATGTTTGTCAGGTTCGTTCTTAACTTGAGATTTTATATATGATAATTCGTCTTTATTTAAGATGCCGTTAGGGATTTTTGAAGATGATGTTGAAATCACTGTTGTGTTGGTGTGTTCAACAATCTTGCTGCTGTTTTTTATTTGAATGTTCATAATCTTGAAGTATCTTTGTACAAAAATAAGTATTTCTTTTTACTTGCATGGATTCTAGAATCTTACTTGATAAAATAATTAATAATGAGTCTGTTACAGATTCTGAGGCATATACTCTTTATAATATGCCTTTGTCAACATTAATGCATGCGGCTGATTATATCAGAAAGGAAAAGCATCCAGGGGGCGAAGTGTCATATATTATTGATAGAAATATCAATATCACTAATATTTGTTTTTCGTTTTGTGAGTTTTGTAATTTCTGTACCTCTGCTGACGCATCTGATGCATACATCACAACATTAGAACAGTATCGTTTAAAAATCACTGAGTTGTTTGAAGCAGGTGGCAATCAGACGTTATTGCAGGGTGGCATGCATCCTAAATTAGGACTTGAGTTTTATGAAGAGTTATTCATAAATCTGAAGCAAATGTTTCCCAAACTTTATCTTCATGCTTTGAGTCCTTCAGAAATATATTTTTTGGCAGAAAAAGAAAAAATTCCCATTAGAAATGTGTTGGAACGATTGATCAGTGCTGGACTTGACAGTTTGCCAGGAGGTGGAGCTGAAATATTGGTTGATAGAGTTAGAAAATTATTGTCACCTCTAAAAGCTAATTCGGAACAATGGTTGGGGGTGATGCGTGAAGCTCACAAAATGGGTTTGTCAACAACTGCTACAATGATGTTTGGGCATATTGAAACTCGCAAGGAAAGGATAGAGCATATGCTGAAAATTAGAGCAGTGCAAACTGAAAATATTGGCGGAGGCTCTGGTTTTATTTCATTTATCCCATGGACATTCCAATCTGGAAATACGCGTTTGATAAAAAACTTTCCAGGTGAATTTAAGGTTTATACCCACGAATACGTAAAGACAATAGCCATAGCAAGAATAATTTTCCACAATATTCCAAATATTCAAGCTTCGTGGCTTACAACAGGTACTGATGCTGCCAAACTTGCTCTGCATTCAGGGGCTAATGATCTTGGAAGTATTATGCTTGAAGAAAATGTAGTTGCATCAACAGGTGTATATGGACGACTTTCAGAGCAGCAGATGAAAAATGTAATCATGGAAGGCGGTTTTATTCCTGTTCTTAGAAATCAAAAATTTGAAAGCTTTTACAAGTAATTGATATAGTTTTGTTTATTGTATTGTCGTTTTTTTCATGATTAATTGTAAATCATTATGAGTGGAGTATTGGTATTGAAGATTTCAGCTGAAAATGAAAAAGTTAACTACATTGTTCATTCGTGTAGTAATTTTGTGATGTCGGTTTTTGAGCTAAAAAGCAAATTAAAATCAGGGGATTCTCTTTGTGAAAAAATTGAACAATCGAAATTTTTAAATCAGTTTTGTATTCAGTTGAATCATAATTTTAATCGAGATGGATTTTGGTTTCACTTCAAAAAGGGAACAGATTTATTTGAAGTAATTGGGGTTTTTGACGAAAAAGATCGACTGGTATTGTCTTTTTTGTCTAGAAATCCAGAGTTGAAAGTGTCTCCAATAAGATTATTTGATTCCATTGTAGTAGGAACAGCAGATGCGTTTTTGCTATTGTTTGAAAGGAGGTTCATTTCATGTAATTTTTCAGCAGCTAAAATGATGGGTGCCGATTTTCCCGTTGAAATTATCGGGAAGTCACCTGTTGATTTATCTCCAGAGTTTCAAGAAGACGGAATGTTATCAAAGGAAAAGGCTCAGTTGGTAATGGATATTGCCAGAGAAAAGGGGAGCTATATGTTTGATTGGCTTCACTTGCGTTTGAATGGTGAGCTCTTTTATGCAGAGGTGTCATTGACGTATATGGAGCGAGAAGGTAAGGAGTATTTTTTAAATATTGTTAGAGATATTTCGGAAAAGAAATTGCGTGAAAAAGAACTTGCTGAAAGTGTACAACGATATGACATGTTGGCTGAGAACAGTAACGATGTGATTTGGGTGATGGATATGAATATGCGGACATTGTATATGAGTCCGTCTGTTGAAAAACAACTTGGATATACTGTAGAGGAATATATTGCATTGCCTTTTGATAAGAGGTTTGCAGGAGACCATGCAGCATTGATGCGGAAACTTTTTGCTGAAAGTTATCAAAAAGCTACGCTGGATATTACTTTAAATTCATTTGTTTATGAGTTACAGTATGCTCATAAGAATGGGAGCATTTATTGGGGTGAATCCAGTATGAGTCTTGTGCGGGATGATCAAAATCGAATTGTTCAAATAATAGGAGTAACACGTAACATCAGCGAAAGGAAGAAAATGACTGAGGATTTGATGTTGGAAAAGGAGCGCTACAGGGCTATTATTGAGGCTTATGATGGACTTATATACATATGTTCTTCTGACTACAAGGTTGAGTTTATGAATGAAAATCTAATAAGGAGAACAGGGTATGATGGGACTGGTCAATTTTGCTATAAAGTGCTTCATGATCTTGACGAAATTTGCTCTTGGTGTGTAAATGACAAAATTCAGAAAGGTGAATCTGTAAAATGGGAAGTCCAAAGTCCGAAAGATAAGCGTTGGTTAAGTGTGACTAACACTCCAATTTTTAGACCTGACGGAAAAATCTCAAAACAGTCAATGATCCAAGATGTGACTGAAGCTAAGCTAGCAGAGATTGCAATCATGGAAAGCGAGGCGAAGTTTAGAGCACTGACTGAATCATCTCCAATGGCAGTATTTATTTTTCAAGATAATAAATTGGTATATGTGAACCCAGCAACAATTGTGTTGTCTGGATATTCATATAAGGAATTATTGAAAATAGGTTTTAATGAATTTATACACGAAGACTTCCAAGCCATTGTTATGGAAAGAGGATGTTTGAGGCAGCAGGGTGTTGATGTTCCCAGCAGATATGAATTTAAGGTTGTAACAAAGAATGGACAGGTAAAATGGATAGATTATGTAGGTGTTTATGTTGAAAACTTAGGACAAGCTGCTGTACTTGGCACTGCATATGACATTACAGAAAGAAAAACGGCTGAGGAAGCTCTTAGATCGAGCGAAGAGCGATATCGTTCACTGATAGAACTGGCAGTTGATGGCATAATTATCGGAGACAGTGAAGGTAAAATTACGAATGTGAATAAAAGATTCTTGGAGATTTTAGGCTTGAAACAGGGGCAAGTACTTGGCCGATTTATTGGCGATTTGTTTGAGAAACATGTCTTGGAATCTGAGAGCTTGCGGTTTGATCTTTTGGAATTAGGGCAAACAGTAATTCGAGAAAGGGAGTATGATATCAAGAAAGGAGGGCGCATAACTGTGGAGATGCATTCCAAAAAAATGCCGGATGGAGCTTATCAGTCCTTTTTCAGAGATATAACAGACAGAAAAGAAGCAGAACGAGAGTTAGCCGATCAAAAGCGATTCCTTGAAACTTTGATTGGGAATTTACCTGGAATAGTGTATCGGTGTAAAAACGACAAGGACTGGTCTATGGAATTTATTAGTGGTAGGTGTAAGGAATTGACTGGTTATCCTGCATCAGATTTTGTTAAAAACAAAAAACGAACATATAACAGTATCATCTTTGAAGAACACAGAGAAATGGTCTGGCAAAAATGGCAATCGATTTTGAGTAAAAGAGAAGCGTTTGTGGATGAATATCTCATTGTAACTGCTGATGGCTCCAAAAAATGGGTTTTCGAACAGGGCGCAGGTGTGTATGATGAACAAGGACAATTAGAGGCGCTTGAGGGATTTATAATGGACATTACAGATAGAAAGAAGGCCGAAAATTCGCTTGTGAAGAGTCAATTCAATTATAAAATGCTTGCTGGATATAATCATCTGCTTAGCAGGGCTGCTCTTGTGTTTTCTATGGCAGAAACCCTAGAAGAACTCGAAAATATGGTAGTGAGTTACTACCAGCAGTTGACTGGAGCTGAAGCTGCTGTGCTGATGCTATATGATTCAATTGATAAAATGTTGTTCCTTAAGCATTTTATTGCACCCGATCACGTTATGAAAGTTGTAACCAATGCTTTCGGTGGTGAAGAGTACCTTTTGGCAAGAATCCCTGTGACAGAAGAAAATGTTGAACGAATGCTGCGTATGGGTGTGCGAAAGGCAAAAGGATTACAAGAAATGACATTTGGATCTTTCTCATCGGATTTTTTGGAATATCTTGAAAAAACAACAATGATTCAAGAAGTTGTGCAGTCTGTGATTCACAGACATAATTCATTGATTGGGACTATTTCAAGTTTTATGAAGGAAACTTCAGATGTGCCAGAAGAAATTCTTAAAACTTTTGCTCAACTTGCGGGTTTTGCAATATCAAGAAAAAGAGGTGAAAGTGAACTTGTTATTGCAAAAGAAAGGGCCGAAATGAGTGATAAAATGAAATCCGTATTTCTTGCAAATATTTCACATGAAGTCAGAACTCCAATGAATGCAATTATGGGATTTGCAGAATTGCTTGAGCGCCCAAATTTATCTGATGAAGACAGACTGAAGTATACCGATATTATTACAAAAGCTGGTGACCAGCTCCTTGGTATTATTGATGATCTCATCGATTTGGCAAAACTTGAGTCTGGACAGATGAAAATTATTTTAAGAGATTTTGAAGTGAATGAATTGCTTGAAAATCTTTATGTAATGTTACATCAAAAGTTTGAAAAAAAAGGCATAGAGTTTACAAGAATTGTCAGTGATTCGGAAAAGAAAAGGATCATTCATTCTGATGAACTTAGGGTCAAGCAAATTTTAATCAATTTGTTAGATAATGCTTGTAAATATATTAATTCAGGTCAAGTTACTTTTGGGTATAATATCAATCAGGATGTTATCAGGTTTTTTGTCAAGGATACAGGAATAGGTATTTCTGCATCTGATGCAAAAAGAATTTTTGAACGATTTGTACAGGTTGACGATGTGCACGCTGGTGAATTTAGTGGGAAGGGACTTGGGTTGTCAATTTCTAAATCTCTTGCTGAAATGCTGGGAGGACAAATTCACCTCGAGTCTGCTGTGCATCAGGGTTCTACTTTTTATCTAGATCTCCCCTTGACGATATCTTGAGCTGTTGCAGGCATGAAGCGCATAGGCAATCTTGATACATCATTTTGATTTTTTTCAAAACTTCTTCAGAAAGCTGAACAGAAGAACATTGACAAAGGCTAATATTTTCTGCCAAACAAAAAAATGATTTTCCGCAGACAGGGCAACTTTTTTGTATGCCAGTTATTGAATCTGAAGAATTATCAGACATCATTTTTAATATTGAAAGCTTCAGGAAAAACAATGTTTTTCAAAGCAATAATTTTTTTCAGGAGTTCAACCGTGGCCATCACATCGCCCATAGCCCTGTGGCGGTTGCGGTTATTAATACTTAGATCGCGGCATAGATTTTCAAGTCCATGCGATTGGAGTTCAGGAAATGCTTTTTTGGATTCTTGAAGTGTGCATATCCGTGGCATTCTAAATTGGTATCCAAGTTCCTTATATTCTTGTTTTATAAAATCATAATCGAATTGTACATTATGAGCAACAAAAATATTGCCTGCAGTGAGTTCAATGAATTTTTTAGCAATGTGATGGAATTGTGGAGCACTTTGAACCATCCTGTTGTCAATACCAGTGAGTCTTTTGATGAATGGAGGAATTGGACGATTAGGGTTAATCAAGGTTTCAAAACTATCGACTATAGACTTCCCATCAAAAATTGCTATTGCAATCTCGATAATTTTTCCGGTTTTAGAGTTCCCTCCGGTGGTTTCGATGTCAACAACTGCATACATGAGGAAAACGAATGAAATGCAAAAGTACAAAGATTCATAGATTATGAGGATTGAATAATTGATATTAACTACATATCATTGATGAATAGTGAAGTGTTGAGGGTTTAAGTCGTAGAATTTCAAGTAATTAAACGCTGCAATATAAAAAAAAATACTATTTGGTTTTATCAATTGCATACGATGATAAAAATATCGACAAAAATCATCCAAAATTATTACTTTTGTAGTCATAAATCGGGGTGTAGCGCAGTTGGCTAGCGTGCCACGTTCGGGACGTGGAGGTCGGAGGTTCGAGTCCTCTCACCCCGACTAAAACATGAAGAGTTGTTTCAGTGAGAGACTGAATGAATGAACAATTGCTTCAGCTTTTGATGTGTTTTGCATTCTATTTTTTTATATTTTTACATGTTTGTAAAAAAAAGCAGCATTACAATGGCTTTTAGATATTTTGTTTCCGTTGTGCTGAGTTTCATCTGGCTTGTAGGGCAGGGGCAGACTTCCGCACCCAAATATTCCAATGAGTTTTTATCAATTGGGATTGGTGCACGTTCCATGTCTATGTCAGGGTCTGTTTTGGCTAGCGTTGATGATGCTACGGCGAGTTACTGGAATCCGTCACGGCTTCCATTTATGTCAGGAGAAAGGCAACTTACTCTGATGCATGCTGAGTATTTTGCTGGAATCGCCAAGTATGATTACGGAAGCCTTGGCATTAAACTTCGTGACAGTTCTGCTCTTGCTTTTTCATTTGTTAGATTTGGTGTTGACAATATTCCTAATACAATTGATTTGGTTGATAGTCAGGGAAATATTGATTACAGTAGAATTACTACTTTTTCAGTAACTGATTTTGCATTTTTTTTATCCTATGGGAAAAAATTAAAAATAGAAAACTTATTTGTTGGTGGGAGTGCTAAAATTATACGTCGTCGCATGGGTGATTTTGCAGGTTCATGGGGTTTTGGATTAGATTTTTCTGCTTCGTATTCTATAGGGCCATGGATGTTTGCCGCCGTTGCCCGCGATGCTACTTCAACATTTAATGCATGGAGTTTCAATCTCAGCGATCAGATGAAAGAAGTGTTTACCATCACTGGAAATGTGATTCCCGAAAGCTCTCTTGAAATCACGACACCTTCCTTGCTTGTTGCATCTGCACGGGTGATTACAATATCTCCTTCATTCAAAATTCTACCAGAAGTTGGCCTTGATATTACTTTTGATGGGAAACGTAATGTGCCTATTAGAACCAACTTGTTTAGCATTTCTCCTCATTTGGGAGTGGAGTTTTCGTATAAAAACTTTATTTATCTCAGGTCTGGAATTGGAAATATTCAGCAGGAAACTAATACTTCCGGGAAAAAAGTAACTACATTAAGACCTAATATTGGAATAGGAATCACCATTCAGGATAAAATCAGCATTGATTATGCGCTCACAGACATGGGAAGCAATACAATGGCGTTGAATTCAAACATTTTTTCATTACGATTGGCGTTTAACAGAAGCAAAAAATAATTCACATGGGCACAATCAGATATTTTTCTTCGTTGCTTTTTATCCTGATGTGTTGTTCAGTTAGTAGTGATGCGCAGACTCACAGCAATGAGTGGATTAATTTTGGGCAGAAGTATTACAGAATTCCCGTTGCGCAGGATGGTTTGTATAGAATTAATCAGTCAACTTTGACGTATGCTGGTGTTACGGTGAACACAATTGATCCGAGGCAGATCCAGATTTTTTATATGGGAGAAGAGCAGTATATTTATGTGCATGGAGAAAACGATGGAATTTTTCACTCCACTGATTTTATTGAATTTTATGGTAGAAGAAATACAGCAGAAGCAGATGAACCATTGTTTTCGAACCCGTCACAAATCACCAATCCCAACTATAGTTTTTTCAATGATACGTCAGTTTATTTTTTGACAATCACTGCTGGAATCAATAATCGTCGGATGATTAGAGAAACAGATGTGAATTTTTCTGCTTATGCGACTGTTCCCTATGTTTGGAAAACTTCACGGCAAGATTATACCGCGGCATATTATGCTGGGCCGACAAATGCGTATGGTACTTCTGATTTTTTATACACTGCTCATGAGGGATGGTTTGATGCTGCTTTTTCAATTAATACTTCAACACCGGGCATAGCTACTACCATCACAAAGTCAGTACCCACAGCACAGGCGTTTGTTTCTGGTCCGCAGGCTGAAGTTGATTTAAAGATTGTGGGTGCGAGCAACTATGCCTCACTCAATCCCGACCATCATCTACAGATGCAGTTTCCCGGCAATTCCATTGATACTTTGTATGAAGGATACACAACAGTTCATGTTAAGAGAACTGTTAGTCCTTCACTTCTTGGAAGTACAAATAGCAGTTTTGTATTTACCTTGTTGAATGATTTGTCAAGCAATGCGGATAGAAACGCAGTGTCGTATATTCAAGTGAGGTACCCACATACTTTGAATATGGAAAATCTTGGCAATATGGCATTTCAGGTTCCCGCCCAAACTGGAACAAAATCGTTGCTACAGATGAGTAATATCAATGTTGGCGGAGGAGATAGTGTTGTTGTTTATGACTTTGCGAATAAGCGTAGGATTAGAATGCTCCTAGATGGAGGTTTCTATAAGGGAGTAGTGCTCAACAATAGTGTTGATAAGGACATGTATATGTCTACAGGAAATCAGATAAAGACCATTTCTTCCATATCACCTATCGGTCAGACGAATTCTTTGGGTTATTTCACTGATTATTCTACACCTTCGTATTCAGATGTGGATTATATTATTGTGACACATTCTAATCTTATGTACAGTAGCCAGCAGTATGCTTCGTACAGGACTTCGAGGGGTTATAAAGTATTACTTGTAGATGTGGGATCATTGTATGATCAGTTTAGTTATGGAATACGAAAACATCCTTTAGGGATTAAGAATTTTGTTTCTTTTGCTCTTGATAATTTTGCAGATACTATTCACAGTTTGTTTTTAATAGGCAAGGGTTTCAAGGCTGGCGAGGGGCCCTATGCATACAGAAAAAACAATTCAATTTATGCTCAGACTCTGATGCCTTCTATGGGAAATCCGCCTTCTGATAATATGTTTAGCACGAGAATAGGAAATGAGTCAGATGTACCGGCTATTGCAACAGGCCGTTTGAGTGCGGTGTCAAATGCAGATGTAAGCAAGTATCTTACAAAAGTTCAGGATTATGAATCAGCGCAAAACGCTCCCTATGATCCTGCAAATCCAATGGAAAAAGAATGGATGAAAAATGTACTTCACTTTGCTGGGGGTTCAAGCGTTGGCGAAGGCGCTATGCTTGAATCTTTTTTAAATGTATATAAGGATTCATTGGAAAACCCTAATTTCGGCGGATTTGTTAGAACATTCAAAAAAAACACTACGGATCCAATGCAGCAGGTGACATCAGATTCGATGAAAACTATTATTAACAATGGGGTGTCGGTGATGAACTTTTTCGGACATGCTGCAGGTATTGGATTTGATATCAGTATTGACAATCCATCAGAGTACAATAATTATAAAAAGTATTTTTTCATTCTTGCAAATTCATGTTTGTCAGGAGATTTGTTTCAGCCCACACTGACATCAAGTGAGACATTCGTGCTCATCGAAAATAAAGGCGCTATCGCTTATTTGGGGTCAACTACCAATGCGCTTGCTTCTTATCTGCATTTGTATTCAACAAGTTTTAATGGAGGACTGGCACGTTCAAACTATGGCGGTTCTATTGGGTCAACGATGCAAAAGGCAATTGCGCGCATTGAATCGCCCGGAAATGAGTATGTCCATGAAATTATTTATTCAATGGCTTTACATGGGGATCCCGCGTTGGTAATCAATGCACATGAGCTTCCCGATTTTGTGCTTACTGCTCCAGCAATTCAGTTCAATCCTTCATACATCAGTACAGAGATTGATTCTTTTGAAGTTAAAATAATTTCTAAAAATTTGGGCAAGGCAGTAAACGGTAGTTTTAATGTCGAGCTTACAAGAGTTTTTGCTGATAATTCTGTGGAAACTTATTCTCAACTTGTTCCTGCCACCATTTATATTGACACAGTTGTTTTTAAATTGCCTGTTGATCTTGCTAGAGGTGTTGGTGTGAATACATTTACAGCTATGTTGGATGCATATTTTGCTATTGATGAATGGATTGAGACAAATAATTCAGCAAGTACACAGATTGTCATCACTTCTTCAGATATTATTCCTGTGTATCCCTATGAATTTGCGGTGATTCCTGATGTTGCTGTAACTTTGATTGCATCTACAGGGAATCCATTTGCCCCATCTGCAACGTATTCTTTTGAAATTGACACCACCGATACATTTGATAGTCCTTTCAAACAGACTGGACAGGTTACACAGTCAGGAGGAATCGTCGAATGGGCAGTCCCTTTTCCAATGACTTCAATGCCTGATAGTACGGTGTATTTTTGGCGCACTTCACTCATGGGAATTAATAACTGGCGTGAAAGTTCATTCCAGTTTATTCCGGGAAAAAGAGGATGGGGTCAGGCTCATTTTTTCCAA
>Ga0265295_1008330_pt1 | contig 11555 bp, 3 predicted proteins | sample Munlansysbiofilm_FD_192503 | JGI IMG/M metagenome (GOLD analysis project Ga0265295, IMG submission 192503) | Leachate microbial communities from a municipal landfill in Southern Ontario, Canada - Methane capture system biofilm | ecosystem: Engineered > Solid waste > Landfill > Unclassified ... | reverse complement strand
AAAATGCTCAGGCTTTCTGTAACTATGTTTACCACTACATCCCGTGGGTGTTGGGGATATGGTACTGGGGCCCGGTTTCGGGGCGCTTCCAAACTGTGACAGCGGGTTGACTTGCCTCTGGAACTGGTACGCTCGTGCAACCATATTCGTCAGTTATTACGACTCTGTATTTATATGTTGTACTAGGTGGAACGGAAACACCATCCCAAACAGGCGTAACATTGCGTTTAAAAGGATTTGATATTACAACAGTTTGGTCAAGAGTCTCGACAGGGTTGATGTCTAAGTCATGGAAAATCTCTAGGCTAAAGTTACCCGTGTAAACCGTATAGTTAATGTTGAGTTCAGCGGGATCGCCCTCGCAAATTGTGGTAGATAAGTCACCTTCGGTTTCGCTTAGACTTACCCAGTTTACAACTGGATTGAGATAAACATTAGCTGTAAAATCTGTTGAGAAATCCTCGCAACCCAAATTGTAAGCCCTAACGTAGAAAACAGTAGTAGTTGTTAACTCTGGTGTTGTAAGTGTTATTGATCCTCCATCCCCAGCAATTGTTGCACCAACAGGAGTTCCACCGCTAATTAATTGGTAGGTAATACCAACTTCCGAGTTTTCAACAACTATATCTACATTCGACCCGGCACAAACACCCGTGGTGTAGTTTTGAAGAGTTGGCTGGGTAGGCTTTTCGTAAACAACAAAATTCCTAGTATCAGATCCTTGAGTGTCTGTAGTTCCTACCCTTTCCTCAACGGTAATGGATCCATTGCCTGCGCTGTTCCATTCCACCTCAATGATGTTGCCTCCCTGGGCTACGGTTCTCCATATGTTATAATCAACAGTATTACATGTACCACCAGTAACAGTCCACTTATATTGGTTTCCATCATTGCTTGTGGTTTGATAGGTAACAGTTACTCCTTCACACAAATTACCTTCTGTGGGAGAAATCTCGGGAGAAGGAACGTTAAGAACCGTAATAAGCTGTTCAGCTTGTGCTGAACATCCGTTGGTCATTGTTTCAACTACCCTTAGGGTAAAGTCATTTGTAGTTGCTCCAAACGTAATGTTTGTGGATGCGCTACCTGGTGTTGCAATTGTCCCCCCACCGGGAACATCTACCCACGACCAGAGGTAATTGTTACCGTTATCGGGCGTAGAGTAAATCCTCGTTTCGTTTACTCCAACCGTTGCTGGGCCTGTTATTGTTGGTTTATCAGTTTGTAGCACTGTAAGGGTAACGGTACCGGGGTTAATTACGCCGGGATTGCTAGCATCTGATATTGAGACAAGCTCAACGATGTGGACTCCCTGCCCAAAGTCAAATCCACGGATCTGAATATTATATGGAGATGTATTAATATTGTTCTCAGTGAGTGTAGTTGCTCCAACCCGATATGATAGGCTCCAGGGTGCAACACCAGTTAGCTCAACAGGTATTGTAACCGTTTGCTCGTTATCGCAAACTTGTTGGGGCGATGTATCTGTTATTGCTGCTGTTACACCAATTGCTCCAATTGAGAATATGTAGTCACCCTGAGTAACGGGTGATGAGGTTGATACCATTCCAGAGGTGGCCGTTCCGCTTACGTTTTGACCCCTAGCAGTCCATATCCCTGGCGAACCATCTGCGAATTCAACAAGCCTTAAATTTGGCCTAAGGGTCGCATTAGTGGTGTATGCAGGTAGTGAGGCATCATCCCACCTCAAGCTTATGTTCGCTGTTCCGCTACCAGGACGATCAACAACCCAGTACTCATTATTGCTTACCACGGTAAGAGCACCGTCCAAGTTCTCACTGGCAGTTGGGTAGGTTGGATCTGGATTACTATTTACGTAGATTGCCGTCCAATATTCAGGTGAAGAGGCTGCCGAAACATTTGCAAGGACAATCCGACCTAGACGCCCAGCGTTACCAACAGGGAAATTAAAGGATTGGCCATTTATAATTCTTTTGCTCAATGGGCCATCAACATGCGAAGCGGTACTGCCTCCTGTTACTGCAATTGTTGCATTGGTGTTAGTAAGCCTTACCTCTTTAGTTGGGGCTGACTTTAACACACCATTGGTAAGGGTTAGCTTTCGCGTAATATCAATCCCAGAGCTACCGTTGATCTCTGCACCATCACCAGTATTAATCATTGTAAGGTTATAGAAAGTTTCCCTTGCAGCAACGTTTATATTCTGGAGCGTGCTGCCTTCGATGAAAACAGTACCAGTTCCAGGAATAAACGAATTTGTACTGATATTTTCATTTATCCAGCTACCAGCAATGTATAGGTTTTTATTGTGTAGGGTATTGCTAAGTTTTGTCCCATTGCGTATGGTTAGGTTGCCCAACACCCTCATGTTTTCAGCACTCATATTCTTCTGCCCTGTGCCCGAGAAGATCACATTTTGATAGGGTTTGTATATGTTGCCAGGTTTTAGAGGTAGCGATGCTGTATTGTTGCCTTTAAATTCAATAGTGGTCCCTAGTGTTTCGAAGAACTCATCAAAAGAGCCACCAGGAAATACAAAGAACCCATCAGCTGTTGAGGTAATCTCAATTTTGCCTGTACCGAAAACAGTTCCCAAATCATGGAATACCGTATTTCCACAGGTTAGAGTACCAATAACCTCAACAGATACGCTGTAAGCACCATCTTGATCTAGAGCAATAGTATGCCCCCCCTGTATAATAACAGGATTACCATTTGGTACTTGAGTAGCAACAGTACCTGAGGGGCTTCCAATTAGCCAATCACTTGGTGTGAACCAATCTCCATTTTCATTTCGGCTATAATACGTTTCTAATGGTGGGGTGAAGTTATCCGCTTCGCCAGCAGTAAAGTCGCCTGAAAGGTAGCCCACATTAGTAATTGAAAAGCTGTTCGAACCGATGTCAACTATACCCGGTTTCTCCGCATCGTTATTGCCCAGATCGAACCATCTGTATTCATGGGTTTTGTATAACCCAACCACATAATTAGCAGCTGTGGGCTTAGCATCATTTGGGTCGTAGGTGTAGCTATGCGTAAGAATTAGGTTTGAATCGAAACCTGTTGAATCAACTTTCCAGTAGTATGCCAGCTCATTCTCCGAAGGGGTAACAACGGCAGGGTGACGTCGGTTGATGGGTCTGACGGTTATTGTACCGGGTGCTCCTATACTAGATAGTGTGTAACTGGCAGGTGTATATTTGCCCGAAACACCAATTGGAAAGGTAAAACTACTTGCTCCGGTGAATTCTTTGCGTACCCCCTGATCGCTTAATACACCATTCAGAATAAGCATTCTAGTTTTATCGGGTGTACCACCTATTGAGGCATTCTGTCCAAAAACTAGATTATAATCATCGATGTATATGCTCCCGTTAGTAAATGTTAAGCGACCTGTTATGGTAGCATTATTTTGGAGTGATGCACCAGAAGTATTGTTAAGCACAATATTACCATAGGTGCCACCTACACCATTGAGGTTCTGGTTTTGTGAGCCAATAAGGGCTAACCCACCGTCAACTGTGCTGCTTGTATGTGTTGAAGTGTTGGTGATATTACCCACCACCGAAATGGTGTTGCCACCATCATTCAGAATACCTGTGGATAGATCTAAGTTTCCATTCACCCTAAGGGTAGAGTTTGGTTGCAAAGCAACTGTTCCTGTGGAAGCGATGGTAAGGTTGGCAAAATTTGTGAGGTTTGTTCCATTCCCAGCAATGTTTTGCGTGCCAGCCCCATTGAATGTTACGGTTTGAGTAGATGAACCTGCAAGAAAACCCCCACTCCCAATCCCTGCTGAGGCGTTAATATTATTATTGGTGAAACTTCCGCCAATGCTTAGGTTTAAACCGTTGGCATTAAACTGTGAGTTACCGTTAATGGTTAAATTATTGAGGATTGATAGGGCAAGTACCTCGTTTTGTAATATTTGATCAGACCCCACAGCTCCAACGCTTACATTCCAAAGCGGAGAGGAACTGCTAAGCCTAAAGGTGTGATTAGCGGTAGAACCATTTAAGCCCATTTGCAACGTGCCGCCTGTTACCAATGAAGAATCGGGACGGATGTATATATCGCCGAAAGTTGTTGCATCAACCGAAGGCCTGTCGAACTCAAGCGTACCTCCACTTATGGCAAAGAGGCTGTTTGTGTTGGCTATCTCAATTAAGCCCCTAGTGTTTATTCTATTCTTTCCATAAATAGTGGTAGTACCACCAGATTGTATATAGTTAAGCGAGCCACTTGAAATGGTAGTGGGCCTGCGGATTTGACCATTCACGGAAAGATTACCACCTTCCACAACAATTTCGGGAGTCCCAGCAGCAGCATATTCAATGCTATTGTTGTTAGATGTTGCTGGGTTCCCAATAAACATATTTCCTCCAAGAACCTCTAGTTTTCCTGCAAGTATTAGGTTACCCGTGCCATAGGCCACCCTAACATCTCCACTCTGAACAGATAGGGCAGCTGTTGAGGGAATGCTAAACGATGTACTTCCATCGGTAATGGTTACCGCAAGGCCCTCTTTGTTCACCCTGAATGTACCATTTGTTAGGGTTAGAAACGGGTTGGTTACACCTGTAGTGATATTTGATTCTAGTGTGACAATAGGTGTTGCATCATTCCCTTTATCAACGGTAATATCGTAAAAGTTGTAGGTTGTTCCACTCCCAGCAATTAATGCGTCATTGGTTCCTTTAAATACAGCGGAAACTTGACTATTTGTTTGATGAAGATTGAATGTCCCCTCGTTATTAATATCACCGTAAAGTTCAAGTGTATGGTTTGTGTTTGCTGCTGATGTTCTTACCCCAAACGTAGCCCCATTATTTACATTAATATCACCATGTATTCTCAAAGTTTTTGAGGGTGTCCCATTCATTATGGTAAAGGTTCCCGACTCAACGTTAAAATCGCCTAGAACATCTAATGTAGTCCAACCTGCTCCTGTATTTGTCATGGCTGATTGGCCACTTCCCTTTACGGTTATATTGTTATGTGTAGTTAAGTCTAGATTGGGAAGGTTAACAATATAGTTCTGATGGTTAAGTATTAAGTTGTTGTAATGGTTGAGTGTAAGCCCACTTGCAGATATGGTTGGGATATCAATATTAACAGCATTTGAATAGTACTCCACAGTACCCCCATTTGGCCCAATAAAATCACCAAAATCTCCCGCAGGGAAATAGTTACTGCTGGAAATACGCAGAGTACCCGCACCAGCAACAGTTTCCTCTGGTATGGCGGCAAAGTTATGACCCTGAGTGATTCCCAAGTCGAGCATTGACCCCTCGGCAATAAAAAGTGCACCCGATTTTTCGTTAGGATTTCGAATTATAATGGTGTGGTTATGGGTATCGTCGCCAATAATAACAATTGTATTGGGGCCAGGTACACCGTGACCACCGGGTTCCCCCACACCAACTGCCGACCAAGTGCTAGAAGCGTCCCAGAATGTTGGAGTGCTACTGCTGTATAGAATTGGAATTTCCTGAAATGCCGAGGGTTCACCAGCAGTATACTCGCCACTGCCAGCCGACTGGTTTGCAAAGGTTATTCGGTTATTTGCTTGGTCAACCTGGTTTACATCTGGTATGGTTACCCATGAGGAGCCTGAGCGGTAAACGGCTGGAATATAGTTAGCCTCATTACCCTCCACAAAGTTGTTGGCACCCGATGCGTTGTAATAATATTGGTGCGTAACCGAATTTGGTGTTATGCCAGAGAATCCTTCGCTGGTATTTTTCCAGTAGGTGGTAAGGGCGTTGGTTGCTCCCTGCGCTAGATAGTGCCTCTCGTTAACGGGGCGCGACGTAACCGAGCCCCATTGTGCTGGCGCATTGCTAAATTGAATGTTAGCCGGCATGTAGTAGTATGTACCACTAAGCTCAAAACCAAAGGGATACAAAAACTCGTTGGTGTTAGAAAAATGCTTTTTAATACCCCCATCCGACGCTAATCCATTGGTAACAACCATTTTATTGGCATTGAATACCTGATCGGTTGTGGCTGCTGTTGAGAAAACTCTCCCATCTGATCCAAGGGTAAGAGTATTGTTCCCAATGCTAAACCGATGGTTTGAAACAAGCCTCAAATTGCCATTCACGGTTATTGGGTTGGCAAGCGTTACGCTACCCCCCGATTTGCTAATGGAAAGGTTATTGAAGCTGCCAGTTCCATCGCCTGTTATGGATTGAACTGCCCCCCCGGTTAGCTCAATACGTCCAGCAGCACCAGCAGGTCTGAAATGCGTTCCGCTATTGGAGATATTACCCGCTACGGTTATCACCTTGGTTCCATCGCGCAGGGTGGTACCGCTGCCCAACTCCAGGTTACCTCTAACGGCAAGGTTTGCCTGCGTTCCGGCCAACGATAAATCCGATTCCCCAGCCAGCGTTAAATTATTCAACCCATTGGTAATGGTGCCGCTGTAGGTAAAGGTTTGTGGCCCCGAGCCATTGAAAATGGTGGTGTTATTGCCGGGGGTGTAGGTGGTGTTATTGTTTATGGTGAAGTCTCCATAAACAATAACATCAACATTGTTGCTCCCTGAAGTTAAACGTGCTGAATTATTCAACGTCATGTTATTAATTACAACAATAGGTTGAGCATCTATGGGAGGCAATGATGATGTGACGTCGCCATAACCATTGTAATCCTCAGGAGAAGCCCTATAATTACTTGAATTTGATGTAATATTCAGATTCCAAATTGGAGCCGTAGAAGTAAAATATGCATTACGGTTGTTTGGTACTGTAATGTTAAATGTGCCTCCTGTAATACTTATATTTTCGGGATTTGCACCAATTATAAAACTAAAATGCTCTCCAACGTATCCTGTTAAAGGATTTGAGGTTAAAATGTTTATGACTCCACCTGACATAGCAAAAGTATTATCAGGATATGGAAACATGAAAGGCGCATAAATAGCAAGCCCAGGTGCAGTAAAACCAGCAGGCAAATCTCCCCTAACCGTTAATTCTCCTCCGTTCATAGTAAAAGAACCCCGATGTTCATGCCCTTGATAGGATGGTCTTACCTGTATCGTATTAATTATTCCTTCTTCTATTAAAATAGATGCTGTTGTCCTGAAAAGAATACCTTGTCTACTGTTATCATTAAAAACTGTATTACCCGACACATAAAATCCACCATATAATATCAGAGCAGTTCCCAAGGCAGGTGTACCATTGTTTGAATAAGTCACATTAGCTCCGTCAAACCATAATTTTGCATCTTCATCAACAAGAAATACATTGTCATAACTTAATGAGGGGATAATTATATTTTCTCCAATACGTAAAGTGCCAGCTAATAAACCTAAAGCCTTTGGATTTGTAATGTTTGGAGCAGTTCCTGTCTGATCCTGATCATTACGTCCAAAAAGTCTAAAATTGACTGGATCTGTTGCATCAATATTAAGTACATAAGTTTGATCTATCCCTTTATCAATCTCTATCCTATAAAAATCGGTTTGGCCATTGCAAATAATACTTTGGTCGGCTGATGTGTTGTTGAATACTGCATCGGCACGTCCATTAGTTGGAGTGCCAGTATAATTTGGTGCAGCTTGGTTGGTAAACCTTACTACTCCATTGTTTGTGAAATCGCCCTTAACAATAAATCGATGATTTAGGTTGGCTGTACCAACTGTTATCCGTCCGTTGTTATTAACCGTAACCGAACCAAAAACATTAATAGTCCTTGCTGCTCCAGCAGTATTATCATGGATTCTAAAAACCCCGCTGGCAACGGTAAGATTGCCATTTATGGTCATATTGTTATAAACTGTTACAATGCGATTAGTATTGCTAAAGTTTACAATAAGGTTGTTGTACGTGTATTGTTCAAATCTTTGGTCTGTATCAAAATTATAGTATTCCACAGTTCCCCCCGTTGCAGAGACAAATTCAGAAAAATCACCAGTGGGGAAGTTGTTTGTTTGTAGGCGCAATATACCCTGACCCCTAACCCAACCAAAATCATGCCCAGTTGTTGCACCCAAATCTAAAGTTCCCCCCTCGTTAAGCTGCACCGAAAATACTGTAATGCTACCCGAAGGGTTGGTAACGGTACGCCCGTTTAGGATAACCACCCTGTCATCGGGGCCGGGTACACCGGGGCTAACCGATAGCGTTCCTGATGGGTCGGTGGTCCAGGTGGTGGCGGTAGTCCATGGTCCTGACTGGTATGAATAGTATGTTCTTATTGGTTCGCGGGCGGTCCAAGTTCCGCTAAGGTTTGATGCTCCTGTAACAGAGAATGAGGTTGCCCCAACAGTCCCTCCGGGAACATCTAGCCACTCGTCGACAGCCCAAAACTTTGCCTCGTAGTCGTTCCCCTGTACATCGCTAGGGTCAAAAGAGAAAGTTATACCTGCCGAAATGCCCGAGATACCCTGAGTGCTGGTTACCCAATGCCGATTTAGATCGGTGGGGTTGGTGTTGGGCGCTCGTTCACCTGCCACCCTAACGCTTACAGAACCACTGCCCGTTGAGGCGAATGAAGTTATATTCATAGGCGAATATACTGAGCCCGTTCCCACAGGATAAACCATCTGAAAATCGGCGCTGCTAGCTCCTTCCTTTATTAGGCTTCCATTGCCGTCGCAAACTATCATTCGGGTTGGGCCAAAGATGCCTGTAATAGAAGCATTGGCGGCAATGGTTAGGTTGTTGGTTCCTGCTCCCAAGCTTATATTCCCATTGGTAAGTGAAAGATTGTTGTTTACCCTAACATTGCCAAGAATGGTTTTGGTACCACCGCCTGTAATGGTTAGGTTTCCATATTCTTCGGCTAGTATTTGCTGATTACCAGAAAATCCATACGCTATGGTGGATGCTGCGCCAATCGTTACGTTGCCACCGAATATGCTTAGGCTATTCACGTTGTGGTTGAGGGTGCCATCATCCTCCACCTGAAGGAAGCCGTTGGGCTGTATGGTAATTGTGTGGTTCTCATTCAGCACACCATCCTCAATCTGTATGCTTGAGTACTGGCCAAGGGTCCATGCTCCGGTGGTGGTCATCTCGTGGCCATTCTGGATAATAAATATCAGGTAAGGGTCATTAGTATTACTGGGCGGAGACCCACTACCATCGGGTTCGGAGTTCCAGCTGTTTGTGTTTGTAGGATTTCCGGAGCCCGTTGAGTAATAAGATGTTAATACAAATACTTGAATGAAATCAGTTTTTGTTTCTGTATTATTTCCATTACCATTAGTGGCTGTTAAGGATACGGTTTTAAATCCTGATGTAGTATATGATACTTGGTGTGGACCCTGTCCATTAGCAGTACCTGGAGTAGCACCAGCACCAAAGTTCCATTCCCAGCTATTGATTGCACCACCCCCCAATGGAACGGTTGATTCATCCGTAAACGTAACTGTTTCATCCACTACAGGTGTAGCATTATCTACATTAAAATTGGCATTGGGAGCGGCAAACAAACTATTCGACTTAAACACCGTCAACAATAAAAGTAGAATAATAAAAAAATACTTTTTACTATTCCTTTTTATAATTGGGGGTCTATTTAGATTCTTGCTATTTGGTTTCATATCACAAAGTGTTTAGTGTCGTTTGCCACAAAAGGAAATTTGTGTATATCGTTGTAATTCATTTATCGCTACGCTATTTTTTCTTGATATAAGAGAACACCCAATAAACAGTAAGGCCAATTGTTATCAAAAGGGCTAATCTCTCAATATAATTCCCTGTTCTTGCTGCGAATGTAATCTTACGGTTCATCCTTATCTCGCCCTTCAATAAATCGGCCGATTTGCTTTCGGTTCTATCAATCACCTCACCCCGTTGGTTTATAAATGCGGATATGCCCATATTGGATGCATGGGCAATGCTACGCCTGTTTTCAACTGCCCTTATGGCAGAAAGTTGTAAAAACTGCCTAGGCACCTTTTTGCTATCGTACCAACCCTCATTTAGGATTACAAAAAATGCTTGCGCTCCGTTTCGGGCAGCGTCATAAAACAGCTTGCTAAACACCACCTCGTAGCAGATAATTGCTGCTGTTCTCCTACTATTAGCGGATGTAAAAACATCCCTATTAACATCTCTTCTGGAGAATTGAAAATCTATCCCCACAGGGGATAAACGAGGGATAATAAGAGGGTATGGGGCATACTCCTGAAAGGGCACCAGGCCCTCCTTAACGCGCATTTGTGGGGGGCGGTTATTCTCTAGCTGTAAAGCAGCGTTATACGTGTAGTACCACGTTTTGTAGTTCTCAGAATATCTGATACCGGGTATTTTTTTGTAATTTCTGATTTTCTCAACATTGGGAATCTCTTCATAAGCAACGGCTCCGGTTATAAGCTTAAGGTTGGGGAAACTATCAGTATGCTTATAAAAATGGTTAAACACCAAATTCCGATTAAAATCTTTTACCCATCCAGCATTTGTAATAGCTGTTTCGGGAAGGACAACATACTCGGTGCTTTCGGTTAGCTCTGGTAGAATTATATCCAAGTAAATATCCATTAACTCGTATATATTTACCCTGTATTTTACATCGCTATTATCTGTACTTGGGTGAACTACGAGGGTTTCTACCGAAGGGCCTCTCTCCTCATGGCTGTAAAATATAGCTATGGAAATAATTACAGGGATAATTAGTGCAGCCAGCAACAAAGCACCTTTTTTTATCCATTTTTTCCTTTCCTTATTCAACGTTTTAATTAAAGAATATACCAGAATATTTACTACCAGAATCCAAAGAGTACCCCCCGCTGCCCCGGTAAACTCGTACCACTGGATTAGTTTGGGGTTTGCACCCAGGTTATTCCCCAGGTTATAGAAGGGCGATCCCAGCTGAAAATAGGATTGTATCATCTCAACCGTTAGCCATGCAGCAATAAAGTATAACGCTGTTATCTTATTCCCTTTCCTTTTAAATTGGATATAAGGAACCAATAGCAAAAATGGTAAAATCAAGGCTAGGCCTAATAGAAAGCCCAAGTTAGCAGTTTGCAATATCCAGTAACCTGCCCACAGGTAAAACACAACTAATGCAATAAGCAGTTGAAGCGTAAAGGCTAAGAGTGGTCTTTTGTACTCTAAAACATAATCTGATGCAAAAAGTAATGGGATAAATGCTATAAAGCTAAGATGGTATATATTTGATGGTAAGGCAGAGACACCTAACAATATACCAGTGCATATTGGTAGGATAACTAATATAAATGTTTTGTGTAGATATTTTGGCATAATGTATTGTTTTTATAAACTAATTTGATGTCCGTTTTCTCATTCAATGGTTTTGAAATAGAACTATAGTGTTCACTGGTTTAGTAGCAATCCATTTCGTCAACAATTGTATAATATTTTTTTAGCTTATATGCTGCAAATACTGGAATAACATAGACCCACGCCCCCCCAGCCAAAGCCAGGATAGCAAAAGCCACAAGAAGGTATTTTGCAACAGCGGAAAAGGGAGTGGAGAGGAGGTGTATAGGTTTAGTAGAATTTGTATTCATCTCTAGTATTATAATGCGTTTATGGTTCTGTTTAGTAAGGCTTTAGGGTTGGGGTGTGTGCTTCTCCGGGCGCAAGAAC
>Ga0265295_1008329_pt1 | contig 11556 bp, 5 predicted proteins | sample Munlansysbiofilm_FD_192503 | JGI IMG/M metagenome (GOLD analysis project Ga0265295, IMG submission 192503) | Leachate microbial communities from a municipal landfill in Southern Ontario, Canada - Methane capture system biofilm | ecosystem: Engineered > Solid waste > Landfill > Unclassified ... | reverse complement strand
AGCGATAACGAGAAAGACTAAAGACCAATAGCCACTTGTCTCGGGAGAGCGAAGCGATAACGAGAAAGACTAAAGAGACGGGGAGAGGGGGAGAAGGGGTGAATGGGAGAAGGGGAGATAGGGAGATGGGGAGACTTGAGGACAAGGAGACGGGGCGACGGGGAGACAAGGGGACCCAAAACCCAAAACCAATAACCAAAGACCAAAGACCAAAGACCAAAAGCCACTTGTCTCGGGAGAGCGAAGCGATAACGAGAAAGACCAAAGACCAATCACCAATCACCAATCACCAATCACAGATCACTGATTACAGATTACTGATCACAGATTAAACCGCTAATGTCGCTAATTTCCGCTAATTTATTTGTTTATCTTTAATAGCTATGGGGAGATCAAATCTGATCCGTTAAAGTTATAAAACAACAAAAGCCCGGCAGAACCAGGCTATTGTAATAAATTAGGTACTTAATAACCGGCTTAACCTGCCAGGGTAAACTTAATGGGCATATTAAACTGAACACGTACCGGTTTGCCACGCTGTTTTCCCGGATTCCATTTGGGCATGGCTTTGATAACGCGGACCGCTTCCTCGTCGCAGCCACCACCAATACCACGGAGTACCCTTACGTCGGTTACTGCACCATTTCTTTCAACCACAAAGGTTACATACACCGTCCCCTGAATTCCGCTTTCACGCGCCATCTGCGGGTATTTAATATTTTCCTGCAGGTAACGGATGCGCGCTGCATCGCCACCGGGGAAGGAGGGCTGGTCTTCAACCACCGTAAAAATTTCGGCTTCAGCTACCTCTTCTTCTTCCATTACTGCCGGAGGCGTATAGGTTGGAATTTCGGTAAACTGGGTGGCCTCAGCATCAATAATAATATCATCCAATACCTCCACGTCATCCTGTACAATATTGATGAGCGTTGTGGTTGGCGGTGGCGCCGGAGGTGGGGGTGGTTTGTTCTGCTGGGTGATCTCAATCATATCTTCTTCTACATTCTCGGCCTGGCGGGCATCAATTTGAATTTTCTCCACATCGTAGGTTTTCCATTCGAAAGCCAGAAGAATGATAGCAAGTGTAATGATCAGACCGATCTGGACAAAGACCGTGCGTTTGGGTTCAAGGTCGGCTTTGGGTGACTTTTTTGCTTCCATATTATTAACTCAGAGTTGATTACGTTAAACGTAGATAATGCACTATGCAGCGTGCTAAATTAAATAATTTTTCAAAGACTTACTACTATTTTTTAAATTTCTTTTTATAAAAGATAAAAAACAGTCCGCCAAGGGCACTTCCAGCCACATCGGCTATGGCATCATAGAGGTTACCGCTTCGCCCTATGGGTAACAGATATTGCAACATTTCGGTGGTAAATGCCAGCACTACCGCCAATGCGATTACTAGCAGATAATAACTACCAAAAATAATGCCACTATTCTTTATGACCAATCCCCTCATAACCAGCCAACCAAGTACGCCAAACAGAAACAGGTGTACCAGTTTATCGGGTGAAAAGAGGTTCCAGAAGCTTCCTACTTTAGGTACATAGTTACCGGGCATCAGGGTAAGCAGGAAGATGCCGGCAATCCACAACAATGCGGGCCAGAAGTAGTGCAAAAATCGAGGCATCAGGCCAAAGGTTCCCGGTTTATCAGGCTCCGGTATGATTGGCGTAAGCAGTTGCGTCGAGCAAATCCTTTACCTGAGCAGCATCACTCATCTTCACCTTTATAATCCAGCCTTCACCATAGGGGTCGGTGTTGATAAGCTCAGGTGAGCTTTCGAGGGCTTCGTTGAATTCAGCAATCTCACCCGAAACGGGCATCATTAGGTCACTGACGGTTTTAACGGCTTCAATGGTACCGAAAACCTCATCGCGATCCATGGTTTCACCTTCGGTATCCACCTCAACAAATACAATGTCGCCCAGCTCGCTTTGTGCAAATTCAGTTACGCCGATGGTGGCCATGTCGCCATCAATTTTTACCCATTCGTGGTCTTTTGAATACTTTAATTCAGCAGGAAAGTTCATAATTTATATTTTTTAATGGTTTTATATTCAGGGGTCAAAATTAACAAAAGAGTTTGAATCCCGCGGCAGGTTTCAATAAAGATTTTAACTGCTTCCCGGATAAGGCAAAGATAAGCCAAAAAAAGAAGTTAAACCACTGATTACTGCGCCAGTGTAAATCTAAGACTGAGCCCTGCATTGGTGGTTGAATTGGGAAATTGCGAAGAAATAAAGGGGTTGGTAATGGTTTTATCGAAGAACAACCTTACGTTAAACCGCTGATTGATTACATAATCGGCCGATGAGTTGATGGAAATCATCCGGTTTCCGGTAGATACCTGATTTATCTCTTCATCCAGCCGGCGCAATACCGTTTTGTTGTCCCGGATGGAAAGATCCATTTTAACATTCAAATCACTCTTGAGTTGCTGTTTACGTCCGCCGCTCGAAATGTTAAGCTTCACATCCTTAAAACGGTAACCTACGCCAACAATCAGCTCATTGCCGCTTACTTCAGTCACCTGATTGTTGACAAAGCTCAACTGTATGGCCCGCGATTTTTTAATCTCGAAACGTGTCATCAGGCTGTTGTTCCAGGTGGCATCAAAACGGAAAAGGGGGCTAAACTGCTCAGAGATAGAAATCACATCGATGCGATTTTCGGGAATAAAGTTAAGGGCATCGTCGAGCATGGAGGCGAAGCCGTTTTCGAGGCTGAAGTCGATGTTGGTAATGTAGCTGCCAATGGCATACGTTGAACGGTAAGTATGGGCAATGGTTATTTGTTTCAGATACTTCTTGAAGAATTCAATATTCGACAGGCCGGTGTAGTTAAAGCTCCAGTTTGGGATTGGTATTTTCGGGAAGGGGCTGAGCTGCACCTTCTTGGGATCTCTGCCGGAATAGGCCGCGATAAATGCCGGAATAAGCACATCCTGTGAGCCTGCACCATAACCAAGGGGGAAGCCATCGGTTTCCGGGGTAGGTGCGCCTGCATTGGGATTTTGTGCAGCCAGCCTTTGAGCCACAATGATCCGGTAATCTTTGAAATTCTCAAATACTGGCGATACATTCTCATCTCCCTCTTTTGAAAACGCCGTCTTTATGCTCAGGAATGACATGCTGAAAGAGCCACGGTTTTGCGGGCCGGTGGTGGTAAACCTGCCCTCGGCGTCGGCTTTGAAGTACTCCTGATGATTGAACGATTGAATCTTATCCGCCGTAAAATCAATCCTGAATTCGGGGAAAGGCTCATACGTTGCCCTGGCTGTAAAGTTTTTGGTGAGCCGGGTAATAAAGGCACTGTTCAACAGGGTGTCGGTGCTTATCCACTCCTTACTGACTGCTTCGGGGCGGATGTCGCGCTGACTGCCGAAGACAAATCCCATACCGGGAGCCATATCACTCAATCGGTTACCCAAAATGTCGGGTGTGGGCGTAAAGCCTGGAAGCAGGGTACCCTGTGATTCCGAGTAATTGACCTGCACATCCTTAAAGCCAATAACAAGCCGTACTACACTGGTGCCCAGTACCTTCATTACTTTTCCGCTCTTTTTGGCAGTACTGTCTGCTGCCGCTGTAGCGGGATCGGGTTTCTTCTGCTCGGCTTCGCGTTCCGCACGTTGCCTGCTGGGAGGCCCGGACCGGGAATTACGCTGACTGCCCTGATTCCCGATTTTTTGTAAATATTTCCACTTATTGTAAAGGGTGGTCATGCGGGCGCTTCCATTAATATTTACGGTATTGGAATTCTCAATGGTGTTGCCCATGATTTCCTGAATGGAGCGTGGTGAAGCTTCCCACCGGAAGGTGCTGGCATAACGCGTATTCAGGGTAATAAAGTTAAAAACCGGGATTTTATTGATGGGAACGATATAGTTCAGGCTCATGTTTTGGGTAAAACGGTTCATGCTGCCAAAACGCCTGATTTCGTCCCAGATGGTATCCCGTTTGGCTTCATAATCACTCTTAGAGCGGTCAATGCGTCCGGGCGGTTCGTCAATGTATGCATTTGCATTGGCCTGATATTCCAGCTTTAGCGATTGGGCAAGGTCAAATTTCAGGTCATACAGTCGGTTCCAGTCCCAGGTTTTGGTATAGGTAGGTTCCAGAATAATAAGTGCATTGCTCTTGTTACGCAGCAGGCGCTCGTTATACTGCCGGTTCATGTCGGTACGGAAGGCAAACATTTTGGGCAGGTAGAAGAAGTTGAAATCCTTGACCAGTGCCAGACTTTTACTTTGAAGGAATTTGACTTTTTGCAGCGGTCTTACCGGTTTGGGGTTGTTGATGAAGTTGTAGCCGACACCGCCTCTTATCTGTTTGCGCCGGTCGTATTCCAGATCCACATTTTGACGATAAATTTCGGAATAGGCGTAGGTAAAGTCAAAGTTCTCCACATCCCACGGCATGGGCGCGCCTTTGGCGCCTACTTTGTCTTTGCGCATGTTCACAAAGTTAATGTTGGTGCGCCGGGTAATGTCTACCACTTTGTTGCGTACTGAATCCTTTCCTTTCGCATCCAGTTCTCTGAGTTCATCTTTAAAAAGCACATCCGGATCCAGGGGGTTGTACCTTGGCGTCATGCGCGTCTCAGAATAGTCAACGTGCATGGGAATTTTTATGCCGGCCGTTTCCGGGAAGAACTTACCCAGTTGAATATTGGTAGCCACGTCAAACGATCCTATGGCTTCCTGCTGCCGTTCGCTTACTTTTTTCTCAATACTTCCGAAGCCTGCGGTAGAGTAGCTGCCTGAAACCACCACATTTCCCAGATCAGCCAGGTTGGCGGCCATTCTTGCTGTGGCCGCAAAGCCGCTTTTCTCATCAAAGTCAGTAAGGCGCAGTTCGTTTACCCACACTTCCGCACAAATGGGCTGACCGTCATCGGTATCGGTAATAAATCTCTTTTTGGGATTCCGCACTCCAATCATCAATGCCTTTACATCGCTCAGGCTGGGCATGCCTACCACGGTAATGCGATTGTCGCCATCATACACTTCAAATGGTGTAATTACCGAAATCATGGAGCCGGGCTTACCCATGGCATCGTTACGCTGCTGCTTGGCATCCACCAGTTTTTGTAACTCAATCTCCATGCGGTTTTCATCGGGCCAGATGAGGGTGGGGTTTAGCGCGGTAGTGCCCCAGGGCGTAATGGTGACCGGTAATTCATATTCGTAATAGTTTTCCGTAAAGTCAGAACCCATACGGACAAACACGGTGACATCGCCTTTTTTTAACTCCTGCATCTCTATTGACTTTTCGGCGTGTATGTACATCTTGAGTTTTTTGTACTGCCTGAAGTCGAAATCGGTGGTCTTATAGCTGCCGCGTGCATCTCCATCCAGCAGGTCGCACACCTTAAGTACCATGGCCTGCTCGTTGAGCCGCTGGTAATTAGTGGTTCCTACATTTATTTCACGCTCAATATCCGGAGGAATAACATAAGGAATGGGCACCCTGCTTCCATTTTCTTCAATACTCACCGATGAAATATCAAAGGTAGTTTCACTCTGGTTGGGATTGGGAATATATTCACCGGGCGACAGCAGGTTGCTGTAATACTTGCGCCATTCGCCCCTCACCAGTTCCAGGGTGGCAAAGCGCAAAACAATTTGGCGGTCAAAGTTTTTCAAAAACATACGCATAAACCGAATGCTTTTAAAGTCCTGTATGTTACCTATCACCTTGTCGGGACTTTGCACCGGAATTTTAAACTGATACCAGGTTACCGTTCCCGATTTCCCATTTTCAAGTGGGATATCACCGGCCAGGAACTTGTCGGTAATGTAGTTTTGCCCAACCTCCATTTTGTTGGGATCCAGATGTACCTTATACTGGAAGTAGCGCTCCTGTTCATTCAGGGTGTTGTCACGATTGATGTCTTCCACGTTGGGCAGGGTAGTGGCCTGCGTCTGGTATTGTTGCGATGTTTGCTCTGTGGCCGGCGAGTTGCCTTCCACCCCGTTGTATTTGCGATAGCGCTCAATTACACTGCTGTAGGTGGGATCGGCGTCATAATCGTCTCCGCGGAAGAAATGATAGTTGTCTGAAGAGGGATCTTCAAAAGCCTTCTGATAGGCGGGAGAGCTCTGGCCGTATTGATTGGCGATGACTTCCAGGTAATTCTGATTGAAAAAGCTGCGCTCATCTTCATCACGCAAGCCATCGTAACCAACATCCTGAAAAGGCCTTGCGGCGATGTCGTTGTCAAAGGCAAATACCAGTGCCTGTAAAGTGGGCACTCTGCCCCAGATGGTGGTGTCCACATTTTTCACTTCGGCAGAGGTAGGCAGTCCATTTTCATAGGATTTGCGTCCGTCGCGCAAAATATCTTCAGAGATGTCACCCAGATTAAAGTAGAGGTCTCCTCCTGATTTGATCGAATCCTCAGAGAAAGGATCCATCATCCAGAATTCGATATATTCCACATTGGAAGCTTCAAAATCGGTAGGGTCTATTTTGCGCATTATCCCTCCCCATCGGGTGCGCGGAAAATTAAGATTGCCGGCCTCATTTATACCTCTGGATACCCCGGTGGGCAAAACATCGTAATTGTAAGGGCCGGGATCGTCAGGGAAATAGGCGAGGTTCAGTACCGGCAGATTCATGGGCTGACCATTGGGCGGGTCGGCATTGGGAAATACTTCCGTTTCGCGAACCAGTCGCACGGAGTTGCGTGAAAGCTCATTCTTACTAATGTTGGATGGCCTCAGGTTGCTGTTCCGATCGTAGAACAGCGGGTCGATGGTGTACCAGGCAAGTTGAGCCCGGTTAAAACCATAGGCCAGGCCGGTGCCCTGTGCAGCTTCGGGAAACATATCGAGTGAAGTCTGCCCCTGTGGCGTGCTGGCCATAAACCAGGTGCCGACGTTCTTCAGGTCAATGGTTGATTTACTGCCTTCAAAGTCATCAATGTAGCTGGTTCCGGTTCTGCCGATGGCACGGGAATGGCCCGGAATAAAATGAGCAAATTCACCATTAAACTGAATCCGCGAAACGGCTTTGGTGCTGTAAAAAGGCAGTTTGTCCACCATTCGCGTAAGCCACATACTTTCCGTCTGATAGTTGAAATCGAGGCCCCACATGGTGTTTGAAATCGGTTCCTGACCGAAATTGGTTTTCTGCGTAAGCGGCCGCTCATGCAGATTAAGCAATGTGGCGCCTACGATAAAATTATTGTTCACCTTGTAATCCACATGCATGCCCATCATGGTCTGGGTTTGCAGGTTAAAAGTGGCGTTGTTTTCCAGCGAAATATTTACCGGCGTACCGGAGTTCAGGATACCTTCGTTGATAATTTTTACGCGGCCCAGTGTATAGTCCACGGTGTAATCCACGTTTTCGGTAAGCGGAATGCCCCCGGCCGTAACCCTTACTGAACCCTGGGGAACGTTGAGCGCGTTGAGCGATATTTCTGAGCCCGAGGACGACTTGTATTGCCCCTCGATGAGATAGCGGTTCTTATCCGGATACTGTTGTGCCCCGCTTTTGGTCAGAGTGTATAAGGAATCATAGCAATATTTGTTGGCCAGTTGCTGATCGCCCAGCTTTTCGCGAAGATAGGAACCAAAGGGCTCTCTTACCGTAAAGAACACCCGGCCATTCGTTGACTGTATGGTCCCTCCCTGTCTGGAGGCATTGTCGATAAAGTCGAACAAGCCGTCAGGCGGCGGATTCAACTGAGGGTCGAGGTTGTCAAAATTAAATATCCTAAGTAGGGGTACTCCCTTGATGTTGTCTGGTCCTTCGGTAAAATATCCGGTAGGTACCGTGTTTTCGTTGCCCGAATATAAAATGTTGAGTATAAAATCCTCCCGGTTCACCTGGAAAGCCCCGATGTTGTAAACGTTTTTCATCATCAGGCCCCACATGGGAACATTGGTATTCAGGGCAGTGCTCTTGAGCAGTTTTACCATCAGTGTTTTTGGTGCGGGTATGCCCTGATCAGAAAATTCACCTACCTGATAAATGCTGCTGTCCTGGCCAATAACGGTATATTGGTAAGCTACGGCAAGTACCTGGTCTGAATTGATGTTGGTATTTAAAGAGATAAAGCCCAGTTTTGAATTGTAGGTATATTCATTTGCATTGAGCTTTCGCGCATTTTCTACTTTTTCAAAATCCTGTCCTACAACATAGCCGAAAGGGGCGGTACTCAGGTATTCGGTTACCTGGTTTATGTTGCGGATGCGGGTACTGTCGAACCGGCTTATCATGTCGTTGGACTGATTGCTGGGGAAAGCTTTACCCGGCAGTGGGTTGATGGTGGTATTATAGGGCCGGTTTTCCCCCAGGTCCATAAAGGCAACAATATTGCGGTTGTCGGTAACTGCCGGTCCGATATTGGTTACCCACACCTCCATTTTGGTGATGTTGATGTTGCTGTTTACAATGGGTAAGCGACTCAGGGCTTTGTCGTAATTATTTGCAAAGTACTGGGCAATAAAAAAGTGTTTATTTTCTTCGTAATCAAGGGCCCTGACACTAAATTTGCTGGTTTGGGCGCCTCCCTGAACGGTGATGTTGGATGTTTCACTTTTTTGTTGTGAAAATACGCCGGTAACCGTGGCGCGGCCAAATTGCAACTGGGTTTTGAGTCCAAAAAGGCTCTGACTCCCGGTAATCAGGGTACTGTTGAGCGGAAAGGTAACATCACCGGCTTCAATCAGCTTGATGATCTCATCCTCTTTGCCTTCGTATTTGAGTTTTAGCTTATTCTCGAATTCAAAAGTGGCTTCTGTATTGTAGTTGGTGTTAAATTCAATTTTATCGCCAATTTTCGCCATTACATTCATTTGAATGCGCTGTTGAAAGTCAAAGTTTGTGGTACGTCTTTGCCTGATGTCGAGGGCCGGGTCATCGCGTCGGTTAGAGAGCACGCCAAAGGTAACTTCGGCGCTTCCCTGTGGACGTATATCAATGGTATTGCCGCCGAATATCCGGTCGAAGGCTTCACCGCCAATGTGAATCTGAGGAATGATACCGCTGCCCCGGTTGCGGCCGCCGCCTGAGGATACCGAACGCTCACGCCAGTAGCTTTCCATAGAGCGATCAAGGTCCAGGGCCTTGTATTCATCCGGGGTGTAACTCACCGGGGGAGTGATTTCAATGTTTCCCACCTTGCGCACATAGCGGTAGGTGTTGGTTTCCGGATCATAAACAAACTCTTCCGTGATGTTTGAGGGGTTGCTCAGAAAAAGCTTGTTGTTGTCCAGGGGGTCAAGCGTTTGCCCCGGTTCTGTTTTGGGCAGGGGATAACGTGGTGCATCGCCTTTGATGGTGTCGGGAGGCGAAGATGGCTGAACCATTTCCATATATTGGGCATCCCGGCTGCTTATAGGCATACCCCAGGCCATGGAAATCAAAAAAAACAATACAACTACCTGAAAAATGTATTTAGTAATGCGTTTCAAGAAACTTCAATATTTGTAGGTGTACACTGTGTGTTTGTTCATATTACCCTTACAGTTTCGAACCTGTAATATCAGGGCTGACCAATATTCAATGGTTTTGTGTGTTATAATATCTTCAATGCGGACTTTATCAGTTGTTCCACTGTGAGGGTTCCGCCCTCCTGTTTGATGATCTTGTCCATGGCCTTTTCAGCTACGGTTTTATTGAAACCAAGCATGGTTAAAGCAGATAACGCCTCCTGTCGGCTAGTATTGTGCCCGCTACCCAAAATTTCCCTGAATTCCACCCCTTTGCCGATTTTATCACGCAGATCAACGATAATGCGCTGGGCAGTTTTGCCTCCAATTCCCTTAACCCGCTGGAGCAGAGCAACATCACCTATTAAAATGGCATTGGCAATTTCATCCGGTGATAATGAGGAGAGGATTAACCGGGCAGTGCCGGCGCCAACACCCGAAACGGAAATAAGCTGTCTGAAAACAGCCCGTTCATCTTCCCGGGCAAAGCCATAAAGCACATGGGCATCATCGCGCACCACCAAATGGGTGAATAAGCGGCAGCTTGCCTGACCCTTAATCTGGGTGTAAGTATTAACAGAAGTAAGTATTTCATAACCCACTCCATGACAATTGATTACAACAGATGTAGGGCCGGCAGCCTCAATCTTTCCCTCGATAAATGCGTACATAAAAAAGCATTCTTTCGTTAACCGACAAAAATAGAGATATTTGTTGAATTGCCATTGTTTTTATTCTCAATAGTTTGGTTTGTTGGGTTGTTGTGAGTTTTGAGTTGTGAGCGGAGAGTTTTGGGTTCTTGGTTCTTGGTTCTTGGTTCTAGGTTCTTGGTTCTTGGTTCTTGGTTCTTGGTTCTAGGTTCTTGGTTCTGAGTTTTATTTTAGGCTTTGGTCTTTGGTCTTTAGTCTTTGGTCTATAGAGGCTAGAGGCTAGAAGTTAGAAGGGCCCGTGTACTAGGTTCTTGGTTTGCTTGTCTCGTGAGAGCATAGCGATAACGAGAGGGTTCTGGGTTTATTTTAGTCTTTAGTCTCCCGAATCGCTTTGCTCTTGGGATTTCGCTATGCTCAATTTGGTCTTTGGTCTTTCTCGTTATCGCTTCGCTCTCCCGAGACAAGTGGCTTTTAGTCTTTAGTCTTTCTCGTTATCGCTTCGCTCTTCCGAGACACGTGGCTTTTGGTCTATCTCCCCCGTCTCGTTGACTACCCGTCGCCCCATCGCCCAGTCGTCCCGTCGCTCCATCGCCCAGTCACCTTTTCGCCCCGTCGCTCCATCGCCCAGTCACCTTTTCGCCCCGTCGCCCCGTCCCTTTTAAGCGTCCCTTCTCGTTCTCACGAGACAATCTGTCCCTTTTTTAAATCTGCAATCTGCAATCCGAAATCTGTGATCTGTGATCTGTGATCAGTGATAAAATAGAAGTAGGATTTCTGAATGAATAACTCGCCCCTCGCCCCTTCTCGTTATCACTTCGTTATTACGAGACAAGCTGTCCCTTTTTTAAATCTGCAATCCGTAATCTGCAATCCGCAATCTGTGATCTGTGATCTGTGATCTGTGATCAGTGATAAAATAGAAGTAAGATTTCTGAATGAATAACTCGCCCCTCGCCCCTTCTCGTTATCACTTCGTTCTCACGAGACAAGCTGTCCCTTTTTTCAAATCCGCAATCTTCATATCCGCACATCATCACATCCGCAATCCGCAATCTGTGATCTGTGATCTGTGATCTGTGATCTGTGATAAAATAGAAGTAGGATTTCTGAATGAATAACCCGTCCTTCGTCCCTTTTTTCAAATCCGCAATCTGCAATCCGCAATCCGAAATCTGTGATCTGTGATAAAATAGAAGTAGGATTTCTGAATGAATAACCCGTCCCTCGCCCCTTCTCGTTATCACTTCGTTCTCCCGAGACAAGCTGTCCTCTTTTTCAAATCCGCAATCTGCAATCTGAAATCTGTGATCTGTGATCTGTGATCAGTGATAAAATAGAAGTAGGATTTCTGAATGAATAACCCGTCCTTCGTCCCTTTTTTCAAATCCGCAATCTGCAATCCGCAATCCGAAATCTGTGATCTGTGATAAAATAGAAGTAGGATTTCTGAAT
>Ga0265295_1008328_pt1 | contig 11557 bp, 16 predicted proteins | sample Munlansysbiofilm_FD_192503 | JGI IMG/M metagenome (GOLD analysis project Ga0265295, IMG submission 192503) | Leachate microbial communities from a municipal landfill in Southern Ontario, Canada - Methane capture system biofilm | ecosystem: Engineered > Solid waste > Landfill > Unclassified ... | reverse complement strand
AGACGCGAAGTGTTGCAAGGGTAGGTTTTTTTACGGCTTGCACCCGATATGTTGAGGTTGCAAGCACTTGTGCGGACTGAAGTCCGTCGCACCCGTAACACAGGCTTTAGCCTGTATGGCAGCGGTTAAAACTCTTCGTACGGACTGAAGTCCGTGTTACGATATGGCATCTGTAACACAGGCTTTAGCCTGTAAGATACTATTAAAAATCCTTATACTTACCCAAGTTCGTGTTACGCGATTCTTGTAACAATATCCTCTTCTATCGCTTCTCTCGTTCGTTTTACAATCTCCTCTACACGTAAACCCTCGGGAAAAATAGGTTCCAAATAGTGCACGTGTATCTTTTTGGGGCGAAAAAACCGTTTGCCCGGAGGCAGTGCTTCAAAGCTTCCGTCTATGAGGACAGGGACGACGGGGACGTTAAACTCTTTTGCCAATATCGCAAAAAAAGGGCGGAACTCCAAAAGGTTGCCATCGCGGGTTCTAGCCCCCTCGGGAAAGATCACGATATTGGCATCTTCGCGCAGCGGTTGTGCCGTCTTTTGCAGGGCATAAAGAAGATTTTTGTCTTGGTTGATAAGGATCGTTTGTCCGTTGTCGGCTACGGGTTTGAGGAGTTTGGTGCCGAAAACAAGCTCAAATGCCAGAAAAAAAGTGCGTTTGAGAATACCGTAGGGGAGTGTCGCTTCGATAAGAAAACCGTCTAGCATACTTTGGTGGGAGGGGGCGATGATACACGGGGTGTTTGGGATATTGTCTCTGCCGCGCAGCTCCAAACGGAAATAGAGACGAAAAAACGGGTACAAAAGAGTCTTGTACAAAAACATAATAAAAGGGCTGTAGCGCAACCCTATCGGCTTTTTTGGCTCTAAAATCTCCCTCCAGCTTTTTTGCTTGGCGGCTTGGCATGTGGCATGGGTGCGGATGTGAAGGTACAGATCCCCCACGACGAGCAGTGAAGCGAGCGCGGCTTCATCGAGCTTGACGCCAAAACTCTCCTCTACAAACAGGAGCAGCGTAACGAAATCGAGCGAATCAAATCCCAGATCAAGCTCCAAGTGGGAGGAAGGGGTGATTTTTTCTTTGGCATGTGAAGCTAAAAAGTCGAGCAGCGAAAGGTAAAGCGGCTCTTCAGTATCGAACGAAAACTCTTTGGCATGCGCGGGTTTGATTATCTCATGGGAGCGGATCTTCGCATCTTTTGGCGCGTCAAAATTGTATATCTCCAAAACGTACCAGCGTATTTGATTTTCTATATTGATAATCTGCGCTTGTGCGAGTGCTTTAAAATCGGGCGTAACTACGGCGTGAAGAGCGCCGTTGCGGCGCGTAAGCGAGATATGTCGCACAAACGGTGAGAGTGCGAGGATCTTTGCCTCGATTTGCCCTAAATCCATCGGCTCAGGCGTCGTATTTGACGTGATCGAGAATGGTTCCCAGCTCTATGTGCTCTTCGACGTGGGCGCAGAACTCACGAATCGCGTTTTGTTTGTAGGGTTTAAAGGCATACCCTTTGTATTTGGGGTTGATTTGGGTGAAGAGTTTTTCGCGGAAGCTGTCATTTTCAAAGATGCCGTGCAAAAAGGTTCCGTAGAAATTTTTTCCTTTTTTGGCGCGTTTTTTCGCCGTGCCGTGGTGGATCTCATACCCATCGACGATACATTCGAGCAACTGGTAGGTGCCTTTGGAGAGGGTTTTTTCTTTCTCAAACGTCACATCCCCTTTTATGCGCCCAAACCCCTCTGTTTTTTTCACGTGCGACTCCACATGCCAAGGGTCGAGTATCTGCTCGTGCATCATCTCGTAGCCGCCGCAGATGGCAAAGATAAACTTCTCTTTAGAGAGTAAAAGCATCTCAAACCCCCGCTCACGCAGCCATGCCAAATCATCCACGACCCTTTTGCTCCCCGGAATGATCACCATATCGCATAGCGAAGCTTCCAAGGGGGAGGTAACAAAACACAGCTCGATCTCTTTGTCGGCTATGAGCGGCTCAAAATCGTTGAAGTTGCTTATGTGGGGGAGTTTGATAACGGCGACTTTGATACATGCTTTGGAAAGCTCTTGGGTGTAGCCCGTGATCGATTGGATATCTTCAAACCCTAAATTAAAAGGTTTGTAGGGGATCACCCCGAGCACTTTAAGCCCGAAACGCTCCTCGATGATCGCAACGCCGTCGTCGAAAAAACCCAGATCGCCGCGAAATTTATTGATAATCACCCCGATCACGTTTTTTTTGAGTTTTTTGGGAAGCAGCGCATAAACGCCGAAGATCGAGGCAAAAACCCCGCCGCGCTCTATGTCGGCAACGAGAATGATTTTGGTGTTAAACTCTTCGGCGACGTAGATATTGGAGAGGTCTTTCTCCATCAGGTTAAGCTCTACGGGGCTTCCCGCACCCTCGGCGACGATACAGTCGTATTTTTTGCGAAGCTTTTTAAACGATTTTTTCACGTAGGGCTTGAGAGCATTGATATCTTCGTAGTATTCGCTCACCTCTTTTTCCCCCACGCTTTTGCCGTGTACGATGAGATGTGCGGCATTTTTGGAGCCCGATTTGAGTAAAACGGGGTTCATATGGTAGGTGGTTTTGATCCCTATTGCCTCGGCGGCAAAGTGTTGTGCAACGGCTATCTCCCCCGCATCGTCTGTAACTTGCGAGTTGTTTGAGACGTTTTGAGCTTTAAACGGAGCAACGCGGATACCGCGCTCGTGCAACAGGTAGGTGAGCGCGAATGAGAGAGTCGATTTGCCGGCATCGCTGCCTGTTCCGAAAATACTGAGTGAATTCATAAAAAGAATTGTACACCTTTGGAACGAAATTTGGGGTAAAACGAAAATAAAATCAAATTCTTAGAGTTCTTTTTATTAGATTAAGTATTTTTTTGTTAAAGTAATCAAATTTTATTTTTCGGGGGAAAAACAATGAAAAGAGTTTTATCTTTTTTAGTTATGTTGGGACTAGGGGTCGCTTTGGCGGCAAACGGGTTTGACCAAGGGGTCGATGCACATAAAAAACACGATTTTAGCAAGATAGCTTCCGATTACGATGCCGCATGCCAAAAGAACGATTTTAAAGCGTGCAGCGAACTCGGGTTTATCTATTTTGCAGGTTTTGGCATGCCAAAAGATTCCGACAAAGCGTTCGGGCTTTTACAAAAAGCGTGTGAAGGGGGCAATATGGTAGGGTGCCGCGGACTGGCACGGATGTACGATCTGGGCGAGGGGGTAAAAAAAGACAGCAAAAAAGCGATCGAGCTCTATTCCAAGGCATGTAACGCGGGCGATACGGTAGGGTGTATGAACCTCGGCATCATCTACGAATACGGCGAAAACGTCCAACAAGACACCTCAAAAGCCAAAGAGTACTACTCCAAAGCGTGCCACGACGGCGACAAACAAGGGTGCGAGCTTTTGGTGGAATTAACAAATAAAAAATAAAAGGCGGTTTTATGAAAAAGTTTACGGCATGTATGATTTTAGCGGCAGCAACGCTTATTGGGGCGAGTGATTTTGAGGCGGGAAAAAACGCCTACCAAAAGAGCGACTATAAAAAAGCCAAAGAGCTTTTTGAAGCCGCATGCCAGAACGAAAACAACGCCCAAGCGTGCGCCGTTTTGGCGGTGATGTACGTCAACGCCCAAGGGGTGCCAAAAGACAACAACAAAGCCAAAGAGCTTTACAAAAAAGCGTGCGACAACAACTTCGAACTCGGATGCGACGGCTACAAAGAGCTTAGCACTCGCTAGCTTTTCGCGTCGCTACGACGCACGCTTGCATCATCCTCTTCCAATCCAAATCAAAATGTTCTTCGACGTATCTCTTGGCATGCGGCACGGTGCATCGGCTGCAATCTTGATGGATCGCATCGCCGTAGGTCGCAAGGGCGCCCTCTTTTGAGTCTATAGCACAAAAGCTGTATTTGGTTTTGCCCCCGTTTGTCTCTATACCTTCGTCGCTAAAGCGGAAGTTGGGGCAGGCGCAGAGGTAGCAGTTGAGATACTCGGTATCGTGGCATTTTTTCCCCTCGGCATAGAGCGGACAAAAATCACCCTCTTTTTCTACCATGTTTTCAAACTCGAAATACTTTATGATTGCCTCTTTGTCCATGCCGCATGCCAAGAGTTTATCGACGATTTTTCGGTGCTTCTTGGCATGTGCTTCAAACCAAGCGATGTAGCTCATGCCGCCATCCTTGCCTTCAATTTTTCGAGTCTGTCGTACATGGCAAGCATCTTTGTGTAGTCGCTATGGAGAGTGGTGTCGATGAAACTTTGTTTTCCGTCTAAAACATCGAGCGCTTTTGTAAGATTTGCCGCGCCGAAAATATTTCCTAAAGCTTGGGTGTAGTTTTCAAGTTTTTCCCCCGCTTCTTGCATCTTTAAGAGTTCGCTGAGCACGGGCGTGATGGGGTTTGCGGTGTAAGGGAGAAGTTCGAGCGCTTCGTCGTACATGCCAAGGGTGAGGTAGATGTGCACTTTGAACTCCGCCATGCTGAAATTGTGCTCGAATATCACGCCGATGTACTTCTCCATGTTTAAAGAGTCTTCAAGATTTTCTACCGTGGTGAGGATATCTTCGGCATCGTACTCGTGCGAGTTGAGAACCATATCGCGGATCTCTTTGCCGCGGTTTTTGTTGTTGTAGATGAGGTCTTCGACGGGATAAACCTCTGAGAAATCGGGCACGATTATCTGGCAAGAGTAAAAGCCGAGGTAGTCATACTCACGAAGATATATCTCTTTGTTCATGGCATGTAAGAGAGTGACGAGATAGTCGTACTCAGCCTCTACCCCTTCGCCCGTATAAGCCCATGGCATGTGGGCAAAACTCTTTTGAGAAGAGAGAAAAGAGAAGCCCATTTTGCCGTTGGAATCGACGAAATGCGACTCAAGATTAAAGCTGTCACTCACCAAACTCATGTCAAAGGTCGGGACTTCAAAATTATCGAGGTTATCTAAATCACGCCCTTGCATAAGTTCGGTCATGGTGCGTTCGAGTGCCACTTCGAGGATGGGATGCGCCCCGAATGAGACAAAAAGCGTAGAAGTTTTTGGGTTGATAAGCGAGATGGCAACGACGGGAAATTTGCCGCCCAAAGAGGCATCGAGTACCTCTACGATGTAGCCGAGTTCTCGAAGCGCATTTACGTCGCTACTCACGCGTTCATGGCATGTAAGCGTCCCTGCCTCAAATGCCGGAAGTGCGTAGCCGTTTTTAATAATCTCAAGCTTTACATACCGCTCGATAATCTCGCTTAGAGCCTGAACTTGTGCCTCTTTTGGGCTGTTGCCCGTTGCAAGACCGTTGCTCACGTAAAGATTTGAGAGGATGTTAAGCGGAAAATAGGTCTTTGCCCCGTCACTTACTCTGTGAAAAGGGAGAGAAACAATCTGCGCTGCCTCGTCGCTGTTAAAGTCGATAAGCTCCTCCAACGTCAACTCTTCATTTGGGTCATAGATAGCTAAAAGTTCGTCGTTTAAGTACATGCCGTCAAAATCAAATGTCACTGCATCAGGGTAATAGGAGCGCTGTGGCAGGTGAAAATCTATGAAAAAGTTATTCGTTTGCAATCTCTCGATGTACTCCCCCAAAGCACTCGCCATAGAGGCATCGCTGAGAGTTCCCTTACCGTTTGCATAGATGTGTCGCGGTGCTTCGGTAGAGGCGATGTTGATGGAGTAGCAGTTTGCCAAAGGGTGCTTTTCTTGCGAAAACGTGGTCTCACACCCTGCATCTTCGAGGGTTTGTTGCATTTTTGCCAAGGTGGTCTCAAGTGAAGAGACTTTTGAGAGGAGATTCATAGGAGTTCTTTGTGTTTTATTTGTAAGGGAAGTATAGCATTAGACTCCTTGCACAAGTTCGATTTCAAATTAAAAAAGAGGTACGCAAATGTATTTATGATACAATTATTATATCAAATGATATAAATAGTATATCAATTTAAGGAGTGATAATGCTCGAAGCACTTTTTGGGACAAAAAATAGGGAATTAACATTGCAATATCTGCTTGTATTTAAAGAAGGGTACGCAAGAGAAATAGCTAAATACTTTGATGCACCGCTGCCTTCGATTCAAAATCAGCTGAAACATTTTGAAGAGAATGGTTTAGCACTAAGCAAAATGAGCGGTCGCACGAAAATCTATTTTTTAAATCCTCGATATGCTTTTCTCTCGGAACTAACGGCACTACTCGATAAAGCAAGATTGTATTACAAGCCTGAATTAAAAGAGAAGCTTGATATGCAGAGAACACGACCGCGAAGAGTAGGCAAACCGCTATGAAAAAACAGATTAGAGATATGAATCTAAAAGAGCTTGGCGGACTGATTTGTGATGCTCTTATCGTTCAAGGTATACACGTTGTTCTCTCGGGAGGGTCGTGTGTCGAGATTTATAGCAGAGGTGAATATACTTCGTGGGATTTGGATCTTATAACCAATATAATGAACAGTTTAAAAAAATTCGTGCCGTGATGTTTGAAACGGACGTCGGTGTTTTGAGGTTATTAACACCGATGGACTGTGTAAAAGATAGACTCGCTGCGTATTATCATTGGGATGATGAGCAATCATTACGACAAGTTCTTCGCTGCTCTTTGGAGAGCTTTGTGTGAAACTCTAAACTTGATAGAGTTCCACTGTGAACAATGTTGTTTTTTTGTTTCATGTTCACCTCGTTTGATTTTATTTACAAGGTATTCATAATTTTTGTAAACTCAAGAAAATTTAATTATGTCTTAGATATTATGTTTTAAACATAAAAATTGGAGTAAGTTATGATAAACCCTTTTTATTACGGTGGAGCTGTTAGCAGTGTTCATTTTTGCAATCGAATTGATGAGATAAAAGAGTTAAAAACAGACATAAATGCAGGACTAAACACTCTAATCTATGCTCCAAGAAGATTTGGTAAAACATCTTTTGTCCTAAAAACCATGGATGAGCTAAAAGAGGAAAAAGTAAAATATGTTTTTTTGGATTTGATGTATCTTTCAACTCTTGATGAGTTTATCAATAAATATTTCAATGTCTTAGCCAAAAGCCTAGAAGAGCCAACCGATAAAATAGTAAACTTTTTCAAAAGTGTTTTAAATCTTCGTCCCAATATCAATGTAAATTTTGATGCAACTGGAGTCCCAAGTTTTTCTCTTGCACTAAACAATGAAGATAGAACAAAAGCTTTAGAAGATGTGCTCAATATCCCACTAGCCTTTGCAAAAGAGGGACAAAAAATAGTAGTGATATTTGATGAATTTCAAGAGATAGCCAACTTTGATCTTGAAGCAAAGATGAGAAGTGTTATCCAGCATCATAGCGATAAAGTAAGTTATATATTTATGGGGAGTAAAAAATCTTTGCTTCATGCGATGTTTTTAGACAAAAATAGACCATTTTACAAATCTGTAAAACACTTTAAAATCAAAGAGATACAAAAAGAGTCATGGAGTGAATTTATCACTTCAAAATTTCAAGCGACAAACAAAGAGATAGACGAGATTTTTATAGATAAAATATTTGAGTTTACCAAAGGTTTTCCGTACTATACACAACAATTTGCTTATGAGCTATGGAATCAATGTGAGAGTAAAGTGGATGATGAAAATTTCTCAAAAACTCTTAAAATCATAATTGAGCGAGAAGAAGACCTCTTTGCAGTTGAGTGGGATAACCTCACACCAAATCAAAAAAAAGCTTTAAAAATAGTCCTTGAAAAAGATGGCAAATCTCTTTATGACGAGCAATACTTAGCCAAATACCAAATCAAATCAGGCTCTTTTCAAACAGCACTAAACGGACTTGTGCAAAAAGATATCATCGATAAAAATAGTGATGGGTATTATTTTGCTGATCCGTTGTTTGAGTTTTGGTGTAATAGGTAAATTGGGTAAAAATGAAACATAATTGTATGAGTTGAGATTTTTTACACTATAGATGTTATTTTTTCAATAGGTGTTGTATGTAGTTGGAAGGACAGAATATGAAAAAATTGATTATAGCATTTGGTGGGGTTGGGCTAAACTTTTTACAAGGACAAAAAGAGTTATTGGGTGAGCACTTCGCTCTCGTTGCAATGTCGGATGATGCGAAGGCATTAGAGTGTTGTAATGTTCAAAATAAGTTAAGCATAGAATCAGATTTTGAAGAACTAGATAAATATTTAATCATTGCAAAATCGATTGTTATATTAAATGGTCTTGGTGGAGGTAGCAGTAAATCATTGTTGCCTCTGATTTTATATATGAAAAAGAAATATGATTTAGAAATTCAAGTGATTTTAATCAAACCATTTAGTTGGGAGGCAAGATTAAAAAAAGAGCTTGCCGATGAAGTGATTTGCCAATTGGATCAAATTGGCATAAAATACAAAATTTATGACAATAATGAGCTGCTTGAAATTACACAAGATGGTATGCAAGTCCAAGAGGCTTTTAGGCAGATGGATAAGAAAATTTGTGAGTATATTCTTGCCGATAAATGCTAAATTAATGTTATAAATCAAAATTCATGTTGTATATGCTTTGTATATTGCTATAAGGATGATGCCATGAATAGAGTATATTACAGACTACTTGCAAGAATTTTGCTCTATAAATTTAACAAGTACAGTTTTCAAGGAAGACAAAAAAAAGCTTTTAAAAAAAGGTTTATGCGTCCAGCTTTAAGAAGAGCGAATATGAAAGATTTTTGGTCTCTACATGAAGAGGTTAAAAACGGTTCCAATAAATATTTGAGACTCACGGGTTCTTGTGTAATGCCTAAATTAAAGAGATATCATGAGTGCAGCTAAGATTAAAAATATATGTGCAACACTTAGTGAAATTAATCAAAAAAAGGAGAATTTAAAATGGAAGAAATATATGTAGATTGGAGCGGTCCATATACTTATGAAGATGTAGTTAATTATAACGAGAATAAAATAGAAACTAAAAAATTTGCTGTTAAGCCGACAGATTTTGGTTTGTATCAAATATATGGCGCACATCCTATTTATGGAGATAATGTTTTAATATATATAGGGAAGACAGAACAAAAGTTTATGGAAAGACTCAACGGAAGAAGCGTAATTGAATATAATCAGGATAGAGATAATGTTCAAATTTATCTTGGTAAGATATATTATGATGATGCCTTACTTCATAATGATGCATTAGAAGATATAAGCAAAGCAGAATCATTATTGATTCACTATCATGCTCCAGCCAAAAATTCATCTAATATAAATTCATCAAAATTTGCAGATGAAAATTATAGAGTTATAAATTTAGGAACATTTAGAAGCTTATCTAAGGAAATTTCTACAACAGCATTCACAAAAGAACATAAAATTTATTCATTGATTGAATCTATAGCAGAAGAGCTAAAAGTGGAAAAAAGCGAAATATACAATGAGGAAGATGGTTATGGCTTTTTTATAAGTGATGATATCTGGTTTGGTTTAGAATATGAATTGTGGAATAGTAATACAACTTTTATTTTAGCATCAACAAAAAAAATCAATCAAAAATTCGAGCCTTATAAAATAATCGACAATGAAGAATGGTTTTATTTAAGTTTATATGGGGAGCAAAACATTATTATTCAAGAAATTAAAAAATATCAAAACAAAGCAACAAGTAATGCAAAATGATATTAATATAGATTTTACAGACTATCAAACGATACTCTTACATAAAGGAAAAATTGACGGACTTGTAAGTAATTGTAAGGTTGAAGATTTTATGAGTAGTTTAAGCGAGGATTTAAAAGTATCACTTAAAAAAGCAAAAGGGGTTGTGGTAGAGTTTGAGCATCATAATGATTTATCTGTAAGTATTATTGGAAGTTTAGTAGAAGAGTTAAATGCTTTTATAGATATTAATTCTGATATGATTTTTGGAACCAAACAAAATGATACACTTCAAAAAAATATGATTGAGTTTAGATTAATTGTAGCTGGGATAGAGGAGTAAAGAGTGAGTCAAAAGCAACAGGAAATAGATTGTATCTATGAACAAATATTGAATAAAGATAAAATAAAAAGCACTTTTACGCATGAAGAATTAGCCGTTGTATCTGCTCCCTTTTTAATCAATATTCCCCAGTCATATTTAACTGCAAAAAAGAAAATTTTGTATATTGGAAAAGAGACTAATATTTGGTGGGGAAAGTTAAAACATTATGTACAAGTAGCTGATTCTTTAGAAATATTAAAAAAAAGATACACCGCAGAGTTTGAAGGTGGTGAAGTAAAGACTTCAAAAGATTTAACTAAAACTAAAATATACAAAGGAAAAAATTGGAACAATAGTGCTTTTTTTTCAAAGTTTATTTTTTTTGAAAAAAGTATTCAAAACAGTTGTGTTCTATGGACAAACTTGCTTAAAATGGATAGTGGTGCAAAAGGGTATGCAAAAAATAGTATTCATGATGATAGAATTAGAGAGTTGTCAAAAGAGATATTGAAAAAAGAGATAGAGATATTAAAACCAGATGCTATTGTATTTGTCACAGCAACTAGCACAAATATAAAACAATATGATGAAGCTATAAAGAACACTCTTGATAATAATTTTTCAAATTCAAAAGTCATAAGAAGTAAAGAGTTTTGGATATTTGAATATGAGGGAATTAAGTGTTACAGAACACTACACCCACTTAGCTATCAATATAAAAATAAAAATGCAAAACATGACTATTATCAAGATATAGTAGATGATATAAATAATGGGTTTGCACTATTTGAATAAAGGAAAATAAAAATGGCTTCAAATATATATCTGTGTCCGAAGTGTTCACAATATTCAAAAAATAATGATCAAGAAAAAAATATCCACGGTTCACTACTGGAAGAGAACCTCTACACGGATGATAATTTAATAGCAAAATTAATATTTATAAGATGTCCGCATTGTTATGAGATATTAGACAAAGAAAAAGACCTTATAGAGTCCCATTCATGGCAAATGTTACTTACAACATCAAAGAGTAAATTAAATTTATATAGATCTGTAAAAGCTCAAAGTATAGAATTAAATTTAATGGAATACTATGAAATACTCTCATCTATGAACTTAACAAAAGAGCAAGAGATAAATATAAGAGTACAAATCCTAGTACTTGAAAATAATAAAAGGAGAGACAATTATGACGAAGATTATGAGGTGCCATACAATAACAATGAAATAGAAAACTTTATAGCACTTGAAAACCTGCTAGATTTAGAAACTGGAAAGTTTTTAGTAGTGGAGATAAAAAGGTATTTAAAAAAGTTTGATGAAGCAAAAGAGGAGTTAGACAGATTAGCCAAAATATTGGAAGAAAAACTTCGAATGTATCGTGATATACATGATAAAGAAATGCTGCTCATAGAAAATAAAGATATATATGTGAGAAGTTTTCTTCTTTCTGAAGTAGTAAAAAATGATTTAAAAAACATTAGAATGTAATTGAACCCTCTGAACAAAGCCAATCTCATGGCTCTGTTTTGAAAGTTGAACGTTTTTGAGTTTTCCGAGTTTCATGTTTTGACACTCAGCTCTTAAATTTTATCGATTTGGTAGATTTTCATCCC
>Ga0265295_1008327_pt1 | contig 11560 bp, 14 predicted proteins | sample Munlansysbiofilm_FD_192503 | JGI IMG/M metagenome (GOLD analysis project Ga0265295, IMG submission 192503) | Leachate microbial communities from a municipal landfill in Southern Ontario, Canada - Methane capture system biofilm | ecosystem: Engineered > Solid waste > Landfill > Unclassified ... | reverse complement strand
TGTAGTGAGCGATACCGAGGCTATTTCCGGTGCATGTGTTACAGAGCAGCCTCCCTCTAATCTGACTGTTTCTGTGCAGTTAAATCAGAAAGGAACCTATACTACCGCTATATTTCGGGGTGGGTTTGGACAAGCGCTGCTTAAAGAGATTCAGATGGAACTTACCACTCCTGATGGGAAAACGGATAGCGGAGTTCTGAACAATAATGTCGGCGACTTTGTGGTTCTGAAAGGGTCAGGGTGCGGCGATCGGGTGACTGGCACTGCCTACTTTAAAAATGGGATGAACTATTTTATCGTAAATGAGGAGATGCAGTACATTGTTGGAATCTGTCCGGCAGATTACAAGCCGGCTACTGATCCCTGCGCTGCAATTGCTGTGTCCCCTTCCTTAAAACCAGACCTGGTTCAGGAGATTCCGGCAAACAAATCTGTTGTAATCCAGGCAAATGTTGACATAAGCACTATCGAAGTGCAATTCAGAGGAGGATTCGGGCAGAACCTTATCAAGATACTGAATGTGACCAGAATCGGACCTGATGGATCAGAAGAAACGAAAAGACTTGGAAATCAGATCGGTGATGAGCTGAGATTTGCAGGGACAAATAATTGCATGGACCGGATTTTTGCTGATGTTTCGTTTACCGATGGAACCAGTTATCATTTCTACGATGAAGTTATTCATATCAGCAGATTGTAATCTGCTCCTCATTTTTTTGAGAAAAAGAAGCGGACCTGGGGGGATTCGAACCCCCGACATTCGGGTTAGAAGCCCGACGCTATATCCAGGCTAAGCCACAGATCCACAAAAGATGTGCCTTCATTTGTTATCATTTGAACCTGATAATAGTAGCGTAAGTACAAAAACATGAGGGGGAGAAATATTACCCTGCATGAAAGGCTACGGGCCTGACAATGTCAACGATACGCGGCTCTGTCATTGAACATCTGGTGACATTTGCTCTTATTGTGCTTTTTGAAAGATATTTTACTTTACACCGCGCTGATAATTTTTCGCGCTCCATGATATGATAGCCATGGCCCGACTCTACGGTGTGCTTCATGGTGATTGCAACCGATATGACTTCTACTACAATTCCTGTATCTCCGACTGAAAGATCTTCACAATCTATTGTTGTTAAAAATATTTGCGATCCTGGATTAACCTGTGCCAGTGAGATGACATTGTGTGCACTGGTAAGTTCAACAGTCCGTGGAATACCTTTTTTGAGTTCTTCGATAACCTGGGAAAAAATTCCGGTAAGCGCAATACATTCCATGGTTATCACCCATACATTGGCAGTTGCTGATCTCTTCTGACCGGTTGTTCTTCTGCGGTCTGGACGTCTTCTGACAGTTTCTGCATCTGTGCTTCAATTTCTTCAGCCTGTTCAATCAGGCCTGCGGTATCCATCTGCAGGTCATAGAGTGTGCTCAGTACCTCAATTGCTTTTGCGGCGGCCCGTGGATCTGGTGCATTAATCGTCTCTCCCATAAGGCCAATACCTGGTATCCCCCGTATTTTACACTCGGTGAGAATACTGCTTGCAATACCTGATATACTCCCGACCGGGAGCCTGATGGCCGATTCACCAAGCCTTTCAAGGAGTTGTTTATCTGTTGCGACACAGAAAACACGTTTTTCAGGTTCATTGGTGATGATGCCAGCCAGAGTGACGATTTCTGATATCTTAAAAGGGGCGAGCCAATCAAGGATAGCACTTGCAACTTCATAGCAGATTTGCGGATGAATCGGAATATCTGCAAGAATTGCGACAAATTTATCTTTTTCATAAATTCGCACGGGAACGGCAATTACCCCCTCTGACATCATTGCCATCGGTGGGAAGAACTTGCTGGTCATCGTTCCTATCGGCTCAAATTCCAGCTTATCAATCATATATGAGAGTGCAATACTCCCTACAAGACCACTTCCCGGAAATCCGATTAATATAGCGGACCCTTCGGAAGTGATTGGCATGGCCTGAACAATAACATCAGGTGTCTGGCTGGCGGTCATAATACAATCATAGGGGGATTGAGGAAATAGGTCTGTCGCATTCATCTCCATTTTTTGTGAAACGGTACTTATCTTTTGAATGCGAACTTCTCAAGGGAATGATGGCAGGAAAAGTGCAGAGCAGGAAAAAAAGCAAAATATTTCACAGAGCAGGGGCGATTTTTTTCTGTATACTGTTTCTGTTTCTGTCCGGTTGTGTACATCAAAATTCCGGTTTTACGGTAAAACCGGAAGTATTTGAATCTGTTCCTGATGTAATTGCAGATGAACATACCGTAAAGGTGATTCTTCCCCTTCAGGGAACGATGCGTGTTTCATACCCCTGGACTCCTGAAGATGGAAGGTACTGGCGTGTTTCAGTTACAGAAGGTCTGTTTGTCACAGGTGATCGCTATATACCCTATCCGCCTGATTTGCCAGTTGACGTATCTGGCACTCGGGAATGGATGGTAAAAGCCATCTCCCCTGGCGCCCAGAGATTTATTGGGTATTTACGGCCGCGGACCGGTTCGTGGAATCAGGAGATTGTACAACAGAACATTTCTGTCCTGGTTATTGAAGGGAGTGATGAGATCCAGAAAAATGGAATGCGGTGAGGTTTTAGGCATCGAATGATTCCTGCTCTGGTACCAGAAGCTCAAGTTTCTGGAGTATTTTATGCCCGGTCCTTGAGTCTTCAATGGGATAATTCTCTTTCCTCCCTGTGCATCATCAAAGAGATATTGCCTCTTTAAAAACAAGGCAAATCTCTTCATCCTCTTTTGTCGGCATTTTAGAGATCTCTCCTCCGGCATACCGGACAGTCCTGAGTAATGCCCGGGAAAGCGGGATCTTTGGGTGCCATAATGGGCCTTCAGGGAATATACCAATGCGAATTTTCTCATTGCTATGAGTTATTGATATCCTAACCTGCTCCGCGCCATATGCGTTGTAATAGTCAAAGAGAGCACTCATGAAATCAGACAGCCGCTCAGAATCTGCTGATATGATGAGAGGATGCTTTGGGGCATCAATTTGTATCCTGATATCCGAACGATTTTGAAATGTTGCAATTCTTTGGACGAGTATTTTCCGAAAAATTTCTTCATCATCAGTGGCTTGCAAAATTTCTTCATCATCAATTCTGCATGATGCATTCCTTCCTGCAAGATCCTGTATGAGTTCTACCGGACTACAGGCTGCGATCGATCCTGATGGGATCACTCCCTGCATGGTGCTTAAAAGATCGGAAAAGAGTCTGACACAGCGCCTGAAGAGTGCCTGGTCAATGAGATTTTCGATGTTATGCCGGGGGAGAAACGACTCTATCTTCTGAAGGGTTTGAAGAGCTTTTAACACGACCTGAATTTCAGGTCTGTTTCCCGTTTGAAATTCTGAATAATATGTCTCAAAATTGTCTAGTATCCGATCAATTTCTTCATCTGGTATGATTCTTTCCAGTTCTTTTGCTACCTCATATTCCTCCAGCTCTTCGAGACGATGTATCAGGAGCATCATTCTTCCGGCAAGAATGGGAAAGAGCCGGTGGACTTCTTCTATTAAATCTGTGGCATGCTTCATCGACTGGCTTATTCTATTCCTGTCAAAGATTCCAAGTTCAGGCAGCGTATCCAGGTCGTGCTTAAGATTATGAAGGTTTTTTTCCATTAATTCCCGGTTGAGTATTTTTCCATGACCGGTGCAGATGACTGATATCTGCTCCGTTTGCAAAATCCATGTGAGTCGCTTAATAGTCTTATCAAGTTCAACCGGATCCCACCCATGTACTCCTGCAACACCAGGGCCGGTTGCAAAGGGGATATCACCAACATGGAGGAGGTTTCCAACCTGTATTGTCATGCTGTCAGCGGAGTGTCCGGGCGTCTCCCAAAAGGTCATCGTTTCTCCATCAGGAAAGGTCATCTGTTCACAAAGCAATGAAATTTCACCAGGGATAAGATATTTTTCCTGTGTGATTCTGCAGTTTAAAAGTTCTTGTGAGGTTTGTTCATTTGTATTCTGACATTTTTGAAAAAGTGGGATGTCAATTTTGAGAGGGGGCATGGGTAGGTCAACCAGGTCTGCCTGGGTGTACATCCGGTCACCGGACTCCAATAAACCGGCACCAAACGCGTGGGAAATATAAACCGGCCTTCCAACAGTTTCAAATCTTCGTTCAACCAGTCCTTGGTAGATATGATCAAAGTGCACATGTCCGAAAATAATGAGGATTGGGCTATTTGTGTCTGCTTTCACATCTGCAAAAACATCAAAGACAATGTTCATTAATTCCTGCGAAGCCCCGGTGTCGATGAGGCACAGGCACTTCCCAATTTTTAGAATATATACATTGGAACTGGTTACATCCGGTTTGCGCAGAAGGGGGAAAATCCTGGTATTTTTAGTTCCGGGAACCGGTTGCCATTTTTCATTTATGAGGGGTATTGTCATTGCCTCCGTGAAATGATCTTACTTTCACAAGTGATAAATTCCATGCAGAGAACTTCTATATAAGAATAAATTTACCTCAAATAGGGAGGAGGTTACATACATGGAAGATCATCTTACAATAAATGAGCGTGAAATCTCTGGAATCACAATCTTTGACATTTCCGGAAGAATTGATGCTGCAACTTCTTCACAGATGGAAGGAGAGCTTGGAAAGAAGATAAATGCAGGTGTTATCACTTTCATTCTCAATATGGGTGATTTGAGTTATATTAGCAGCTCAGGTCTTCGGGTCATTCTGTCTGCCCTTAAAAAGGTAAAGGCCGGTGGTGGCATAATTGCCCTTGCTGATCTACAGCCAGGTCCGGGGGAAGTATTTAAGATGACTGGATTTGACCGCATCTTTCCAATTTGCGGTACGGTTGAACAGGCATTGGAAAAAATTACGGCATAAATCTGTCTTATTATTACAATAATACACGAATGGCAGTATATCAGATTGAACTGGTGGATTCCATCAATGCAGTATCGCAGTTAGCAGAGTTTTTATCAGAGAGTCTCGAAAAAGAAGGTGTTTCCTTTGAAGTTGAGAATGCGCTGCAACTTGCTGCTGAAGAAGCCGCTGTAAATATTATCACGCATGGATATCAGGGAGCACCCGGTCTGATTGAGGTCAGATGCACTGTTGAAGAACAAGAGGTTATTCTCTGTATATGTGACAAGGCCCCTTTTTTTAATCCACTTTCACTGCCAACACCCGATATCGAAGCCGGGATTGATGACCGCCGGATAGGGGGTCTTGGTGTTCATCTGATCCGATCTTTGATGGATGAAGTCAGATATAAAGAGACAGAATTTGGTAATTGTCTTATTATGCATAAGATAAGAAAGATCTGAACGGTGCGGTTCTCCCCTGTTTTTCCACCAGCGAGCAGAAACAATCTCTACCAGTATGAGAAAATGAAGAGTACAAATGGCGCACTCATATGTTCATGGGTATTCAGACCCGGAGACACAGCGGCTTTTTGACCAGGCAGATACTCTGACCAATCTTCTTCATTATGATTCTTTTTTCCCATCAGGTAGCAGAATTTTTGAAGCAGGATGCGGGACCGGGGCACAGACCTGCATTCTTGCCAGACAAAATCCTGATTGTGCGTTTGTCTCCGTTGATATTTCTGGAGAATCTTTGGCAGTTGCTAAAAAAAGGGTTGCTGATGCTGGTTATACCAATGTTACCTTTCATCAGGCAGACATTGTGAGTGCCGGAACCTCTTTTGGCCTTTTTGATCATGCAATTTTCTGTTTTGTGCTGGAACACCTCAAAGATCCAAAAAAACTGTTCAGTCAGTTATGCAGATGGTAAAACCGGGTGGAACCATTACGGCTATTGAGGGCGATCATGGCTCGGTCTGTTTTCACCCGGAAACAGAAAGAGCACTCATGACAATCAGGTGCCAGGTGATTCTCCAGCAGCATGCCGGCGGTGATGCTTGTATTGGAAGGCGACTCTACCCGCTTTTTGCATCATCCGGGCTTACTGGCGTTCATGTTTCGCCGCGGCTGGTATATGCTGATGCCGGAAGGCTTGATGTGGTTTCTGGTTTTACGGAAAAGACATTCATTGCAATGATCAAGGGCGTCAGGGAGCAGGCTGTTGCGGCAGGTCTGATTTCAACGGACGACTGGGAAAATGGTATAGCTGATCTCTCACAATCGGCCCTGAATAGTGGGACTTTTAGCTACACTTTTTACAAAGGATGGGGAATTGTCCCCTGATTCTTTTGTTTTTTCTCAAATGAACTGACGCGCTATCGTATTCTCCACAAATGCTTTATGTAAAACCGACATCTGGCTTTTGAATGTCAGTTTTCTTCAAATTAGTAGTATAAGGACCATTAAGTTATTACGCTATTGAGTTAACCTAAAGAGTCATGGTTCGGATTGTAACGTTCCTTCTCTTACTGGTTTCAGCACTTCTGCTGGTACCGGGGTGTATTGCAGAAGAACAGGTAGCACCTGAAGCAACTGAAATGGTTGCAGAAGATGCCGTAACTGCAGAGATTCCAGCCGAAGAAGTCTCTGAAGTTGTGACTGAAGAAGTCACTGAAATTGTGAATGAAGAAATCACTGAAGAAATGCCGGCGTATAATGTAACTGCCGACATGAACACTACCGAACTTAACATGACCTTAAATCAGGTCGTTATGGTTCAGCTTCCGGAAAATCCAACCACCGGCTACACCTGGAATGTCACCCTTTCTGAAGGCCTTACCCTTCTGAATGAAACATACGTTCAGGATGAAGCAGAAGAAGGTATGGTTGGAGTTGGCGGCGTTCACGAATGGATTCTTGAAGCTGTTGCAGCCGGAGAGGAGACTTTCTTCGGAATTGAGCAGCAGGTCGGATCAGAAGAGATTGGCAGCGAATACACTCTTAACATTCTCGTAGAGTAAATTTCACGTTCGAGTGCCGGAAAACCGGCATCTTTTTTTTTAAATGTTCACGGGTCTGTGTTCTGTATTTGTCGTTATTGTCTGGGTCTGACCATTCAGAACTGTATTAAATATTCAAAAAAGATATTTCAGGGTTCAGATTCAACCGGGGTGCCTTTTTCAATGGCATGGATATGCAGTTCTACTAGTTCCTGCATTCGGGGAACATGAAACTGGTTAGCAACATCCTGAATTGCTTCCAGAAGGTGGACTGATTCTTCGAGGTAACTTAAAATGTCTGCAGCGTAAATCTCAATTCCAAACTCTTCACGTAGATACTGGCTCATTTGTATATGGTCCAGCCCGGATTCACGAAGTTCAATCACCTCTCTCACAAATTTTCGTTCAGGGCAACCACAAAATGGATTATCCTGACATTTGCATGTGAGGAAGTTCTTGATAAAAGTGATTATCTGTTCTCTTGTTGACCGGTCAAATGAGTCATAGGGAACGGAAAGGAGGGCTTCAAGGGTTGCCCCATGAAATGCTGCTTCTGGAAGCCGATAACCAATTATTTTTCCAATCTGGCGACTATATCGAAGTCTTGCACGGGATGAGATCAAGAAGTTTCGCCTGCTTCCTCGTCAAAGTTCTTTAAGGTACCCATGGCTTCGTTTATGCTCTCAACCTGAATAAGCCATTCATCAAAGACTCCCATATCTTCTGAATCCTTGATATATCTGCCACAACACGTTTTTCCGTTGATTACATTTGCGCCGATTTCTGCTGCAACAGTGAGCAGGTCTTCGATATTTTCCTCATCTATCCCGCGACCTTTCTTGACAAGTGCCTTGATATCCTCATCATATCCACCTTCAAGGTATTTTTTAGTTGAAGCAAACAGGGCCAGAAGCTGGAAGTGCATTGGAGCAATGAGTTCAACCATATCTTCACTGACTTCCTGCTCCATAATGATCTCCTCTACATCGATGAGTTTTGTCAGTGCGTCATCTTTTGAGAAACGGTTGTTCTGGTAGAGTTTGATTATTTTCAAGACTTCAATGCAGATATCCTGGTTAAACCCGTTCAGCATCTGGTACCCTTCAGGCATTTCGTCTTCGTCGCCACCTTCAAAATCAGCTTCACGCAGGGAGTTAATCCAATTATCCCACCGCTCCTGGTTATAAAAAATATAGAAGAGCTTCATTGGTGCTTCTGCCTGCGCTGATGTCGAGTCCTTCTTTTTGCGTGGAGCCATTACATACACCTGTGATTTGCCGGGCATAAGAGTTTGTCGGCTCCTTGGCACAATCTGATCCAGGTCCCCCTTGGCAGCAGTCATTTTCAGGCAGAAAATAAAGTACTGACCAGATGGTACAGGATGCCCGCAAGGTAGTGATGGTTCGGTTTGGAGAAATATTTTTAAAGAGTGAGCCGGTGCGCAGGGAATTTTTAAACCGGCTTCGGAACAACATCCGTGCTGCTCTGAAGGCATATGATGTGGATGGCACCATTACCATTACCCGGAGCAGGGTTCTGGTCAGCACCAGTTCACCTGTTGACTTAATTCCAATCCTTTCAAAAATTTTCGGAGTCATTGATATTGCACCGGTGCATGTGTGCTCAACCGGTATTGATGAACTTTGCAATACAGCAGTTACTCTGGCAAAGCTTCATCTTGCTCCTTCAACGCGGTTTGCGGTCAGGGCACGCCGTGAAGGAGTAGAGGGGTTTACCAGTCAGGAACTTGCTGCGGAGGCAGGTTCCAGGATTATAGATGCAATCCCTGACCTGAAAGTAGACCTGACAAATCCTGAATATGAGATCTGTATTGAAGCGCGACAGGAAGGAAGTCTGGTATATGACACCAGAATACAGGGTCCTGGCGGCCTTCCCTATGGCACACAGGGAAAAGCGGTCTCTCTCATCTCTGCAGGTATTGATTCTCCTGTTGCGGCATGGATGCTGATGCGCAGGGGAGTTAAGATGCTCTTTCTCCATATTGATCCTGGTAAATATGGGGGGACTAGCATTCAGAAAAACCTGTATCGCAATCTTGCATCCCTCTCTCATTGGATACCGGGTCAGGAGATGACTCTCACAACAATACCTGCAGAACCTTTTTTTGAAGTTCTGATGGGGCTTGCAGATCCAAAACTCCGGTGTGTAGTATGTAAACGGGCAATGCTTGAACTCGCATCCCTCTATGCAGAACGAACCGGGTGCGACGGGATAGTCAATGGAGATAATCTGGGTCAGGTCGCAACGCAGACCCTGCATAATCTTGCCCCGATATCTGCCGGGATTCAGACTCCGGTGTATCGTCCGCTCATTGGGTATGACAAAGAAGAGATTATCAGTCTTGCAAGAAAAATTGGTTCCTTCTCTTCTGAACCTGGTGACACCTCATGCAGTGTCCTCCCCCCCCGCCCGGTGACAAAGTCTGACGCCGGACAGATAGATGCATATATGGAGCAGTCGGCAATGCGGTCAGTTATCGAGGATATCTTCAAAGGAGCAGTAAAAACGAAAATAAAAGATGGAATAGTCCCGTCCGCATGAGCAATTTTTTCAATGTATAAGGCAGGGTAACTCTTCCTGCTGCGCGATTTCAACAAAAGAATCCGCAACATATCCAGCCTGTTCCTCTGTGACTCCATAACTGTTAAATTTCCACACCCGTGTTGATCCGGCCAGAATACCCACAATTCCACGTTCACGAAGAGCACTGGTCAGGAAAAATCCTCGTTTTTTGTGTGTTTTTGCAACCAGGTCAAATGACTCGGTTGTGTTCATCCTGGTCAGGGTATGTTTCCGTGGATATTCACTCAGGACTTTTGTTCCTTCAATGGTGAGGAGGGCATCGACGATCCGGTTCACATGTCTGACCTGGGAATCAAATTCCCTGACCCGGCTTTTTACATGGGGAAATGAGGCCATCATTCCGACAGAAGTAACCCCCATGAGGGTGCACCCCATCATCTCAACTTCCTTTACTCCAAAAGTCCTGCCGGTGAGGTCTCCTTTTATGCCAGTTGTTCTGAAAACTTTGTCTGCCCATTCACTGGTTGTTGCAAGCACTCCTGATGGTGCAGGTGCTGCCATGCTTTTATGACCTGATCCTACCAGGAAATCTGCTCCCAGTTTCTTTCCATCTACTTCCATAATCCCGACAGTATATGCACCATTGCAAAGGACCGGTATATCATACTGGTGTGCAACCTGGATGATATCAGTCACAGGATGCTGGTTTCCGTATTGGTAATCCACCTGCTCAACAAACAAAAGGGCTGGTGTTTTTCCGGTTGTCCGGATCACTTCTTCAATTCTCTCTGCTGCTGCATCAGGAGTGATGATGTGTGAATCATTCGCAGGGATTTCAAATGGGGTTCCACGTGCTTGTTCAACTGCCATGAATTCAGTATAATGGGAGTAAGCGGTCAAAAGAACCGGGTCGTCTGGTTTTACCAGAGTATCTGCGACTGCCTGAAATCCTCTTCTTGCTCCGGGGACCAGCCTGGCAATGTCCATATTGAGAAATGACGCGAGGTCTGTGTGAAATTCAGCAAGAGGAGGTTTTGCAATGTGGTCAAGTCTGAATGGTTTTGTGCAGTGATCACAGACCGAATACCCGTCACCATAGGCCAGGACTGCTTTCATAGCATCGGTGGTAAGTCTCCCTCCGGCCTGAATGGGATCCAAATTGATGTAAAGTTCGTCTATTTGTCTGGTGTCAATTCCCTCCCCGCAGTTCATGCCAGTAGTTCCTCCTTCAGGATGGTGATCTGTTTTTCAAGTTTTCCGATTGTTTTTCGTGCCTCATCTTTTTGTTCTGGTGACAAGGTGTGGTGTGGGACGGTGTCCCGAAGTACACCTCTGATATCTGTAAGCAGGAACAGTCCTTGAAATACAGCATCTACCGCCCGTTTAGACATATATTTACCTGATCATATGGTTGGCGCCAGGATGCAATAAGAGGAACGATTGGAAAAGAACTCCCCGATGAGTAATCAGATTATATGAATACTGGAACACCCATCAGATGTTTGAGTTGAATGGGAAAAAGAGTGTTTTTCTTGATAATTCTTCGATTACAGCATAATGTGAAATATTCTAAAATTAACCCGAAAGTTTGCTTATTACCATTATTGTTTGAATCGAAATCTGTCCACTTGCTGATAGTCACTAATTTTCCTTCTCTCCTCCCTACCCTTAATCATCTCTCTGGTAGATATCTCTTATTTGAATATGGATGGCAGGTTTAACCGTCTGACAGGAACAGACGTACTTACATACTGGTGGATCATTCCTTCCGAAACGATGATTGCAGTTGGAGAACTGGCAGTCGTAACAGATGAAAAAACCGGAATTCGCTATTTTACACGGGTAACCGGCATGAACCATGAATTTGAGACTGGCGGTCTGCTTGTCATCGGCTTTCCCATTGGATGCATTGGGCCGGATGAAATCTTTAGAAAGCCCCGGACCATTCCGCCGCTTCACTCCCCGGTAAGGCCGCTTGAAACTGCAGAAAATACCCTGCTTAAGGGATTTATGGGAGAATTGGAAGTGGGTTCTATGATGAGTGGAAACCAGAGAATTGTTGGTCTCCCGGTTGGCATCCCATCTTCTGTACTAAACCAGCATCTGGGTGTTTTTGCAACAACCGGCATGGGGA
>Ga0265295_1008326_pt1 | contig 11561 bp, 4 predicted proteins | sample Munlansysbiofilm_FD_192503 | JGI IMG/M metagenome (GOLD analysis project Ga0265295, IMG submission 192503) | Leachate microbial communities from a municipal landfill in Southern Ontario, Canada - Methane capture system biofilm | ecosystem: Engineered > Solid waste > Landfill > Unclassified ... | reverse complement strand
CGTTCGCAAATCAGAGATTTGCTCTCCGACTCGCTTCGCTCGCTTGAATCGGCGCGAACCGCAAATCAGAGATTTGCTCTCCGCTTCGGGTCTTCGACCCTCGCTTGAATCCGCCCTTCGGGCTCCCAGAATCGGATTTGCTTCTCCTCACTCTCGCAATCCAGCTATGCAGTCTTGCTCATCCCTTCATCGGGAGCGGGTTGGCGACGAAGTCGACGACCTTAGCGGAGCAAATCGTTAGATTTGCGAGAGCGTTCGGGCAAATCCTATTGCCGCCCCAGCGGCTTCCAAGATAAGTGAGTTTGTTTCCTCTGTTCCATAGGGTTGAAGCGCATAATTTACCCTGGATTTTCTTATGAATTGGGGAGCCCCAATTATTTACTGTTTCAATTGAAGCAAGGATATGCTGTTTTTTTGATTCTAAGGCATTTTCAGGGAATATTTGGGGCAAATTCAATGGGACAATTATATATAAAGCTAAAACAGAGTAATCATGTTATAAAGTGGTGTTTTGAGTGTTATCTGCTGAAATAGAAATTCGCCAAGGTGTTTACAAGGAAATTTCAGCCGACGAAATGGCTGCATCATATCAAATATATAAAAATCATAATTTATATTGTCGTATCTGTAAAGAACCAGTTTCCTTTTGTTTTGGACCTATTTATAGGCCATTTTTTCGTCATAAATCTGGATCTAATATTGCAGAAGAATGTGAATTATTCTCAAAGGGTTATTCCACATATGATGGTTTGACTAGCGCCTATTACAAGGAAAAATCAGGGATCCCATTCTATATTGAAAAGATTGGTAATAAATTCCAATTATCTCTTGGATTGCCTCCAATTTCAACAAATGATTTTGCTTCGGTAAAAGATACAGAGCAATCGATAGAAATTAAAAATTTAACCTCTGCTGTTCTTGCAAAAATCGATTCATCTGATTTACGCGAAAATCAAATCACATATGTTCCGCTAGAATGGATCTGTCGTGAATACGTTCTATCTTATAGTGAAGAGATGGGGGCATTAAAGAATATATGGGGTAATAAAACACTTGGGATTCCAAAAGATGGAGCATTCTTCCACATAAACGAGCTATATTCAAAACAGATCTCTTTCAAGGGGAAAATATATTCAGACACAGAATATTATTTTGTTACCTCTACAAAATATCGTCCCGAACAACCATTCATTAAAATTATAGAAGAACATCCATTGATCACGACCACTGTTCAGAAATGGGTTGTTTACAAATTATCTATTACTGAGATAACACCAGTTTCATGTGAGTTTGCTGAAAACCATAGAGTTAGACTGGTTGAGCCTCCAACTGAATATATCCCTGTTTGGCCTCCACTTATTCAAGATGGAAATAGACATATCACAAACAAGATGGGTATGATCTATTGTGGAGTGCAGGCTCATAATCAACTTTCAACGTATGAAATTGGTATATATGATGTATTGGATAATCTAACTGAAGTAGCTAAAGTTGGGAGGCATTCTCCATTATTCACCACAGCATGTAATGATGGAAAAATCACCATTTCTTCAAAAATAATCGATGATAATGATAAGAAAATTGTTATCGAATATTCTTCAATTTCTAAAGATCAGACATATAAATGTCCCAACATTCAATTGTTGTGGAATGGTGAAGAGGTAGATGATGAAGTAGAGATTATTCCACGAACAAACAAGGATAAACTTTCATTTAAATCAGATATTCTTTGCGATATTTATCATCTTCATGGATTAAAGACACGAGAAATCTATTGGAATACTGACCATATTTTATCCATCTCTTATATTGAGATCGGAGATACAATACGGGTTTTACATGGTTTGGATAGGATGTGTACTATTCGCTTCACGAAAGTCCAATCTAAAAACCCTGTATTAAGTGAGGATGTAATTTCTGATGAAGAAATGTATAATATGTTAACAAAATCAGGTTCAGGATATATCCCGATCCCCTCACAATTGAAATACATTGCATCAAAGATCATTAATTACCCAAAATCATCTGAATTTATGAGGACAACTATGAAAAAAGGTGAAATATCTAAGAAAGCTGCTGAATACCTACTCAAAAAATATGTTCTGTGTGATTTTCAATGACTGGTGAAATACATTATTCTCTCTGTCAGACGATGGTAGCATATTATCCATCTGGCACCTCGTATAGTAAACTTTTGCGATTAGCTGACCTGATGTTTAATTCACAAAATAGTGGGAAAACAGGGGATAGACTGTATCCATTTGATTCTAGTTCAGACTATCCAGATGTTCCAATGATTAAGATGGCGAAAGGCCAAGCGATCTTAAACGAACTTTGCATTTGGGAATGGGAATATCAAGATAAAGATAATCAAGAATCCTACAGGTTCAAAGACCAGCAATTCTTTGAGTTAGTTTTCCTAGATCACAAGTGTTCTGACCATGATCAAAAAAATGGTGCGAATACTTTACCGCCTTGGGATCTTCTTGATATCTTGATGGATGGTTTCTCTATTCCTGAAGATACTCCTTCGTCTATCCTATTGATAGTAAATCAAACAGATAGTGATTATATTTGTATTGAGATAGATCCGAAATTTTCTAAAAGAGAGGATACCATCGTTAGGATTCCTGAAGGAACTCTCTTGAATGAATACGTTATCAAAAAATCAAATTGTATTGATACAAATGACTATCTGAAAAACGCTGAAGTAGAGTACCTGAATTCCCCATATGTACGTCACATTGTTTACCATAAAAGAACATTACCTAGAACACCTAATGCTACATTGATTTTAAAGAGATTCATTACATATTTTTCCGAGTATGTCGATCATTCTCTTAAAAAAGTTGCATACCCATCAGATAAAAGAAAAATAGTTGAGGATTTCTTATCGAATTCTTCTCAAACAATAGATCAATTTGTCACATTCATGCGTGAGTATGAAGCAGATCAAAATGAAGAGATAATTGCCTCTTATACAGAGAGATACAAAGATAAAATCTCCTTATTGACTAGATCTCTCCATGGAGGGGCAGCAGAACGCGCATTTTTCAAAAAGATAATTGAAGGGATACCAGATCTCCGAGAAAAATATTCCAAGCTCCTACTTTCAGAGTATATCGATGAGGCAAAAAAAGAAGCAGAACAAACGATCGCTGATACTCTAAAGACGAGAGATGCACTCATAGAAGAGAGAGATTCACTCAAGGAAGAGATTTTAAAAAATACTACGGTATTCTCTCAATTAAATGAGAAATATACCCAACTATTGGTAGAAAATGACAAATTAGAAAAATTAAACTCCTCTCTTTCTGTGTCACTTACAGAAAATTCAAAGGACTTACGTCAGAATCTTCTATTATTAAAAGAGTTGTTGTTAATGGATGGAGAAATTCCCAAACAAGAGTCGAACTCCTCTATGATCAACAAAAAAGACTGTCAAAACAACCAAAACATTACTATTAGGTATTTGAAATCAGTCAAGGTCGTTGAGGGTGATCCCAGTAAGCCTAACTCAATTATCACAGCAGTAGATGAATTAAAAGACAATTTATCATGTGAAGGATTCGGATCTAGTAAAGTGAGCGACTATTGTAAACTCATTGTTGGCTCATATTTTAGTCATATGCCTTTACTGTGCATAGGTTCCTTTTCAAATAAGATGGCAGAGATAATTGCCCTCTCACTCACTGGAAATAGAGTTACTGCTCTTTCTCTTCCTACGGGTTTCAATGATTATGCTGCTCTATTGTCAACAATCAAAAATATAGACACAGAGTATATTGTCATCGAAAATGCTGTTGGATTCGTGGAGGAATATTGTTACATTCACTTGAAAACAGACGTCCCAAATAAACACTTCATATTCACATTGATGTTTGAGGAATCTCTTAAAATTTTGCCAATAGGGATCTATTCATATTTTGTTGTGATAAATTGCGATAATCTATTAACAGAACCCACATCCGATGGGCAAATTATACCGGGGATCGTTGATGTTTCTTTGTGCCAAGATAACGATGAAACAAAAGATAAAATTCTTTATAATAATCTTAGGGATATTCTTGAAGGATCTAAGTTAACATCAGGTTTCGTCCATTCACGTGTAGGTGTACTAAAAACATTGGATCTCGATCAGATGAATGCAAACCAGAATATCTCTATGATTTTTCCAGAATTATATGAGATATTATCAACTATTTGCTTCCCACCAAACTATATCTCAAATCTACGTAAATCAACCAATAAAAACGCGAGTGTTTTTGGGGAGTTCCTTGACGAGGCAATTGAATGAGCGATTCTCAATTATCAAAAGTCATGGCTGAAGATATGGGGATTATTAATTATTTCTCTGAAATGGGAGATGACTCCAACAATTATATCTTATATTCCGGGGTAGGAGAATGGATCAAGACTTCCACCTCTGATATCAACTATCTTGATACCCCTGACGAGGAGGAGGAAATAAAGGTGAGATCATCAAAGCACCATATCACTCTGAAATGCCAAAAAATTCTAAAATTATATCTCGATATATATCCCAATGCCGTTGACTGGTTCTATCCTTCTTCAAATGGTGGAAACAAAAAAAATCCAATCGTTGAAATCCGTAAAAGACTGATAAATGCCGGGCATCTGGTATCATCAATAGAGAATACAGTTCAGTATCCTCCTTTGAAATGTACAAAAATCATGCCGAATCTCTATTTATATCGTGGATATATTGGGAAACTGCCGGATCAAGTGATAGGCCTTGGATCCTATGTGAATGGCAATAATGGAATTCCCGAGGTGGATATAATGGATATGTATAGGCTTCCAATTGAATATGCAGATCGATATGTGGAAATTTATCTTAAAGAGATAAAAAATAGTTTCAACAAATGTGATTTTCTTCCCCCCACTCGTAAATATTTCGATCCATATTCCTCAGGACCCATATCTAGATCATGGGTCGATACATATAATCCAAACGTCAAGGTCACAGTATATAGTGATAGTAATGTGGATTATGGATTGATCAAACAAGAGGATGGCACGTACTATACGACAGCCTTTCCAAAGCAAATTATCAAACAAAAAGAGGTGCGGCGTTTCATATATGGGTTATGGTGTCTGTATGGAAATCAAGCACGTGCGCAGATCCATAAATCTGAGTCTATGTTCACGGTAAAGTTACCATCATCTCTCCCATCTAGAGAATTAAATATGATGTACATGGTAGCATGGCCGAAACGGAACATTATGGATCAAATCGAATTTATTGCCCCTCTATCTGTATTGCCAATTGTTGGAAATATCCTCGATCATCTCTGTATGAAAATGGTGATAGTAAATGACTGATAATTATAGTGTTCAAAGTATACATGCTGCATTGCTCGAAAAACTTACAGATTATATCAATTCTCAGTATTTTGGAGGAAACAATCTATTATTGACCGCAAGTAACGAACTTTTAGGTAAAGAACATGTTTTGACACAGGATCCATATATAGAATCCAATACCGCTTATGTTATTCGAGAAAATGGACTGAATGATGCGAATATCCCCGAGTCTATACGTAATATCTTAGTAGCCCTTAGTAAGGAAAATTTAGGTGTCTTTACAAACCCATATGCCCATCAAGTCCAAGCATTAGAAGCATTCTATAAAGGATCAGATCTTCTCGTTACAACAGGTACAGGATCTGGAAAAACAGAGTGTTTCACGTGGCCTCTCGTTGCAAATCTAGTAAATGAAGCAATGACCAGTCCAGAAACCTGGAATATGCGTGGAGTTCGTACCCTTCTCCTTTATCCAATGAATGCCTTGGTAGCTGATCAAATCAGTAGATTGAGAAAACTGATCGGTGACCATGAACATAAATTTTCACAGATATTCCATTCTTTTGCTGCAGATGATGCTAGACGACCGCAGTTTGGAATGTATACTGGTAGAACTCCCTATCCAAGTAATGAAACTGGAAAGAAAGATGGTGAGGTTGCTGCAACACTTCAAAATGATATCTTGAACAAAAGTGAAGAGTTTAAGCAACAACTTAGATCCCTTGGTCGATATCCTGCAAAAGAAAATCTCGATCAGTTTGTATCCTCCCTACAGGAGGGAATACTTTTAGAGGATCCGAACGATGCTGAACTCATCACTCGTCATGAAATGCAAAGAAATTGTCCAGATATTCTCGTGACAAACTATACTATGCTTCAATACATGTTGATCCGTGATATTGAACAGCCGATTTGGGAAGCAACAAAAAAATGGCTGCATGCATCACCAGAAAATCAGCTCATGATCGTTATAGACGAAGCTCATATGTATCATGGATCTGCCGGAGGGGAGGTCTCATTACTGATCAGGAGGCTCTTATATCGATTAAATATCGGACGAGACAAAGTTCGATTTATCTTAACCACTGCCAGTATACCTCACAAAACTAAAAAACAGGTAGATGATATCCAAAATTTCTTACGGAAAATTACTGCTAGTGATGATGACCAAGAATTTGAAATAATTACTGGTAATCGTAAGGAAATAAATACATCCGACCCATTAGAATTCGCTCCAGAACTGATTGCTAATATTCCTATCGACGGATTCCAGGAGGATGTTCCAGAAAAAATAAAAACGATTCGATCTTTCTGCAATGCAATTGGATTGGATTCATTATCAACTTCGAATTTAGATGAACATGCAGTCTTTCTGTATGATAAATTACCTCAATATGGTCCAATTCAGCGGCTACTCAATATCACCTCTGGTGTCGCTGTCAATATCCATAAATTGGCAGGAGAGGTCTTTCCAAATTCAGAACACGATGATGCATTAGCAGCTCTCCAGGTATTGCTTGCCATTTTACCACTCGCAAAGAGTAATCAGGGACAGATATTGTTTCCAGCACGCCTTCATCTATTCTTCCGTGGTTTGGAGGGTGTGTACGCATGTACAAATCCAAATTGTAATCACAAACACAATGGAGAAGGTATTACAATAGGGAAACTGTTTACGAGCAGTGGTTTCGACACATGTGATTGTTGTGGCGGACAAGTTTTTGAACTTGTCAATGATAGACGATGTGGAGCCCTATTTTTGAAAGCTTTTATGGTTTCTGAAGACAAGGTCAACGTAGATATCGACCTTTGGCGTGATTCAGGCCTCTCATACGGAAAAAATATGCGAGAAGTCCATCTTTATATTGTTCCAGAGGACGGGGTATATATTAAAAAGGATAGTTCGAAAGATACTTCGAACGAAGGATGGTTTGATCCATTTACTGGAATCCTCCATAGGGCTAAAACATTTAAAAACAAAGAGGGCTATCTCCATGTTGTATTCACATTTGATGAACCAATTCCTGGAAAATATACCTTCAAAAATTGCCCAAAATGTGGGACAAGATTAGATAGAATTATCCTATCGGATTTTGGAACGAAAGGAAACGAACCATTCTATAATATCGTCTCCTCTCAACTAAATTCTCAACCTCCAACTATTTTTGATCAAGAATTGATCAAGTACCAACCAAATGAAGGAAGAAAAGTATTGGTATTTTCAGATAGCAGACAACGTGCAGCTGTTTTAGCAAAGGATATGACACGATCTGCTGATGATGAAGCAGCACGTGCCCTAATCGTTTTATCGGCTCTTCATCTGAAAAAGTGGAGCAGTAAAATGGGTAAACCCGCACCTCTAAGTTGCCTATATCCTGTATTTCTTGAGTTGGCCGCTAAAAATAATGTGCTTCTATTTTATGGACTGGACAAAGACAAGTTTATGACTGACAAAAATAAGGTCATGTCTCAATTAAATAGATGTGAAAAACGAAATAAAGGGCTAGATTATAATAGTTTACCCTCAGAATTTTCAAACAAACCGGGATTATATTCAGAACAACTATTGAAAAATCTTGGTTCTCACTACCGTTCGTTAACTGATCTCGGATTGTGTTGGCTTGTGCCAAGTAGTCAGGATAAAATAGATTACTGTCTTGATGAACTATCTGATGCTGGTATCAATTGGACTGAGTCAGAATTCATACAGTTTTTTGCTGCATGGGCAAATTATTATGCTATTACTAGATATAGCATTGATGAAACCATCTCGGATGAGATCAGAAGAAATATCGCACGTTATGCTTGGAATTTTGGATTATCTTATGATGAATCAAGGAAAATGCCATCAAAGATTGCCAGAAGCCTAAAAGATCATGGATATAATAATGAAGATATAGAACACATTCAAAGCATTTTAAGTCAAGAATTCATCCAAAGAGGAGGAGAACCGAATAAAGAAAGTGAGTATCTCTCTGAGAAACATGTTGCACTGGATTATGACGATACAAGAACATGGTATAGATGTAAAAAATGTTCTAAGATTTTCCCTGGAACATTATGGGATCATTGTGTTTATTGTGGGAATGATAATCTCGAGATCTTACAGGCTTCAGATCTAGATAGATACAAATTCTGGCGTGATCCGATATTAGAAGCTGTTTCTGAAGGCAGTGGGAAAACAATCAAGACCATTAATACTGAAGAACATACTGCTCAGTTATCTTTCAAAGATCAACGCGAAGAAACGTGGTCTACGACTGAGAATTATGAGATGCGTTTCCAAAATGTTCTTTCAGCAGAGGAGGAACCTGTTGATATACTGAGTTGCACCACTACGATGGAAGTAGGTATAGATATTGGCTCATTGACAGCGATCAGTCTTCGAAATGTACCTCCAAGGAGAGAAAATTACCAACAAAGGGCTGGGCGAGCTGGCAGACGTGGAAGTACCTTATCATCGATCGTGACATATGCGCAGGATGGACCTCATGATGGTTGGTACTTTAATCACCCTGAGGATATTATTGCAGGGGATGCCCGTTCACCGTGGATCGATGCAAATAATGAAAAACTCCTCAATCGTCATTTCAATCTTCTATTATTAAATCAGTTTTTGCGTGAAAAGCATACCGATCTTTATAGTTGTGGTGTTTTGGAATTTTTCAATAATTATTATGATGAGTTCATATCTTGTTTACCTCAATTAAAATACACAATAAATGAGCTTCGTATCATACTTCCTCGTGAGTTACTTGATACAGATATTTCAGACTCATATAAATTGGAATTACAAGCTAAATTAAAGAGTATAAAAACTGTTGTTGATGAGAATAGTAATCAATATGTTAACGAAAAAAAGGCAACATCTCTTCTTGACCTCTTAAGCAATGAAGGTATTTTACCGACCTACTCTTTCCCACAAAATGTGGTTGGGTTCCATATCGAAAACGAAAGTACAGGAGCATTAGAACAAAGACCTGATCGATCACTTGATATTGCAATTAGTGAATATGCTCCTGGGAAAGTCATTGTTGTTAACAAAAAGACATACAAAGTAGGTGGAATCTACAGTCCCGTATCTAAAGCAATAAGCAGGGAAGCTCCTGCAACATCATATTTTGATAATCCACATTATTATTCCGATCTCTATCAATGTCAAAAAAAGGAATGTGGATGGATCTCAACTGAGGCTCCAAAAGATGGACTCTGTCCATTCTGTCATACCCCCATTGACATGCCGAGAAAAATGTTAAAACCTTGGGGTTTCGCTCCAGAAAATCAAGAAAGCATCCCGGAAGCTTGGGCAGAAGTTGAATATTCTTATGCAGAAGAGCCTAGTTACTTTGCCGATCCAATTAAGAGTGACTTAATCGACATCAAATGTAAAAATTTGAAAGCTGCTAACCGTTCTGGTAAAATTACGATCATCAATAAAGGAATAATGGGACTTGGGTTTAACGTCTGTAAAAAATGTGGTGCTGCTGAAGTCATCCAACCGAAATCCTCGGAAAATAATGGAAAAACTACCGATTCATATAGACCTTTAAAGAACGTTCGTCGTCCCTATATTGCTAAATTACCCCCATGTACTCATGAACCCAAACAAGTATATCTGGGACATACTTTTGAAACAGATATGGTTGTATTCGAATTTGAATTAGATCCTCAACAAATCAATACACTTTATCGCGGATTATGGATAAAAAGTGCTGCCATATCCTTGACTGAAGCTTTCCATCTCGCTGCAAGCCGTGTTTTGGATATTGATTTTTCGGATTTGAACGCAGGACATCGTATTCACATATCTGATGGAAATGTCTATGTGGATATATATCTTTATGATAGTCTTTCTAGTGGAGCTGGGTATTCATCTGGATTATTAGATGTCACTGATGAACTAATTACAACAACAGAGGAGTTGCTGACCGAGTGTAGCTGTGAGTCTGCATGTCACACTTGTTTAAAACATTTCTGGAACCAAAGACAGCATGATCAATTGAACCGCTTTTCTGCGCTGGATCTATTAAAATGGGGTAAATCTGGGACGATCCATGAACCATATGATATCGAAAAGCAGTTTGTGATAATGACCCCTTTAAAGAAACGCTTTGAATTAGAAGAAAACCCAGATATCACTATCTCGGCTGAGGGCGATGGACTCTATCTCAAGTCAGATAGGTCCGCTCATAATTTCGTAGTATATCCTGCAATGCAGGTTCATAAGAGAATGGAAGATGGTTGTATTTATGTCTCAGATTTAGAGATCAAATGGGCATTACCATCTGTCTTTGCAGAAATAAAGAAACTAACAAAATCTTATGCGGACATCTAATGAGAAACAAACCGTGAATAAATCCAATTACGCGTTAGCCAACTCCCTGTTTCCTCTTCGCTGAGGGCGAGCCTTGCGGCTCACCCCGCTCGCAAGTCCCTTTCGCTTCGCTCACGGACTTAGTCGCAAACCTTCGGTTTGCTTAGCTGAGGCCGCCCCTAAAGGGGCAGCCCGCCGCCGAAACATATATCCAGACACATCATGAATACATTATCAATGCCCTCTGACACGTTTTCAAGCATCAACTCCATCATAGAACGTGACAAAACGGACACCCCATACAAATACTCTCTTCTCCAGTCTGTTATCGAATGCTGCCAGGAATATCCCCAGTATGCGTCCTTAGACCAGCAAACAGGACGGATCCACATCCCGACAGGCCTTTGTGTCGCCAAATGGCTCATCTATTACTACCCATTCTTTTTGCCGGGACCATTTATCGCGATGAAAAAAGGTGAACGAAACGGAAACCGACAAATCACCTTCCGTCCGTTATTTCAGGAGGTCTGCCAATATTATGAAAAACACGGCGGTCTTTCAGTATTTTACGACGAACTTGTATCCGGTAACGTATCAGGAGAGATACGAGACACCCTGGCAAAACTCATCATGCAGATTCGATACACGATTACCGATAACCCTATGCGTCATCTTGGATACTCACAGACGGAAAAAGAATACTCGGTCTTCTCTCCGGAAAAAAAGTCAACACCGATAAAAAAATCCGACACCCTTTCTCTCCAGCTGTTGATCGAGAGATGCGGCGCATTTTCCATCTCCTCAGAACTGTATAGTGTTTTTCGGGAACTTGGCGGCTTCATAATCGGCAGCGGATGCATAGCTCAGAAATGGATGGAATTTTTACAGAGGCAAAACACTGATTCCGGCATAACTGACG
>Ga0265295_1008325_pt1 | contig 11562 bp, 6 predicted proteins | sample Munlansysbiofilm_FD_192503 | JGI IMG/M metagenome (GOLD analysis project Ga0265295, IMG submission 192503) | Leachate microbial communities from a municipal landfill in Southern Ontario, Canada - Methane capture system biofilm | ecosystem: Engineered > Solid waste > Landfill > Unclassified ... | reverse complement strand
CGCCCACGTCGGAATTCAGGAGAACGTTGCTGCACACCGTGTGAGCACCGGAATCGAACGTTCTATGCGTCATGAGAGTCATCGACCGATCCATCAGGTACCTTCGAGATGAGACCGGATATTTCCCGGGTAGCTTTTTCGCTGTGATCGGTTTCCTCCGTCATACTCTGTTACCGAAACCAAAGGAGACATCTGTGATAACAGGAAGGGCGAAGATGGCAGGATTAAGTGGGGAGAGAAGCACTTCTAATCCTAAATCTTCGGAATATGTACCTGCTTTGTGATGTAGCCATACAGAAGTGATGCTTTTCTTTATATATAGTATTTAAATACTATTTAAATAAACAGCCTTGTACATGTAAGGTTACATATAGGTTACAATGGGCAGCATCTATTATGTCGAACGCAACGGTCAGAAATACGCTTACGAGAGCACATCCAGACGTGTTCCCGGAAGGAAGAATCCGGTCACTGACAAGGTATATCTCGGCAAGGTAGATTCCGAGACGGGAAAGGTAATTCCAAAGGAAAGCAGGAGGCCTCTGGCGGAGATCTATGCCAAGGATTACGGAAACGTTGCAGTTTGGACCATATTCAGAACGAATTGGGCTTCTGGACAATTTGAAAGAGTGTTTTCCGGGTATCGGCGGCAACATAATGGGTGCCGCAATGTCGCAGGTCATCGATGCCACCTCCTTTGACGACATCCATTATATCGTCGATGGATCCACAATAGGGGAGAAACTGAAGCTCAGAGGATCACTGTCTCCGGCGACCATGAGCGATCTCTACAGGGACATGGGAGCAGATGATGTCATCGTACGATGTGATGGATTAGGTCGAGAAGGCATTCGACGTGTACAAGAACGATATTGACGGAGCTCGTTCGAGGACAAGCGACCCTGATAGGGCCAGAGATAGGTTCTTCATCAAGTTCATAACGCTGATAATGCGCATACACATGCAGAATGCGATCAGGAATCACGATCTAGATGTCCTAAGGACCAAGGCAAAGAATGATTCGGTCAACGGAAAGATGGTGAACAAGGTCATCAGGACACTGAATGCCCCGATGGCCGTCGGCAGCGGCGATTGGAAGTTGACGGGTTTTAGAGCTGTGTCGTAAGTAGAAAATTCCGGCATGGCGGGTGTTGTAGAATCCCTGCATATTGATGGAATTATTGTTAAGCTGAAGATGTTCGGAAATAATTATAATAATCATCCCGATTTTAGTAGAAATGAAGCGAAATATGATGATTTTGTATAATATCGTACATTATTGTGCTTATCAGACTTATGTCGACGAGTATCGTTGCACGGCATATTCTATATTTACCAATCAGTGCATCTGGGGCAGTTGAGATCATGTCGAGGTTGGAGGATATAGTCGTCGGTAGCGTCGTTGAAGGGTTGGCTACAAATGGAAATGTGTCAGTGATTGCAGTCAAATGGCACGGAAACTCTGTGATAGAGGTGACGTTCAAAGACACATACGGGAATATTGGAAATGAACTTCTCTACAGAGACAGCGAATCCAGTATCAATGTTGTTGATAAAAAACTCCCATGGTCCTTCGATGCTGATGGAAATATACTCAAACTTGTTTCTGAAGCGAACAGGATCCACCTGGCATATCTCTTCGATCCGTATCTCGCAATCCACACATCTTCCGTAGAACCACTTCCCCATCAGATAATTGCAGTCTATCAGGAGATGCTTTCAAGATTGCCGCTGAGGTTCGTTCTGGCGGATGATCCGGGAGCAGGAAAGACCATCATGGCCGGCCTTCTGATCAAAGAGATGATGGCCCGCGGAGATCTGAAACGCTGCCTGATAGTATCTCCCGGCAATCTGACCGAACAATGGCAGGATGAGATGCTGAGCAAATTCCATATCAACTTCGAAATCCTGACGAATGAACGCATAGAATCGGCCGCCACAGGCAACATCTTCAACGAAGTGAACCTGTGCATCGCGAGATTGGACAAGCTGGCAAGGAACGATCTTGTTCAAGAGAAGCTCAAAGCATCCGATTGGGATCTCATCATCTGCGATGAGGCACACAAGATGTCTGCCACCATTTGGGGCGGGGAGGTAAAGACCACCAAACGCTTCCAGTTGGGTAGGATGATGTCGGAGATCACAAGGAACTTTTTGCTTCTGACCGCCACGCCGCACAACGGTAAGGAAGAGGATTTCCAATTGTTCCTCTCACTCGTCGATCCTGATAGATTCGAGGGGGTTTCAAGGAACAGCCATCAATCCATCGATGTAAGCGATGTGATGAGGAGGCTCGTCAAAGAGGAATTATTGAAATTCGACGGCACGCCGTTGTTCCCTGAGCGTCGCGCATACACTGTCAATTACACACTATCCGATCCGGAGATGCAGCTCTATGCTGACGTTACAAGATACGTCGAAGAAGAATTCAACCGGATGGAAAAGCTCGATAACAACGGAAAGACCGCGGTGGGATTCGCATTAACCATCCTTCAGAGACGTCTGGCATCATCACCGGAGGCGATATACCAGTCCCTGCGCCGCAGGAGGGAAAGGCTTGAGAAACGTTTGACCGAGGTAAAAAACGAGACCGTTTTCAAGCCTGTGGTTGCAGCCGTCATGACGCAGGATGATTATGATGATCTTGATGATGCTCCGAGCGATGAGGTCGAAGGAACCGAGGAGTCGGTGGTGGATCAGGCATCTGCTTCGAGATCCGTCGAAGAGCTGATGGCCGAGATATCCACATTGAAAAGATTGGAATCGATGGCCAACAATGTCCGCATGAGCGGAGAGGATCGCAAATGGGAGGAATTGTCCAAACTATTGCAGGACAGCTCTCAGATGTATGATGCTAACGGCCTTCGCGAGAAGATCATTATATTCACGGAGCACCGCGATACGCTCAATTACCTTGTCTCGAAGACCAAGTCATTGCTCGGATCGGACGAAGCGGTCGTGATGATCCACGGCGGCATGCTGAGGGATGAACGCAGAAAGGTCGAACATCTGTTCAAAGAGGACAAGGATGTCCTCGTCCTGGTGGCTACGGACGCGGCCGGCGAGGGAATCAATCTGCAGCGCGCCCATCTCATGGTTAATTACGATTTGCCTTGGAATCCAAACAGATTGGAACAGCGTTTTGGAAGGATCCACAGGATAGGTCAGACCGAGGTATGCCACCTGTGGAATCTCGTCTCCAAGGAGACGAGGGAGGGCGCGGTCTTCCAGAGGCTCTTTGAGAAGCTCGAAGAGGAACGCAATGCCCTTGGCGGCAAGGTCTTCGACATCCTCGGAAAGTTGACATTTGATAACAAGCCGTTGCGCGATCTGTTGATAGAGGCCATCCGTTACGGCAACGATCCAAAGGTGAGGGCACGCTTACACGAAGTTGTTGATGCAACATTAGATACAAAATCGCTTCAGAAGCTCCTTGACGAGCGTGCTTTGACAGATGATGTCATGGATATACACACAGTTTCGGAGATCCGCGAAAAGATGGACCGTATAGAAGCGCACAAACTTCAGCCTAATTTCATCAGATCGTTCTTCATTGAGGCATTCACAGTACTCGGCGGAAAGATCGTCGAACGTGAGAACGGCCGCTACGAGATAACTAACGTGCCTGTATCTATTCGCACACGCGATTCGCAGATCGGTTACAGCGAACCGGTCCTCAAAAAATATGAGCGTGTCTGTTTCGATAAATCGTTGACAAATCCCGAAGGGATGAAACCTGCAACTCTGATCTGCCCCGGGCACCCGCTGATGGAGGCTACTATCGACGTGATACGCAGCAAATATATCGACGTGCTCAAGAACGGTGCGATTCTCGTCGATGACAATTCGCTCGACTGCGAACCGAGGCTGTTGTTCTACATCGAGAATTCGATTCAGGATGGAAAGATCGTCGCCGGTAGCAAACGTGTCATTTCTAAAAGTATCCATTTCGTCGAGTTGAAGGAAAATGGCGAATCAGTCGATGCGGGACTCGCCCCATACCTCGATTATCGTTCTGCCACAGAGGATGAACAGATTCAGGTGCGCAATTATCTCAATCAGCAGTCGTGGGTCAACGAGAACGTCGAAGAGATCGCAAACACTTACGCGATAGCCAATATCGTCCCAAAGCATCTGTCCGATGTGAAGGATTATCGTCTGAAGATGATAAACAAGACGAATCGTGCGGTCAAGGAGCGTCTGACGAACGAGATCCAATATTGGGATTACAGATCGACCGAATTGAAGGAATGCGAAATGGCCGGCAAGGTGAATGCGAAGCTCAATTCCGACAATGCGCAGAAGAGAGCGGACGATCTCGCAGTTCGTCTCAAGAAACGTTTGCAGGAGCTCAGCGACGAGGCACGGATATCTGCATCGCCTCCGGTCATCACCGGCGGTGCATTCATTGTCCCGAGGGGATTGCTGGATCAACTGGGCGGTAAGAAACCGACATTGTTCGCCAAAGATCGCAAAGAGATGGAAATGATCGCCATGGATCGCGTTATGGCCATCGAGCGCGAGCTCGGATTTGCACCCAAAGATGTGAGCAAGGAGAACCGCGGTTATGATGTGGAATCATCGGTCCCCGTTCCTATGAGAACCGGTGGCGGAAGTCTGAGATTCATCGAGGTAAAAGGAAGGGTTTCGGGCGCAGATTACGTTACAGTCAGCAAGAATGAGATCCTCACGGCTTTGAACAAGCCGGAGGAGTTCATATTCGCTGTCGTAGAGGTCGACGGGAAGAAGACACACGCGATGTACTTCAAGAAGCCGTTCCATGAAGTTCCGGATTTCTGTGCGAACAGCGTGAATTACGATCTGGTGGATCTAAAGAAAAATTCAGAGATGTTGTTGGAGAGGTGGACGGAATGAACAAGAAATTAATCGAGGTCGCAATACCGCTGGATGTCATTAATGCTGAATCAGCGAGAGAGAAATCAATTCGCCATGGACATCCGTCAACGTTGCATCTTTGGTGGGCCAGGCGTCCTTTGGCAACGGCTCGTGCAGTTTTATTTGCATCACTCGTTGACGATCCTTCTTCGCATCCTGAATTATTTCCGACGGAAGACGAACAGAATACAGAACGTCAGAGATTGTTTGGGATAATTACAAGGATGGTAAAATGGGAAAATACAACCGATGTTGGATTATTCAATGAAGCAAACGCAGAAATAAAGAAATACGTTGACGGCGACTCCATAGAATTCTTGGATCCGTTTTCTGGCGGGGGCGCAATACCATTGGAAGCTCAGAGGCTTGGATTAAAGACGCATGCTCATGACCTCAATCCTGTTTCAATAATAATCAATCGTGCAATGATTGATATCCCATACAGATTTGCAAACACACCCCCTATTAATCCAAAATCGAGATCGTCAAAAATGATTGATACCTATAATGGGACAGATGGTCTTGGAGAAGACATCAATTACTATGGAAAAATGTTAAGGGAATTGACTTTTCAACAAATTGGGGGGCATTATCCAACTATTGATGCTAGTTCATCAGGAACAAACAAAGAGGCGAATGTAATCGCATGGATCTGGGCAAGAACTATCGAGTGTCCCAATCCTGCGTGTAAATGTAAGGTTCCTTTGGTAAAATCATTTGATTTATCGAAAAAGCAAAATTGTCATATCAACCCAACTGTAGAAGGAACATCAATCAATTATTTTGTCGAATATGGTAATGATTCTAAACCCGGGACCATTAATTCAAAAGGTGCCACGTGTTTGAAATGCGGTTCTTCAATTTCGTTTAGGCAAATTAGAGATGCAGCATCATCTGGAAATATGCATTCAGACATGATGGCAATTGTAGTTGAAGGAGATAACAAGCGTATCTATCTAAACGCAAACGAAGCTCATGTCAATGCTTCGGTAATTGATCATCCAACTGACGCGCCAGACGTTATGATTGATGATTCGGTGCCATATTTGCAGACTCCGAAATATGGTATGACTCACTATTCAGATATGTTCACAAACAGACAACTTGATATGATTATGACGTTTATTAAAAACGCCAGAAGCATAAGGGGTGTAATAGAGCAAGATGCACTTTCTTCTGGCATTACTGAAGGTGAAAAACTATGTGATGGCGGCTCTGGTGCAAAGGCATACAGTGAAGCGATTTCTGTGTATTTGTCGTTTATAATTAGCAAGTTGGTAGATTATCATTCTACAATCTGTTCTTGGCACAATTCTGGGGAAAAAATGAGAAATACATTTGGACGTCAAGCAATTCCGATGGTCTGGGATTATGCCGAAGGAAACCCATTCTGTAGTTCTACTGGGTGTTTTGACAACATGTTAAACTGGATTGTAAAGTGCATCCCAACATTTCCTGCAAATTCACAAGGTGTTGTTAAACAAATAAATGCTATGGATGATTGTCTCTTAAGAGATGTTGTAGTCTCTACAGATCCGCCATATTACGACAACATCGGCTATGCAGATTTATCGGATTATTTCTACATTTGGTTAAGGTGTGGATTGAAAGATGTTTATCCAGACATTTTTAGTACGATGATGGTTCCAAAAGTAGATGAACTAGTTGCAATGAAACATAAATTCAACGGCAATGCAGGTGCTGCAAAATGTTTTTTTGAAGATGGCATGTTACGCACATTTTTGCAAATCAACAAATATGCTCGTTTTGACGTTCCGGTGACAATCTATTATGCCTTCAAACAGAGTGAAACAGAAGATGATGGTAATCTTATGCAAAGATCCTCTTCTGGCTGGGAAACCATGTTATCTGCGATAATTAAAGCAGGTTTTATAATCACCGGAACTTGGCCAGTTCGTACAGAATTATCAAACAGGATGAGAGGTATAGACTCTAATGCACTAGCGTCATCGATTGTATTAGTATGTCGTAAAATTGAAAAAAGAAGCGACACGACTCGTCGTGAGTTTATCACAGAACTTAGAAAAGAAATGAGGTTTTCTTTATCCAGGTTACAAAAATCTAACATCGCACCAGTTGACTTAGCTCAGTCTTCAATCGGTCCCGGCATTAGCGTTTATTCCAAGTACGAACACATTATGGAATCGGATGGTAGTTTCATGACTGTTAGGTCTGCTTTGCAAATTATTAATCAAGAACTTGATGCCTATATTGCAGAACAGGAAGGAGATCTTGATTCTGCAAGTAGATTTTGTGTAGACCTCTATACACAATACGCATTCAATGATGTGAAATACGGAGAAGCAGAAGTATTGGCCAGAGCGAAAAATACGTCGATAGATAGTTTGTCGGACAGGGGCCTTCTGTATTCAGAAAAAGGGATCGTACGTTTACTCGCACGCGATGAGCAACCATCTATATCAAAGGTAACTTGCACCTGGTCTCTGTGTCAACAATTGACATATTTGTTAGAGACAAGCGGTATCGATGAATGCGCTAAACTGTTGGTTCAATACCCTGGTTCATTACCCGAAGACGCAAAAGCCCTTGCATACAGGCTTTATTCGATTGCAGAACGTAAAAAGTGGACCCAGGAAGCTTACGCATACAACAATCTCATTGTTGCGTGGCCGGATATCCAGGTTCGTTTGATGAAATTAATAGACCCAGCTTCAGGAAAGCATTCTGTGGGTTTGGACAGGTGGAGTTAAAATGATCAATCATGAAATAATAGGCAAAGGGTTCGAAAATCTCCTTCCGCCGCTGGTGCAATATGTATCTCATGAGATGCAGGTTGAATTCGGTGAAGAGTGGTGGTCCGAAGGAGTATTGGGGAAGCTGTACGAGGATCAGAAGAAGAATTTACCTCTTGAAGGTTCCATTGAAACACTGAAAAAATCCATGGACATCAATCTGTGTTTGACAGTGATCGATATTCGCTGGAACGATGTGTTCAGAAAGAAGTTGTCGATCGATCATCGCAATTGGGACAAAGAATTGATCGGTTACCGCAATAAGTGGGCACATTTCACAACAGAGGATTTCAACGACGCAGATACCGAAAGAGCTCTGGATACAATGATCCGCATGTGTGAGCAATTGGATTCGATTGCCACAGAAGAAATACGTAAGCTGTACCGCACTGTGAGGTACGGTTCTGAGGGCGGAACGTCATCCATTGTAAGCAATTCGAGTGAATCAGATGAACCTTTGCCGTCTTCACCTGTGAAAACATCCGGTCTCCCCAGTTGGAGGGACATCATAGAACCTCACCCAGATGTTGCTCAGGGCAGATACAAAAACGCCGAATTCGCAGCAGACCTTTCGCAAGTAGTACGCGGCGAAGCGGCAATGGAATATCAGGATCCAGTCGAATTCTTTGCCAGGACATATATCACCGATGGCATGAAACGTCTTCTTGTCGAATCGCTGCGTCGTGTTTGCGGTACAAGCGGGGAACCCGTCATTCAGTTGAAGACTGCTTTCGGCGGTGGAAAAACCCACACCATGCTTGCCTTGTACCATCTGCTCCGTGGACGTGCACCATTAGAAAAGATCCCATCGATAAAACCTGTATTGGATGAAGCCGGGGTCGAATTGACACAGGTGCATGTCGCAGTCATCGTAGGTACGGCCTTAGATCCTGCGAAGAGCAGAAGGCCGAACAACATGCCGGGGATAACAATCAATACGCTCTGGGGAGAGATTGCTGCACAGTTGGCAGAATCTGCTTCTAAACCAGAGTTGTACAATTACGTGAAAGCATCTGACAGTAAACACGTCTCTCCAGGTTCCAAGGCACTGATCGATTTGTTCAATGAATGCGGACCATGTATGATACTGATGGATGAGATCGTTGCTTACGCAAAGAAGCTGTATGGATCAAAGGATCTTGTTGCAGGTACTTTCGATAACCTGATCACATTCATTCAGGAACTCACAGAGGCTGCCAGAGCCAGTAAGAATTGTTTGATTGTTGCATCGATTCCCGAGTCCAACATTGAAATCGGCGGGGAGGCCGGACAACAGACACTTGCAGCAATAGAGCACACCTTCGGAAGAATGGAATCGATCTGGAAACCTGTCGCAGCCAACGAGGGTTTCGAGGTTGTCCGCCGCAGATTGTTCCTGCCTTGCAAAGACACCGCCAGCCGCGATTTGGTATGCAATGCATACTCGGACATGTATCTCAGGGATCCCAGTAATTTCCCAATAGAGACCAAAGAGCTCGATTACAAGAATCGCATGATATCCTGTTATCCGATCCATCCTGAGGTCTTTGAAAGGCTGTATGAGGATTGGGCTACACTGGATCGTTTCCAGAAGACCAGAGGCGTATTGCGTCTGATGGCATCTGTGATAAGCGACCTTTGGATGAAGAAAGACAGTGATCCGATGATCATGCCCGGATCGATATCCTTGGACAACCCAGATATTAAAAATGAACTGACAAGGTATCTGGAGGAAACGTGGAACTCGATTGTCGATAACGAAGTCGACGGTAAAGGTTCTATACCCTATATGCAAGACAAACACGAACCGCGTTTTGGCAAAGTGATGGCTTGCAGGCGTGTTTCGAGAACAATATTCCTCGGCAGTGCACCCACAGTGGAAGAGCAATCGATCCGTGGAATCGATGTCGATCATATCAGGCTCGGTGTCGTCCAGCCCGGGGAATCCGTTGGGCTGTTCGATGATGCCATCAACAAGCTGAACGACAGTCTCGCATATCTTTATTCAAATCCGACAGACAGTCGTTTCTGGTTCGATACACGTCCAACATTGAGAAAGACAGCGCAGGATCGTGCATCACAGATCTCTGATTCAGAGATCGAACACGAGATCGAACAGAGGCTGGGTCATATAAAGAAAGACGAGAGTCTTTCCGGGATACACGTTTGCCCGAATTCCTCACTGGATGTTCCGGATGACCCCAGTGTCAGACTTGTGATATTACGTACCGGTTCTGTGTTCAAAGATACACCTGGTGGCAATGACGCGATAATCTCCGCAGAGAAGTATCTCAATACACGCGGAAACAATCCGCGTAAATACCGCAACATGCTGGTGTTCATGGCCCCGGATGCCGAGATTCTGCCGTCGTTAAAATCTGCAGTAAAGATCTATCTCGCATGGAAATCGATCAAGAACGACAGGGAGCTCCTCAATCTCGATGTGGTGCAGAATCGTGAAACAGAGAACAATGTAAAAGGATTCAGTGACACTGTTAATCTGAGGATACGTGAGGCCTACTGTTGGCTCATGGTGCCGTATATTGACCGTACCGACATAAAAACCATGATGTGGGAGAAGACACGCATCAGTGGCGGTTCCGAACCGATCGTTCAGAAAGCTGTCAACAAATTGAAACAGAACGAGTCGCTGATCACCTGGTGGGCGCCCGCATTATTGCTGCATGAGCTGGATTCATTGTTGTGGAAGGATTCCGATGACATCTCCATCAAAACGTTGTGGGAGCAGCTTTGCATGTACTGCTATCTCCCCAGATTGGCTTCATACAGTGTGTTGGAAAATGCGATAAAAGACGGTCTCAACTCTGCCGAGTATTTCGCAATAGCCTCCGGAAAGAGCGAAGGAAGATACCTTGAACTCAAGATCAACACGTACCTCTCGTCGGTGGATCAGTACAAGTTACTTGTAAAGATCGACAAAGCTCATGAACAGTTGGAAGCTGAAGCGACCCCTGTTCCGCAACAGCCAAAGCCGGAGGGCGGCACTGTTGTCATAGAAGGCGGACCTGCGGCTCATAACAGTGGGCCCGTTTCCCCCGCGCCTGAAGAATCTGGACCGAAGCATTTCCACATGTCAAAGGATCTGGATTATGTTCGCGTGAACAAAGAAGTTAAGGACATTGTCGACGAGGTCGTGAGGCATATCGATTCCATAGAAGGAAGTTCAGTGAGGATCACCATAACTGTTGAAGCTGACATTCCTGATGGAGCGAAGACCGACAAAGTGCGTACCGTGACGGAGAATTGCCGCACGTTGAAGATCGACGATTCCGGATTTTATTGAAACCATAAACGCCAGGTCCTCGATTTTTTGAGGATCCGGCGTTATTTTCCTCTTCAAGACAGAGCCAGCATCGAATAATCACAGCAGATTTTGGGGAGCTCGGTCAATCGGCCCCGTCGTTCTCATCGTCCTGCGTATCGTCCGCGAGTCCGATGTGCTCAAGAGGTTCGGGCAACTTGAGAACATAGAGGACATCAGGAAGAGGTACAGCATCGACAGGAGGTTATGGGTGAGATGGTCGCGGACGGCAGGACTGTCACTGATGCAGCTGAGTTTAGGCTGCTCGCCGAAGACCATCCGCGAGATTGTGGAACGCGTAGGTATGGCAGACGGGTTCAGGAGGAATTCTGACAGGCGCTTGCAGCAGAAGAAGCGGGCGAAGGAGAGGATCGCAGTACTTCGACATGGCGATGGAAGGGACCGGTGACAAAGGATGACCACGGAATACGACGGTATCGATAGTTTCGATTACACAAGGAAATACGTTGTAGTATTATGCGATTGTTTCCTTATCAAATCGAAACTATGATAGAATTAAATACTCTCATATCTTGTTTATTTCATGGATCGGAGCAGCGGGTTGGCGGAGCGCACCAGGTACACCGATAA
>Ga0265295_1008324_pt1 | contig 11563 bp, 7 predicted proteins | sample Munlansysbiofilm_FD_192503 | JGI IMG/M metagenome (GOLD analysis project Ga0265295, IMG submission 192503) | Leachate microbial communities from a municipal landfill in Southern Ontario, Canada - Methane capture system biofilm | ecosystem: Engineered > Solid waste > Landfill > Unclassified ... | reverse complement strand
CACTGGAAATACTGCAAGCCAACGTATTTCTTCGGCTGAATGATAAGAGCCGTATGAAGCGAGAGCTTCACGTACGGTTCTGTGAGGGGTTTGGGGTGAAACTCCCCTTACCTACTCGACAGACTCACAGCTTTCAGGTAAAATACCGTAGCTACAGGACACATGCGGAGCTTTAGTTTATCCGATCAGCTTTGCTTTTGTTTTAACTCTAAAACGACCCAGGTGAGCCCAAAACACTATGGCTGACAACAAGATACAGGACAAGCACAGCTCGAAGGCCACCGCAGGAAAGGTCGTTTTAAAGTCAAAACAAATTCCCTCTGCCCAGACTACCCTTCCCCATTCGATGTCGTGGAGATGTCGTGGAGATAGCAGGAATAAATCCTCTTATCTCCACGACATCTCCACGGTAGCCTATACAGGAAGACCACTGCAAATCAGGGGATGGGAAGGCTGAAGAAAGAATCAAAATCAGCTTCGACTAAAAACGGGGGGATGTCTCATATAGGATGGTACACTCAAGGCACTTTGATCCGGTTCAGACCCTGGAAATCCGTGCCTTAAACTCGATTCGAAGACAAATGAAAAGCGAGTGCAAGGGAAAGGCGAGAGCTCTGGCTGCGCTACCGGCTGCGAACCACCCTAAAACCGATATAGCCAGCCTTCACATAAGGCTTTACATATTCCCTGGCTGTAGTGCGCATCCGCTCTGTATTGTGGTACCAGGAGCCGCCCCGGATCACTTTGTCTGTTCCATCCTGGGGGCCGCTAAATAGATTTCCCGTGCGGTAGCTATAGGGAGCATACCAATTCCACACCCATTCATAGACGTTTCCGCTCAGATCATAGATCTTCAGTGAATTGGGCTTTTTACTGCCTACGGCTTTGCTGCGGCCAGAGGAGTTTTCGGAATACCAGCCCACCTCGTCCGGATTATCGGAGCCGCTGTAAAGCTGGAAGTTCTTACCTATTCCGGCTTTGGCGGCCAGTTCCCATTCCGCTTCGGTGGGCAGACGATAGCCATCTGCATCAAAATCACAGACGATATCGGTGCCATGATAGTCGTAGGCAGGCGTAAGTCCATCTTTCAGACTTTTGGCATTGCAGTACTCGATTGCATCATAAAATGAGACATTATCCACCGGGAGCTTTGCCCCGATATACAGAGAGGGATTGGTGGGATAGACCATATTCCACTGCTCTTGGGTAATCTCCAGAGGGCTGATCATGAATCCGGCGAGTTTGATGGTGAGCAGAGGGAATTCATTGTCTCTGGCTTCAGGGCTGATGCTGCCCATGATCAGGGTATCAGACGGAACCCAGAGCATTTCCAGAGGGAAGTTTTCCGCGAGGGTGGAAAGATCGATATCGTTAAGATTTACAGCTTCTTCGGTTTCTGTGGTTTTAAACTTCGGTTTCCGCCGAAAAACAAAATGTTGAATCAAAACATAAGATAAAATGATTACACTCAATATCATCAAGATGAGGAAGCGCTTTCTCATGGTGCCGAGATCCTTCTGGGTTTCTACAGAAGTCTCAGGCTTTTTCTCGTAGTATGTGGTTTGGGGAATGGGTTTGGGTATAGTGGGGGCTGCTGGCTTTTCTAAAGGAGGCGATAGAGGAGCTACGATCTGCTTGGGAGTTTCTTCTGCTTTAGTGCTTTTAGGCTCCGGGACTTCCTCTGGCTTTGCTTCAGAAGGTTCATAAGGCTGCGCTGGCTCTTCGACTTCCTCTTCCTCTTCCGTGGGTGGCAAAGGTATTGTGGGTTCATCCTGGATCACTGGCCAGGCAAGATCATCCTGGATATCCGGTTCTTTGGGTTCTTCCGGAATCGGGGCTGGGGATTCTTGGGGTAATTCCGTGATTTCAGGCTCGATTTCACTTTCTGTGGCAAGGATTTCAGGGATGGATGGCTCGGGCAGGAGCTCATCCTCAGGCTCGTCTTCAGCTCTTGGCTCTGGCGTAGATTCTTCAGCAAAGCTTATTTCAGGAGAAAGGTCTTCTATTTCCGGTTCAATCAGCTCGGTAGCAGGTGCTTCAGCTTCATCCAGAGCTTCATCATCTGCCTCAGCTAATTCGGGCTCAGGCGCTGGGACCTGCACTAGCTCTTCTGCAGGTTCATGGTAGCTCCAGTCAAGATCCGGCACCTCTTGCTGCAAGGTGTCCATCAGTTCAGCAAAATCCTTGATTCTCTCGACAGGATCCAGCTTCAGACAGGCCAGCAGAACGCTGTACAGCCCATCCGGTACCTTTTCTGCAGAGGGCAGGGTCACACCTCTGCTAAAGCTTTGCATCTTCTGCTCATCCGGGCCCACGAAGCTATCCAAGCGCCAGGGCAATTCCTTGCACAAGATCTGATAGAGCAGAACTGCCCAGGAATAGATATCAGAATTCGGATGAGGATTACTGGTTTTGAAGATCTCCGGAGCCACATAGAGTATGGGATAGCGATAGCTAAAATTACCTTCAGAGTGTTTCCAGGCATCACGATTCTTACCAAAGCCGATCACCTTCAGCTCTGAAGCTGCATTGATGATGAGGTTGTAAGGATTGAGATTGTAATGCCAGACATCCCTGCCTGCAGCATAGATCAGGGCATGCAGGAGGTCCCGCGCCCAGACCAGGCCTTGGTTGTAAGTGATGTTTTCAGAATTTTGTCTTAGATATTCGATCAGAGACAGTCCCGGGGCATATTCCGCAACCAGATATTGGCTGAGGCCTTCTGAAAAACAGTCCAATCCTTTGCGGATGTGTGGGTGTTCAAGATGCATAGAGGCCCTGGCTTCCCGGATGAGACTCTCAGACAGAGCTTTATCCTGGAGCTGGGCCGGATCCTGGGTCTTGATCAAGACCTGTTTTCCATCCTGAAGCCGCTCTGCTTTATACAAGATAAAGCGGCGGGACTGATGGATGGTCTCTATGATGCGGTAATTATCTAAAGCCATGCTCTATTGTGCCTTAAAGATACAGCGGCCACGCTTTAGGACCTTCACGATGTGGGAAGAGCCCAGATGGTAGGGGATAAAGTTTAAGCTGGGAATATCCCAGATAATAATATCGGCGAGCTTCCCTATTTCCAAAGAACCCACCTGATCCCCACGATCCAAAGCGCAGGCTGCGTTGATGGTGGCAGCGCTCAGTGCTTCGATGGGGGTAAGGCCCATTTGCAGACAGGCCAGGCTCATGGTGAGCGGCATGCTGTCACAATTGCAGCTACCGGGATTGTAATCTGTGGCGATGGCTACCGGCAGACCGCTATCGATCATAAAGCGTCCTCTGGCATAAGTTTTGGCTGCCAGAGAAAAGAGGGTGGCAGGCAGCAAAGTGGGAATCACTCCCGCTGCTTTGAGTGCCATAATGCCATTATCGGAGGCAGCTCCAAGGTGATCTGCCGATATACAGCCCATTTCTGCGGCCAGCTCTGCCCCACCTATGGGAATGATCTCATCGGCATGCATTTTTAGCTTGAGCCCATGCTCTCTGGCCGCTCTCAGCACCCAACGCGATTCTTCAATGCTGAAAACGTGGGCTTCTGTAAAGATATCACAAAACTCGGCAATGCCCTGCTCTTTTACGGCCGGGATCATCTCATCGATGAGGATTTTCAGATAGCCTTCGTGATCGTTTTCATATTCGATTGGGTATTCATGCGCACCCATGAAGGTGGCGATAATATCGATGGGCAGGATCTTGGCAAGCTCAGCAATGGCTTTTAGCTGCTTCAGCTCGCTCTGGGTGCTGAGACCATATCCGCTTTTTGCTTCCAGGGTAGTGGTTCCCAGAGCTATCATCTTTTGGATCCTGGGCAGGCTGAGCTCCACCAATTCCTCTACGCTGGCATCCCTGGAGGACTGGATGCTGCTGCGAATTCCTCCGCCGGCCAGAGATATCTCCACATAGCTTTTACCGGCTATCCGCATGGCAAATTCATCTTCGCGGGTATGCACAAAGACCGGGTGCGTGTGGCTATCCACAAAGCCCGGGGTCAAAATGCGCCCCTTGGCATCGATGGCTTCGTCCCATTGGTATTTCTGCTCTATTTCAGCCGATGGACCGATGTTCAGGATGCGTCCGTCTTTGATCGCGATTCCTGCGTTAGCAATGATTCCAGCATCATTCATCTGCCCTGCTATTTTAGCTTTTCCACCGGAGGCCATGGTGGCTGCCTGTCCGATATTTATGATGATCGTATCTACTTTCATGTCACAAACTCCTTTTAAGTTAGTATTTTAGTTCAAGACAATTAGTCAAGATTTATTGAGCTCTGGCTTCCTTCAGCCTTAGCAATATTAGGATTCAAAGCTGTTTATCAGCTCTACTCCACCGTTACGCTTTTGGCCAGATTGCGCGGTTGATCCACGTCCACACCCCTGAGATCAGCCACATGGTAAGCCAGGAGCTGGAGTGGGATCACGGTAAGTAGCGGTTGTAAACAAGGTATAGTGTCCGGAATATAGATCACGTTTTCACTGATCTTGGCAAGTTCTACATCCCCTTCGGAAGCTATGCAGATGAGTCTGGCTTTACGGGCTCTCACTTCCTGAAGATTGGAATATATCTTGTCATACAAAGGGTCTTGGATGGCGATGGCGATTACTGGCATATTCTCATCGATCAGCGCAATGGGGCCATGCTTCATCTCTGCGGCAGGATAGCCTTCGGCATGGATATAGGAAATCTCTTTCAGCTTCAGCGCACCTTCCAGAGCCACCGGGTAATTGAGGCCGCGTCCCAGATACAGGGCATTGCTGCTGTCTTTGATACTTTCGGCAATCTTGCGGATGCTATCGCTATGGGCCAGAATCTGCTGGACCTTTCCGGGTATTTCGGCCAAAGCCTTGATATACTTTGAGCCTTTTATGGCTGAAAGATGGTTCATTCGCCCCAGATAAATCGCCAACAGGGCAAGGATGGTGACCTGTGAGGTGAAGGCTTTGGTGGAAGCCACGCCGATCTCGCTGCCGGCATGGATGTAGGTGCCACCATCGCTTTCCCGGGCCACGGTGGAGCCCACTACATTGGTGATGCCCAATACTTTGGCACCCTTGGCCTGAGCTTCCCGCATCGCTGCCAGAGTATCTGCAGTTTCGCCGGATTGACTGATTACAAAGACCAGGGTATCTTCCAAAATAATGGGATTACGGTAGCGGTATTCACTGGCATATTCAGCATGCACAGGGATGCGCGCCATCTCTTCGATCATATATTTACCGATCAAAGCGGCATGAAATGAGGTTCCGCAGGCAATGAGATGAATCTGTTTGACCTTTTTCAGTTCAAAACCGGACAGATTGAGGCCACCTAAACGGGCTGTGCCCATTGATTCATTGATGCGTCCTCTAAAGCCGTTTTCGATGGTAATGGGCTGCTCGAAGATCTCCTTGAGCATAAAGTGCTTGTAATCGCCCTTTTCGATGGCAGATATATCCCAATCCACTACGGATATTTTCGGCTTTACAGTGGCCTTATCCAAGGTGGAGATTTCAAAACCAGCTCTGTGCACTACGCATAGTTCTGAATCCTGCAGGTAAATCACACGCTTGGTATGGATGATGATGGCGCTGACATCGCTGGTAATAAAGTATTCATTATCGCCTATCCCAATGATGAGAGGGCTGCCTTTGCGCACAGCAACCAGTTTATCAGGCTCTGCCTTGCTGATCACCACCAGAGCGTAAGTGCCCTCCACCACCTTCATGGATTCCCGCACAGCGTCTTCCATGCTAAAACCGCTGCTCATGAATTGCTCGATCAGATGCGCCAGCACCTCCGAATCGGTCTCACTGATGAATTTGTGTCCCAAATCCTGCAATTGCTTTCTGAGGAGCTTGTAGTTTTCGATAATGCCGTTGTGTACTATGGCAAGACTCCCACTGCAATCAGCATGTGGGTGAGCATTCAGTTCATTGGGTTCTCCATGAGTAGCCCATCTGGTGTGAGATATAGCGATATTGCTATCGCATTTGGAGGGCTCTGGCAAGCTGCGTTCCAGCTCGATAATCTTACCCTCTTTCTTGTATATAGCAAGTTCTCCTTCGTGGATCAGAGCCACTCCGGAAGAGTCATAGCCGCGGTATTCCAGGCGTTTGAGTGCTTCGACCACTATGGGCAAAGCGCTTCTATTGCCGATGTATCCGACTATTCCACACATTCTTTACCTCCTGTAATTCTGTGAAACATATATAAGGCAAGGGCCAAGATCAGGATAGCAGGCATAGCCAACCAATATCTCAGATTATCCTCACCGCTGATAAATAGCTTTAGCCAGGAAGAACTGGCAAAGACAATCATAATGAGAGCCAAAGAGTTATTGATGGCATGTGAGATCATGGAATTGACAATCGATCCGCTACGCAAGGTAAGGTATCCCAAGAGCATGCCCAAGAGAAAGACTGGCAGAAAGCGGAAAGGATCCAGATGAAAAGCTGCAAATAGCAGCGCCGTAAGCACGATATTCACCTTCATGCCATACTTTTCGAAGAAACGCGGCATCAGCCCCCGAAAGAGCAATTCTTCACAGATGCCGGGGGCGATGGCTATCACGAGGAAGCTGCGCCACATAGGCATGTCCAGTTCAAAGAGTTTACCCAGATTCTTCAGATACTCCTCCGGGAAAGGATAGATTGCATTGATCAATTGGGAGGCAAGCGCCACCAGAATCGCCGCCGAAATGGCAATGAAGGGAACCAGCAGGACTTCTTTGAGCTTTGGCGCCTTGAGCCGGAGTGTTTCTTTGCTTGGCAGCTTGAAGACTCTCAGAACCAGAAGGACTGGCAGCAGGATTACGATAAGCTGAGTCATCAGCAGCCCCGAACCCAAATCCCTGCCTTGCATATAAGTGCCCAGATAATAGAGCATCAACAAGGCCAGAACAAAGTAGATCATGCCATTATAGGGCGAGAAAAAGACCTGTGCGCGTTTCTTATCCCCTCTTTTGAGGCCTTTGAGAGAGCTACCGTCATCTTCGGAGCGAAACAGAATCCCTTCGGTGCTGAAAAGCTTGATGGTGCCCCAGATCGCGATCACATCCAGCACCACTGTACTGAAAATGGTGAGAAAGAGATGCGAAAGCTGGTAGTCATTCATCATCACCGCTTTAAAGAGCAGGGCGATATTTACGATCGGGATCAGAGCCATGAGATTATTCATCTCGATGGCAGGCAGGAAGCTGATCATCGCCAGGATCATGGATACCATGAGCAGAGGCTGTTCGTAGGTGCGCGCTTCCTTCATATTGCGGCTGAAGGTGGAGATGGAAAGCAGGATAGCGGAAAAGAGCGTGGCCAAAGGCAGCATCGCTGCCAGGAGGATGAATATGGCCTTGATCGGCATGCCGGCTCCGGCCAAATCTACACCGGCCTGGGACAACATATATTGCATGGAAAAGCTGATGCTGAAGAGATTCACAATCAGATTGATCATCCCCAGCGTAATGATGGTGAGATACTTACCGATCACGATGTCGCGCCTATCCACTCCTGCCACCAGCAGGGTCTCCAGGGTCTTGCGTTCCTTCTCCCCTGCCACCAGATCTGCCGCTACCACCGAAGCTCCGCTAAGCAGCATGATGATCATGATATAAGGTAGGATCATCCCCAGCACCTTACCCATGGTCTTCTGCGAATCTGCGGTATTAAGCTTCCTCACATCGATCAGATTCATGATCTCGGGATTGATGCCGGAAAGCTGTAGTTCTTCTTCGACCAGAGCTTTCTCAGTGGCCATAAGAGCGTCTCTGATTTTAGCAAAAGTCATCTCACTACGGTCATTGGTCCCGTCGTATTGAACATAGATCTGATAAGTAATCAGACCATCTGTGGAGATCGAATCGCGCAGGGTAATAATGCTCTGGATATCTTTGTTATTGTATAGGCTTTGCGCATTTCCAGCAGCAGGAATTAAGGTGAAATGCTCGATCTTGCTGAGTTCAGCGAGCATACGTGCAGAAACAATAGTATTCACACTATCCTGTATGGCGATAGTGGCTCCCTGCTCTTCAAGGACGCCAGTCTGTCTGGACATCACGGCATTGAATCCGATGATCAATACCGGGTATAAGATCACCGGTAAGAGCAGGATCATAAAGAGGGTACGTTTGTCGCGCAGAACTTCCATCAGTTCCTTGCGATAGACTATCATCACTTTCTTAAAATTCATGAGCTTCCACCTTTGCACCTTCGGCAGCACTTCCCGCATATTGATTGACATAGTAAACAAAGATGTCATCCAGATCTACCTGCGAAGTCTCCTCGCGCAGGGCCTCCAGAGTTCCTTCTGCCAAAACCTTGCCCTTGTGGATCATCACGATCCGATCTGCCAGACGTTCTGCTTCCCGCATGATATGGGTGCTGAAGAGTACACATTTCCCGCGCTCTTTGCAACTGCGGATGAAGGAGATGATATTGCGCGCAGTGAGGATATCCAGGCCCGCAGTAGGTTCATCAAAGATCATTACAGGTGGATCGTGGATGATGGAGCGCACGATCGAGACTTTCTGTTTCATACCCGTGGAAAGGAACTCAATCTTCTTATCCATAAAGTCTTTCATATCCAGGAGCTCGGCCATATCGTTCATGCTGCGGGTGATGGCGTCATCCTGCATGGAATACAATCTGCCAAAGTAGCGGATAAATTCGTGCACCCGCAGACGATTGTAGAGCCCGGTATCTCCGGTGAGAAAGCCAAGGTTGTTCCTGACCTCTTGCGGATGGGTCTTGATGTCCCAGCCCTGCACTGTGGCGGTTCCACTGGTGGGTTTGAAGATGGTGGAAAGCACTCTCATGGTCGTGGTCTTGCCCGCGCCGTTTACGCCCAAAAGACAGACGATTTCGCCATCGCCCGCGCTGAAAGAGACGTCATCCACGGCATAGAAAACATCACCACCCTTTTGGGGAAATGCTTTCATCAGATTCTGTACTGATATCATGTCTGCTCCTATGTTTTGGGGAATAGATAAGCTCCGGCTCCCTTATTTGAGGGGAGCCGGATATATATATTTAGAGGTTTTCGATGTTTTTCAAGGCTTTGGGCGCCGTGGCGGGTGAGATTCCTTCTTGAGTGAGATATCCCAGCATGGCACTGCCTTTGGGCTGTCCAGCTTCGTCTTCACGGTAAAATTCCACAGGAATGCGCACAGGCTTATCATCTTGGCTAACAATGTCTTTACCTTCGGCATCGGTGGCAAATTGATTGTCAGCAAGCCAAGCCAGGCCGATCGCAGCGGTTCCTTCAGGATCGTTGACGTTTTTGCGTTTGGAACCTATCGCCAGGCGCTGCTCATGGCTGAGATTGGGGGAATTGATGCTGGAGCTCACGCTGCCAATGCGTTTGCCATCTCTATAGACACCGCGGGAGGTGACGAGACCTTCGCTGATGATGATGCTGAGGCGCTTCGTTACGCCCTCGTCCAAGGCCTTTTGCAGAGCGGCCTTGCCCACAAAGTCTTCCTTGCTCATATCGATGGCAGCTTCATACAGCGGGCTATTGATGGGATTATGCTCAGGGTCATATTCGCTGCCCATCAGCGGTAAACCAAAGGCACCGGCAGAGATACGATTCTCATCTCTACCGCCCAAGCCTACCAGGAGGCCACCCAAATCCAAGGCTTTGGTCACGATCTTTTTAAAGTCTTCTGCGGCGTTGGCTGCGGGGATATAAAGCTCCCAACCCCAACGGTTTGTATATCCGGTGCGGCTGATGTAATACTTCTGGCCATCTTTTACAAATTCGTTGAAGGTAAAAAAGCTCATGTTCTTATCGGGCTTGCTGCGGTTTTTCAGTACATCTGCCCCAAAGATTTCTTTGATCACTTTATAGGAAAGCGGGCCCTGGATATCCACTTTTACAAGCTGATCCGAAATATCCTCGGCTTCCACGTCTTCCCCACTTTTCTTATTTCTCATGATACGATCGATATCGGCAATCATCTTGACTTTTACGCCGTCGATTTCCACTTCGTCTGTGATGTCGTGCCCGGCATTGATCACCAGGATAAACTCTTCTTCGGAGACCCGCATCAGGATCATATCATCTTGCACACCACCGGCTTCATTGAGCAGCAGGGTGTATTTGCAGCTGCCGACCTTCATATCGTCAAAACTTGCCCCCAATGATCTGTTCAAGAGCGCTACTGCATCTTTGCCATATACCCGGATCTGCGCCATGTGGTCGATGTTATACACCGCCACTTTGTTCACCGCTGCAGCTTCTTCCAAGACTGAGCTCAGATAGTTCACTGCCATGTCATATTCGCCAAAATTGCGACGCATGGCGCTCTGCAAAGGGATGCCTTTACGCTCTGCATAAAGTGGTAAATACCAATTCTCTTCCAAGTCAAAAAGGAAGGTCTTACGCAGGCTTTTAGGAAAGTCAAAACCGTATTTCTTCATGAGTTTACTCCAAAATGTATTTTTCTTTCCAAAGACCAAATTCCCGCTATTCTGTAAAGCTCTTTTTTGCCTTTGAGATTTTGTCTTTGACTAAAGAAAAGATAAAGCCAATCTAAACAGCCCATTTATCATGGGAATAGGACGCTCATACGCCTCCCGTGTTATAGGTTATGAGACACTGAGTTTAATTGCGGTATTTCTCATTGTTACAGAAAAAGGTGACTGCAAAGTCATCTTTAAGCTTTGGTCCGAATCACAGGATTTGAACCCGTGACCCCTCCAAACAATGCTTTTACAAAAATGAGAGAATGCCTGAGATTTATCCACTGGCATAACACCGGATTCAGATTTCTGCGTGAATACAGAAATCAGCTTGACCGAATAGAAACCCTCAAAATGATGCGATTTGGTACTTACATTACAAACTGATGTGTGAGAAAGAATAAAGCTGATGGATTAAACTGATTACAGGAGACTCAATGAAAAGACTTTTACTGATAGTTATATTATTGCTGCTGGCTGGGCAAGTGCCGGGTATAGTGGCGTTCAATGGTTTCAATCAGAGAAATCACCCGGAACTGGACTGGAAGAGTATCCAGACCGAGAACTGTAAAATAATCTATCATGATCCTCTGGAGGCGCAAGCCCGCTTAACCGCCGGCATCGCTCAAAACACATTCGACACCTTGGTGAAGACCTATAATATCACTCCCCAAAAGACTTGTATCATCTATGTTTCTGATCAGGACAATATCGCCAATGGTGCGGCCGCAATGTCTTTCTACATCTTCATCTGGATCAATCAGAACGACTTCACTGCGCTATTTACAGGCAATGACAAGTGGATTCGCAAGGTAGTCTCTCATGAGATTTCGCATTGGTTTGTGGCGGCCTCAATTGAGGGCTGGCTTACTCCTTTGATCCATGTATTCCCCAATGTCCCCCGCAACATCAATGAAGGCTATGCCCAGTATTTCAGCGGAGAGCCTTGGGGCTACAATCGTGGTGATAGATTTCTGAAAGCATCCATTTTGTCGCAAGAAACTATGGTCCCCTCTCCTGAAGTGGAGGGACACCTGATGTATGCTGATGGATTCTCCAAGCTTCGCTATCTGGCCGCCAAGTATGGGGAAGAAAAGCTGATTGAGCTCTTAAAACACCGCAATGCCGGCAAG
>Ga0265295_1008323_pt1 | contig 11563 bp, 11 predicted proteins | sample Munlansysbiofilm_FD_192503 | JGI IMG/M metagenome (GOLD analysis project Ga0265295, IMG submission 192503) | Leachate microbial communities from a municipal landfill in Southern Ontario, Canada - Methane capture system biofilm | ecosystem: Engineered > Solid waste > Landfill > Unclassified ... | reverse complement strand
TGGCCACTTTGGTGAACTTCTCTTTCAGGCCAGAGTCCTTGCTCTGAGCTGCCAGAGCTTCCGCCCAATACATCGCCAGGTAGAAATGGCTGCCCCGGTTGTCAATTTCATTAACTTTACGTGAAGGGCTCTTTTCGTTATCGAGGAATTTCTCTACAGCCTGATCCAAAGTTTCCGCAAGAATCGCTGCTTTCTCGTTCTTGAACACCTTTGCAACCTGCTGTAAAGAAGGTACAAGGGCGCAAAATTCACCGAGTGAATCCCAGCGCAGGTGTCCTTCTTTCAAGAACTGCTGCACGTGTTTAGGTGCAGAACCGCCAGCACCTGTTTCAAACATTCCGCCACCCTGAATAAGGGGAACGATAGAGAGCATCTTGGCACTAGTGCCGAGCTCCAGAATTGGGAACAGGTCTGTGAGGTAGTCACGCAGTGCGTTACCAGTAACTGAGATGGTATTCACGCCGCGACGAACGCGCTCGATGGAAAACTTCTGTGCCGAAACCGGATCGAGGATGCGGATATCCAGACCGGCGGTGTCAAATTCTGGCAGATATTTGTTAACTTTTTTGATGATCTCCGCATCGTGCGCGCGGTTTTCATCCAACCAGAAAACAGCAGGCTCACCGGAATCCTTGGCGCGGGTTACCGCCAGTTTGATCCAGTCCTTGATGGGAATATCTTTTGCTTGGCAGGAGCGGTAAATATCCCCCTCATTCACCTTTTGCTCCATCAGGGTTTCACCGGCGGAATTTACCACACGGATAGTTCCGGCGCCAGGTGCGATAAAGGTCTTATCGTGGGAACCATACTCTTCAGCTTTCTGCGCCATTAGCCCAACGTTGGAGACACTACCCATGGTCGCGGGATCGAACTGACCGTTACGCTGACAGTCTTCGATGATCTCACGATACATAGTGGCGTAGCAGCGGTCAGGAATCATAGCAATGGTATCTTGCAGCGCATCATCACGATTCCACATTTTGCCACCGTCGCGTACTACGTTTGGCATAGATGCATCAACGATAATATCGTTGGGCGCATGCAGGTTGGTGATTCCGCGACTGGAATCAACCATGGCCAGAGCGGCGTTCTTCTCATAGCAGGCGTTGATATCTGCTTCGATCTGCGCCTTTTTAGCTGCAGGGAGACGGTCAAGCTTGGAAAGAACGTCACCGAGTCCGTAATTAATATTGGCGCCAATTTCCTTGAGCTCAGCTTTGTATTTATCCAATGCATCAGCAAAATAAATAGAAACCGCGTGCCCAAACATGACGGGGTCAGAGACCTTCATCATGGTCGCCTTGAGGTGGAGTGAAAGAAGTACCCCCTTCTCTTTGGCCTCTTTGTTGATTTGGGTGTAAAACTTACGTAACTCAGCTACCTGCATAGTAGATGTGTCTAAAACTTCACCTGCAAGCAGTTTTAAGCCTTCTTTAAGCACAGTGACTTTTCCACTAGCATCGACAAATTCATATTTGACAGTGTCTGCCTTATCCAGAGTCACGGACTTCTCAGTTGCGTAGAAGTCGCCAGTCTCCATGTGAGCAACACGGCACTGAGATTTCTCAGGCCATGCTTTCATCATTCTGTGCGGATTTTTCTGCGCATTTTTCTTGACTGACAATGCCGCACGGCGGTCGGAGTTACCTTCACGCAAAACTGGGTTTACCGCGGAACCGAGACACTTGGCATAACGCCCTTGCAGAATTTTCTCTGCTTCATTTTTAGGCTCTTCAGGGTAATCGGGTATGTCATAACCCTTTTCCTGTAGCTCTTTGATGCAAGCTTGCAGTTGTGGTACGGAGGCACTGATGTTTGGCAGCTTGATAATGTTGGCTTCAGGATCCTGAGTCCACGCACCCAATTGGGCTAGATTATCTGCAACCTTCTGATCTTCGGTCAATTTCTCGGGGAAATTGGCAAGAACGCGACCAGCAAGTGAAATATCACTAGTCTCTACTTCGATACCAGCATCATTGGTGAATCCTCGTACAATGGGCAACAACGAGTACGTTGCCAACGCAGGTGCTTCGTCAATTTCTGACCAGACAATCTTCGACATGTTCTCTCCTTAGTTGTGTTAAACCATCATTACCAATGGACCTTATCCATAAAGGCTATGCAGGAGTTTATGCAGGCACACCTGAACAGATAGATGATCCAGCAAAAAAACTACCAACGTTTCTTCGCTTCCATATCCGAAACATCAATAGTCCATCATTCTATTGCTTAGATAAGCTCACTGTAGCTCGGTCAAGCAATCTAGCCTCGATACAGTCACCCGATTTCAGCACCGTATACAGTATACAATACCCCCCGAGCTGTCAAGGGAAAAGCCGTATGCAATCAAACCGGTCGCAGCAATCAAAGCGCATATAAAGCTTTAGAATCACATAGTTTTAAGTTTGCCGACAATGATGCTCGCAATACCTACATAGGTAGCTGGAGTCAGGTTCAGCAGATAATTCTTATCTTCATCCGGCAGCTCTAGCTCAGCAACAAACGCAGTTATAACCTCTGGGGTAATCTGTTGCCCCCGAGTTAGGTCTTTGAGCTTTTCGTATGGGTTTTCTATCCCTGCCTTGCGCATCACGGTCTGAATCGGCTCTGCCAGCACCTCCCAAGCATTGTTCAGGTCGCGTTCCAGAATGCTCCGGTTGAGTTTTAGTTTGCTAAGCCCTTTCAGGGTGGCATGATAGGCTATTAAGCTATAACCAAAACCAACCCCCATATTGCGCAACACAGTGGAATCCGTCAGGTCACGCTGCAGGCGTGACAGAGGCAACTTTGTAGATAGATGCTGAAATACTGCATTCGCCAGCCCGCAATTACCTTCAGAGTTTTCGAAATCGATGGGATTCACCTTGTGCGGCATGGTCGATGAGCCAATTTCACCTTTTACGGTTTTCTGCCCAAAATAACCCATCGAGATATAGCTCCAGATATCTCGGTTTAAATCGATTAGCACCGTATTCCACCGTGATATGGCATCGAACAATTCAGCCATATAATCATGCGGTTCGATCTGGGTCGTAAATAAATTCTGCGTCAGCCCGAGATCATCTTCAATCAGTTTCCGAGTCAGTTCAAGCCAGTCAATATCGGGGTATGCCGCCATATGGGCATTGAAGTTACCCACAGCGCCGTTGAGCTTGCCCAACAACACTACTTCACCTATTTTGAGTTTCTGTTGGCGTAGGCGCGCCACAAAAACCGCGAGTTCTTTACCAACGGTGGTGGGTGATGCGGTTTGGCCATGGGTGCGCGCAAGCATCGGGACATCTTTAAATTCTTCTGCCTGGTGCCATAGCACATCGACAACTTCCTCTTGTTTAGCCCCGATCACTTCTAGGCCATCTTTAAGCATCAGCGCATGAGAAAGGTTGTTAATATCTTCAGAAGTGCACGCAAAGTGAATAAATTCCGCCACGCTGGCAATGGAGGTCCCTTTAATCTTCTCTTTTATGTAGTATTCAACCGCCTTTACATCATGATTAGTTACAGCTTCTATGTCCTTGATCCGCTGCGCTTCTTGTGGAGAAAAATTATCCACAATCGCTTTCAAGTCATCAACTTCCGACGCGCCAAGTGGGCGACACTCCGGAATTTGCCGCTCGGCGCTGACCCGAAGCAACCAAGCGACTTCTACCTTGACTCGGTTGCTCATAAGCGCATATTCGGAAAAACATTCCTGCAGTTCACCGACCTTACTGGCATAGCGCCCATCAATTGGGCTAATAGCGGTTATCATATAAAATACTCCTTAGCTTTAATGCTGCAAATTATCCTGGCATAGCCAGATCTAAATAGCCCGATAAGTAGATGTGAGTTGCAAAACAGATGACATTCATGCGGCACTCAACCCACGTCCGGCACATAAAATTAATCCCCACCACATACACAAGTCCACGCGTTCTCGCACACGCGGTGCGATGGAAACGCGGAGAATATACCTTACTATGGCAGAAAAAGGCAATAACGCCTCCTCGGGCCTAACTGTGCATCTTATCACTACCATATACACACAAACCGTTCCCCCTTTTGACTTGCATATTGTTCTTTGGAGGTTATGATGGGAGCGAATATTCTCTCACATTATTCAATCCTCTCGTGGCTAAGCCAAGGCTCAGCGTTCAACCAACGCCCAAGGAGACTTCAATGAAATTTATTTTCAAAATGCTGCTCGCTTTTATTGTCTTGATCATTATCGCTCTCGGCGTTGGGGTATACTATCTTGACAGCATCGCCAAAAAGGCCATTGAGTTCGGCGGCACCGAAGCTTTGGGTCTCACAACATCCCTCGAAGGGATAGACATTGCTCTGCTGGACGGACGCACATCGCTTAAAAACCTAAACATAGCCAATGTGGAAGGGTTTGGTGCCGACAATCTTATGCAACTCGGCAGCGGTACGGTGGCGATAAATCTGCAGTCCCTCACAGAAGATATAGTGATTATTCCAGAGATAAGCTTTTCCGACCTAACCCTTAATATAGAGCAGAAAGATCGCGCCTCTAACGTCGGCACTTTGATGCAGCGTTTAAATACTGCGCCCCGCACCAAAGGACCTCAGGACACTAAACCTACCGCACAAAAAGACAGCGAAGCTGCATCTAAACAGTTTATTATTGAGCGCGTAGTTTTAAATAGGATCCGGGTAAACGCTAAAATCAGTGCCCTGAACAATGTCATCACAGACACGAGCATAACCATCCCTTCCATCCGCTTGAACAATATTGGCAAATCCGCCGACGGTCTGCCGATGCAGGAAGTGATCCGCGAGTTGTTTTCCGCTATTCTAAATACTTCTATAAGAGACTCAGGCACCCTCTCCTCTTCTCTTGCGGGTTTGCTGGATGGAAAGAGTATCGACCTGAACAGCTTAAAACAGAATATCTCCGGCCAGATACAACAAAAAACTGACGCAGAGATAGACAAAGTTAAACAAAAACTATTGCAGGACGTGAAGCTACCACAGGAGGGCAACGAACTGCTTCAGCAGCAGACCGATGAGGCAACCAACAAACTCAAGGGGCTGCTTAAGCGTTGAATAAAGACAGATCTCCATATATGCCTGCTAGCGGTTTCAGCCTCGATTCGAGGCTGGCCGCAGACTGCCACAAACTGTGGAGTTCCCCTGAAAGCGATATCCTCCTCATGGATAAACGCATGTTCCGACCATGGTTCATCTTGGTACCCCACTCCCATGTGCATGAACTGATAGACTTGGAGCCTGAACAGTTAAAAACCATTATGCGCCAGATAGCTGGCATCACTCGATTTCTGCGTACCGAATACCAGCCGGACAAAATCAACACTGCAACCATCGGCAATATGGTGAGCCAATTGCACGTCCACATAGTCGCGCGTTACCATGAAGACCCATGCTGGCCAGGTACTGTGTGGGGCTGGACATCGAACGAGCAGAGCCAATGCAAGCAACAATATACAGCCGCTGAAGTCGAAACCATAAGACAAAAACTGCTGGACGCTCCTGGCCTGCTTTCTTAGTCCCAAACCTTGCCACTACAAGTCAAACGCAAAAAGCTGCCCAGGCTCAACGCCATGGGCAGCTTTTTTGTAGCCTGTCAATTCCCCAAAAGGCTTACTTGACCCACACTGTCTGGACGTTGACAAACTCCCTGATGCCATAATATGACAGCTCGCGTCCGAATCCTGAGATTCCAACTCCGCCAAAAGGCAGACGCGGATCGCTCTTCACCATGCCATTGACAAACACCGCCCCAGCACGAATCCGTGCCGCCAGTGCTTCTCCCCTAGCAACATCAGCAGTCCACACACTCCCACCCAGCCCGAATGGAGTATCGTTGGCCACGAATAGAGCCTCGACCTCGTCCTTGACCCGGATAAAGATAGCAACCGGACCAAAAAATTCCTCGCTGTAGGCGGGCATCCCTTTATCTACCCCCGCAAGGATAGTAGGTGGATAAAAGGCACCCTCTCCGCAAGGCTTGCCACCCAACTCAACTTTGGCGCCTCGCTTTACACTCGCCAGCACCTGTTCGTGCAATTCCAGCATCAGATCCTCACGTGCCTGCGGTCCGATCTGCGTTTTTTCATCTACAGGATCACCTATCTTCAGAGCCTGCATTCCTGCTTTGAATTTCTCTAGGAACTTATCGTAAACTTCATCGACAACAATAAAACGCTTGGCCGCAATGCAACTCTGCCCCGAATTAAGGCACCTAGCCTTCACCCCGACCTTGGCAGCTTCGTCTAGATCGGCATCTTCCAACACCACAAATGGGTCGCTGCCACCCAGTTCCATGACAGATTTTTTCAGCATCTCACCCGATTTTTGGGCCACTTTACTTCCCGCGATCTCACTTCCTGTCAGGGTAGTGGCTATTATTCGCGGATTTTCTATCACTTTGTCTACTTTTCCCGATCCGATCATTAGGGTACGAAAAACATCTTGTGGGAAGCCCGCCTCAACAAAAACTTTCTCTATAGCAAGTGCGCATCCCGGCACATTTGAAGCGTGCTTGAGCACTCCAGCATTTCCTGCCATCAACGTAGGTGCAGCAAAGCGAAACACTTGCCAGAAGGGGAAATTCCACGGCATCACCGCCAGTACAACCCCTTGAGGACGAAACGCGACATAGGATTTACCTGCGTCACTCTCCAGAGGTTCATCCGCGAGCATTTGCTGTGCATTTTCAGCGTAGTACTCACACACAACAGCGCACTTCTCAATTTCCCCGACTCCCTCAGTTACGGGCTTGCCCATTTCGCGCGCCATGAGCAAGGCAAATTCATCCTTACGTTTGAGCAAGATGGCGGCAGCTTTAAGCATCAACTCCTTGCGCCGAGAAAAATCAGTATTGCGCCATTGTAGATAAGCCTGATGTACAACTTCAATGGTCTGTGCAACCTTCGCATCTGACCATTCCGAGTAAGTCTCCATCACTTCACCAGTTGTTGGATTCAATGATTCAATAGCCATTCTTTTCCCTCCATAATGTAAAATTTATCCATGTCATTGGCAATTAAAGGGTTTGCCCTTCTTTACATCCAATCATTTAGTACCTAAACCTGCATATATTTTGAACCAATATTGCACCATACATGAAATCTTAGCAAGATCGAGGCGGGATTAATCGCTCATAGATACCCGTCAAATAGCTACATGCCTCTTGCCCCCTTGCCTCTTTTCTGCAATAGTTCGCCTGCTGTAGAACCATCAAGACATTGGACGAAGGGGGAAACGCTTGAACTGGAAAAAAAAATTCGACTCTATTGGCCTAAACGGTACTAAGTGGCAGTGGCGTATTGTGCGTTGGCAACACCGCGCGGAACAACTTCGACGCGGCAACAATCCATTTGACATCTCCGCCAGCAAGATTCTACTGCTGGTGAACCTGGTTCTATTTTCTGCTCTGGTTCTACGCGGGGCGACCGGCGGTCACGGGCTGGCTAGCATCTTAACTCCAGACATCAAAACACTGCTCGAGTTTGGGGCCCAATGGTGGCCACTAGTGATAGATCAGGGACAGTGGTGGCGCTGCGTAACTTATGCTTTCTCCCATGGCGGCCTAATTCATCTGGCCTTCAATATGATGGTTCTGTATCAGGTTGGCCCTCAACTGGAACGGGAAATCGGTATCGGTGGGTTTACCTTTCTGTACTTGTTTACTGCCCTAGCAGCGACAATCCTAGGATTATTCTGGCATCCGACCATAATCGTAGTTGGCGCATCAGGCGCCCTGTTCGGGCTAATTGGCTTCTCGGTTACCTACTTCCACCGCGTCGGCGGCAGATTTGCCCACGCTCAGCGCGACTTCATGCTGAAATGGGCTGTGTTCGCCTTTATCTTTGGGCTGCTCCTTGGTGCAGACAATGCCGCCCACCTCGGAGGAGCCTTGAGTGGAGCAGTCTTAGGAGCTATTTTCCCCATTTCGATACAAAAAAAGCGCGCCTTAACCCCACTTATCAACTTTTTATTTATCGGCAGTGGAGCTACTATTCTGCTAAGCCTTGCAATGCTAGTAGCATCGTGGTTTTAAGCACAGCAACGGAAAGTTATACAATGCTATGGCCAAGAAAAAGACTCCCTCAACACCGGCAACTCTGATCTTACGAAGACATGAGATACCTTACAGTGTGCATCCATACAAATATGAACCTAGAGGGGGTACCGCATGTTCTTCCCGAGAGTTGGGAGTGGACGAACACCTGGTAATCAAAACCCTGGTGATGGAAGACGAGAACGCCGCCCCGTGCATAGTGCTCATGCACGGAGACTGCAGTGTCTCTGCAAAGGAGTTGGCACGCAGCATAGGGTGCAAAAGCATAAGCCCATGTCAACCGGATGTAGCCCAGCGACATACCGGATACTTGACTGGGGGAACTTCGCCATTTGCGACACGCAAGACTTTGCCATTATACGTTGAAGAGAGCATTCTATCTCTGGCGCAAATATATATTAATGCCGGTAGACGTGGTTTATTGCTTAAACTTGCACCCAAAGATCTGCGCACTCTCCTCAATCCGGTACCTGTACAGGTGGCGACTAGATAAGCCCTTTGCACATGTCAACACCACCTGGATATTGAATACTTATCTGGTTTCATTGTCAACTAACGGAGCTGTGCAATAATTACGTTTATTTTTTGACGTTGCATCTCGATACAACGCGGCAGCAAAAAATAAAAACTTCACTCCCTTCCGCGGAGTGGGGAGGGTTACTTTGGCGCTTAACTGTTTATTCTCCTAACGCATATGTGCTACTATAACCTATCAAGTTTTTATTACCTGAGCCGATGCCTAAGCCGATAAATTAAGACCGGGGAACACAAGATATGCTCAAAAGTTTACTGATTGTTGACGACTCTCCAGTAGCACGCATGATTATAAAAAAGTGCTTACCACTTGACCACGGACTCCAGATATACGAAGCGGGCAATGGCAAGGAAGGTGTTGAGAGATATCACGAGCACAATCCAGATCTTACCCTGATGGATCTCACCATGCCGATAATGGATGGGTTTGAAGCTCTTGCGTGTATTCGCGCTGCCGATCCAGATGCTGTGATTATTGTCTCGACAGCAGATATTCAGGAAAAGGTGATTCAGCGAGTTCAAGATCTAGGTGCTCTGTACACCATGAAAAAACCCCCCTCCAAAAAAGCTCTGGAAGAAGCACTACAGCGCGGCGCAGAAGCATTTAAACAGGTGCAGAAATGAGCACGCTCGCCGAACAGATATTCTCCTCAGATGAGAAGGATATCCTACAGGAAGTGATGAATATCGCCTTCGGTCAGGCCACAGCAGAGCTGGCTGAAGTAATAGATATTTTTGTAATTTTAAGTGTTCCATACATAAGAGTGATTAAAGGTTCTGACCTGCCAGGATATCTTCTTAAGGAGATGGATGGATCGCCAGTAGTCAACCTTATAGAGCAAAATTTTATTGGTAAATTCAGCGGACAGGCGTTGCTTATCTTCCCTTCCGGAGCTGAAAAGGAGCTTATCAAGCTCTTCAATCAAGAAAATGAAGCAGAGGCCTACGGTGTAGACATTGACACCTTGGAGCGAGAAACACTTATTGAAGTTGGCAACATACTTATCGGGGCATGTATAGGCAAAATAACCGAGTTGCTTAAAGATTTTGTTACCTACGACCCGCCGCGACTACTAATCCAGGATCTATCAAAGTCTACTCCATCTCAATTCCCCATTGATAAGGACAGCTTTGCCATATCCATCCGAACCGTTTTTCGTTTTGAGCAGCAAAATGTTGAGGGCTATCTGTTCTTAATTACCAGACAGCACTCAGTTCAGTGGCTCAAAAAAGCATTGCAGACATTTCTGGAGTCATTCATGTGATTTTCGCTCAAATTTTTGACACCATAAATAATGGCCTTCTAGTAATTGACCGCGAGATGACCGTCAAATACTGGAACAGATGGATGGCCATGCATAGTGGAATCAGTGTGGAAAAAATTGTTGGCACCTCTCTTTTCAGTCATTTCCCGGAACTGGATCGACCCAATTTTCGCCGCAACTGTAAATCCGTCTTTCAGTTTGGGAATTTTTGCTATTTTTCCCAGCGTTTGCATAAGTATATCTTCCCCATGCAGGCGCAAGGTTCGCTGGCGGATACTTTCGACTATATGCAGCAAAGCTGTTCCATAGGCCCACTACGCAATCAGAACAACGAAATCGAAATGCTTTACATTTCGATACAGGACGTTACCGAAGTTGTTTCCTACCAAAAAAAACTAATCTCCATGAACAACACAGATATGTTGACCGGGGTATATAACCGAAACTACATGGAGTCTCACCTAAGCAAAGAAATTGAGCGCTGCCGGCGCTATGACCATACTATGTCGCTGCTGATGATCGACGTAGATCTATTCAAAACGATAAACGACAGTTACGGACACCCTTGTGGCGATTATGCCCTGAAAACCATCTGCGAACGCATCCTTGCCAATATTCGCAAAAGCGACTCGCTCATCCGCTACGGTGGTGATGAGTTTTGCATAATCATGCCGGAGACCACCGGAAAGGATGCATACAGGGTTGCCGAAATTGTGCGTCGATCTATCTGCGACCGCCCCTTTACCTTTGGTGGAGATACATTTTCTACTACGATAAGTGTCGGTGTGGCCGCCTACAATCGAGACAATGATGATGTAGAAAGTATGTTAAAAAAAGCTGACGATGCCCTCTATTGCGCTAAACAATCGGGGAGAAACAGCGTAACTTAAGCTCGCTCGCCAACTAAAACAGAAATGGATGGGTTATGGATCTTTTCACCGCCATAAATGCACGCTACAGCTATCGTGGCAACATGGAACAAACACGTATTCCACGCACTGATCTCAGAAAAATAGTTGAATGTGGCCTAAAAGCGCCTTCAGGCAAGAATGCTCAAACGACCGAATTTATTATAATTGATGACAATGGAATTTTACAGGAACTCCACAAACTTCATCCCGCCAATAAAGCAATGCAACAGGCACCCGCAATGATAGCCTGCGTAGTTGATACTAATCCGGAAAAAATTTATGCCAGCTATGACTTTCAACTCGAAGACTGTGCCGCTGCAGTAGAGAACATGCTGTTAGCCATTACAGCACTGAAATATGCCTCAGTTTGGATCGATGGGTGGTTACGTGGCGAAGGGCGGGCAGACGCAATTGCTAAGCTCTTACACCTTCCACCAACTAAAAAAGTACAGATACTCCTACCCGTGGGAATACCCGTTGCAGAGGGAGCGCGTAAAGAAAAGAAACCCTTTGAGCAACGTGCATGGTTTAATACCTACATGGAAAACAAAACGATATCTACGGAATAGGAAGCCAGGCAAATTCACGAACCAAATAAAAATAGGAACGCCATAAGGCGTTCCTATTTTTATTGAACATTTCATCCAAGATGCTAACTCTGGGTAAAATCCGTGCTGGTATAAAATGGCGGGGCTGACGGGACTTGAACCCGCGACCTCCGGCGTGACAGGCCGGCGTTGTAACCGACTCTACTACAGCCCCGCAAATATGGTGGGCGAAACAGGGATCGAACCTGTGACCCTCGG
>Ga0265295_1008322_pt1 | contig 11565 bp, 5 predicted proteins | sample Munlansysbiofilm_FD_192503 | JGI IMG/M metagenome (GOLD analysis project Ga0265295, IMG submission 192503) | Leachate microbial communities from a municipal landfill in Southern Ontario, Canada - Methane capture system biofilm | ecosystem: Engineered > Solid waste > Landfill > Unclassified ... | reverse complement strand
TTATCGGTGTACCTGGTGCGCTCCGCCAACCCGCTGCTCCGATCCATGAAATAAACAAGATATGAGAGTATTTAATTCTATCATAGTTTCGATTTGATAAGGAAACAATCGCATAATACTACAACGTGTTTCCTTGTGTAATCGAAACTATTGATACCGTCGTATTCCGTGGTCAACCTTTGTCACCGGTCCCTTCCATCGCCATGTCGAGGTACTGCGATCCTCTCCTTCGCCCGCACTTCTTCTGCTGCAAGCGCCTGTCAGAATTCCTCCTGAACCCGTCCGCCATACCTACGCGTTCCACAATCTCGCGGACGGTCTTCGGCGAGCGGCCTAAACGCTCAGCTGCATCAGTGACGGTCCTGCCGTCCGCGACCATCTCACCCATAACCTCCTATCGATGCTGTACCTCTTCCTGATGTCCTCTATGTTCTCAAGTTGCCCGAACCTCTTGAGCACATCGGACTCGCGGACGATACGCAGGACGATGAGAACGACGGGGCCGATTGACCGAGCTCCCCGGGATCGGGCCGAAAACGACGCTTCGTTTTTCCGAACAACAGCCAGCAGAAAAAACGAAAACGATTCGAGCGGGGGTCGCGCACGCGTGTACACAGATGGAGATAGAGAGGCGGTTCTGAGGATGTTTTCTCGAAATTTTCGTCAAGATGCTCTAAGCCCGTCCCGCAACGGTAGCCAGATGTCGTAAAGGAGCATCATCGGAAAGGGTATGCGATTATACTTATTTAGCGTCGGAGAGGAGGGCTGAGTGAACATGGACGTAAAGGAACCCTTTACGACAGATTGTATACTCTTTACGACCGAATGGTACGTGTACGTTAGTTGGTTAATTAATTTACAACCACGATGGGGGCCCGGTGCTGTAGTGTCTGACTGAGTCACTTAGAACAAATGGATCTGTCACATCAAACAAATCTGACCTGAAGATTGAGTTTCATGAGATACTTCACATTGACCCCTCTGTAAATCTTGGAGAAATCATGACGTGTTGTGGAAGCAGTCTCAAGCTTTGTGTGCCGATGAGATAATCTTCGAAATCATTGCGGTTTTACAGATAGTAGCGGAGTACTTCGCCGTCCTGTTTGACGATGATGTAACCTCCGCTCGTATCTTCCAATCCCGTCCACGGACGGATGAATGCCCACAACGATTCACGATAATTTCTGATCATATGCCTGCTCTTCGGTCAAATCAAGAAATCTTTGAAGGTACTCGGCCCCCTTGTGATAATCCACATTGATCACCGTTCCGCCAATGTACATGCGGGACAGCTGCATCAATGCTCTGAGATTGCCTTCGTCTGCCAATTTATTGTAGATTTTCAGAGCTTCCACGACATTCTGCTCGCATCCATCGCCTGTCTCGAAACGTTGTGCTCTCTTGAAAGGGTCGCGTTCGATGTTTTCAGATTGCTTCTCGGAACCATTAGATGATCTAGTATAATTAGATACATTTACGATTACAAATTCTTCCTGAGTAGCAGTATTCTTCTCGACGATCTGAAGATCCACTAAACCGCTCATATCGAAAATAGCAGGAACGCCCAATTTGAAATGACCGCTTGCCTTTGTACATTTGGATCTGTACACATAGCGCGTTTTACAATTTGGAGGCATACAATAAGGCGTGATTATAAGTATATCGTTCTTGGAATCGATATCATATTTGCCAAGTGAATCAGTTTTTATTACTTCGTACTTATCTTCGCCATAGTAGAGATCCAGGTATAATCTGCATTTGTTCGCTACTACATGTTCGAGAAAATCTGAAATATAGAATTCGCACAACCCTGATTCGACGGTGCCACTGTATTCTCTGACAAACATATCGTCTGTCCTAAACCTCAACACAATATCCCCTCCGTCGGCAATACATCCCGGCGATATCAGGAACCTGTTGTTGAAATCCGATGCCTGCAGGCCCTCAGTGGATGCATTTATCCATTCATCTGAATTAGCAGGTTGAAGGTTGAAGAAGATGTTCGGAGTCCTCACACTCAGTATGAATTCCTTTCCATTGACATATCTGGAATCAAGAATGAACATATCGTCTGGACCGTATTCAAGTGTGCAATCCTCGCCTTCGCTGTTGGTCTGTATTGATCCGAAATTCCTCACACCAATCAATGTATCAGGAGAGTATTCCAGCCCGCGGATAAGGATATATTTCTTAGTAAATTGCGATGTTCCGTGAACATATACCTTCATCGTGTACTTTCCGGTCTCGATAGTGTCGATTATTATATTCGGATCTACGAATCTTTGTTCAGCCGTGAAGGTATTGCTAAAATATACTTTGTTCGCGTAGTCTTTTATGATTATCTGAAATTCGCTTACATTATCGATAAGATTGATTGTCGGATGTCTCGAACATATATTCTCCTCCGAATCACATTTCACATCCGTGCCCGCTATCTCGGGGATGTTGAACTCCACCTTAGCCATAGCACGCTTGTTTACGATGACTCTATCATTTCCAATGTGATATTCGGACCCGTATGTGAGGCGAGTATGTATTAGCCTCATATTCCCTACTGATTCCAGCTCGTTCAACACAGGTATGTCGTAATCGTTCGATGCAGTGAGCACTTTGTACTCCGACTCCGACAGATTCCTTGCATACTCCCCATTCATCTTGAAGAACAGAGCCTCACACTTGGGAATCTTCAGCAATTCGTTATCATATGAATCCTGGACGACGATCCCAGTAAAGAGATCTGCCAATCCGATATCGCCCCGTGGCAGATTATAGTCCCTCTTACTCGTATATTTTTTTCCGCGAATGGTACCGACTGGAATGGAATCATTCACATGGATCTCATTGCCAACAAGTATTTTCAGAGAGAATAAATCCGATTTCACATCGTACCTCGGAACATCGAGTTTCAGACGAAAATCATCATTTGTTTCCAGCAACCTGACTTTGATAGATTTGCGGTGGACATTTGTATTTTCATCGTTGAACCAGTCGAGAAAAGCCACTTCCCAACGTCCGAGATCCTCGCCGGGATCGTCATTCTTGTTCGCATCTATCTTCCTCAATACTTTCTCAAACAGATCTTTGCAGAGATCGTAGTCTGCAACCAGATCCCTGAACGAACTTCCTAGACTGCTTCTTTTTACTTTGTCTACTGCGTATTCGTCGGATATCTTCTTTATTGCCGGCCCATAATCATATTCGAGATCATTACCTAAGTCACGATATAATCCATATACAAGATCGAAAAAGCCACCCGCATAATATTTTGACGTTGAGTTAAGAAGAATCGTGTTCATGAAGTTCTTCTTTCCTTCCTCCAAGATCTTCAAATCATGTGCGCTCAATGCGTTTTTAGTAATGTCGCGCACTTCGCGCTGATCGTCTGCTGTAGATAAGGGACGTCCGGCTAATTCAGAGATGATCTTCCAGATGTCGCCCTTTCCGTAATCGTCCTCGCCATATCTTTCGTAGAGTGCATCCACGATAAGATAAGCCAGCAATACTCCGAAATCTTTGTTTCCATGGCGAGCCTGGTAGTATATCTCGATGGAATTATCTCTTATGAAGAACAGATCCGAATCCTCTACGGTCGCCGATATCAAGATCGGACATACGCCTGCAGAAAGCTGAGACTGGATTTCCTTGGATATCCTCACATACCGATCTGCTTTCTCCTGATCCATGTTTATTCCTCGAATGCCTTCAGCGCGTTAATGACGAGACTACGTTTGATCTTCTCATGATTCTTCTGATTGCGATAGTTTAGAAGACACGAATAGCATGCGCATTCAATATTGTCCCTATCGCCGCAATCGCAGTTCTTAGCAACCTCGATGGCCTTCATAATAAGAAGATAGATATTGTCCTCGCTGTCACTGAGAATGTGTTTCACATATCCTGCCCCACCAGGAGTATTGTCGTACAGAACGAACATGAATCCCCTGTCTGAATTGGCCAGACATCCTGAGATTTCGTTTTCGTCGATACTAAACGCCCTACAGAACGCGGTGATCAATGCTGACAGGATAGATAATGCAGTATTGTGATCTTCTATGGGGCATTCATCCAAAGTCAGGATGAACACATCTGTGTGAAATATGTGGCCCAGGTTGACAGATGCAGCCTTGCCTTTGCACATTCTGCTGTATGGATTCTGGTGCCCCTTTTCATCGAATTCGGTCAAAGACCCGTATCCGCACAATGGACAGATGTTGAATGGGGATTTATTTATTACTACAAGTTCATCGTTTATTCCATATGCACAGTGTATTCTGTGCCCTGCGATGGTTTTCGATTTCAGATTTGTTGATACTTTACCTCTGTAGAAAACCTCGCCATTGTATGTGTGAGTTGGTTTGTTTGTAGTAAGATCTTTCAGTTTCGCATCGTCGTACAGGAAACCATAGCGGGGTATAACAAACTGCGGAATTTTTACCCCAGAGAATGGTTTCTTGCATGCAGGACACTCGGCGAACAGTTCTTTCAAGTCATCAGTACTCTGCCCAAGGTTCTCGACTACTTTCGTAGTCTGGCAAGATGCACATGTCTTGTAATAGTACTTGGGCCAATTCTTGCTCGGTATTTTCCGGATATAATTACTTTTCAGCACCATGCCATCTGCAACGACTTCTGACCCCGGGGCATACTCTGAGATAGCTCTTGAAAGATCCCTCTGAAGCTTCAGCGCCGTTTTGCTGAAGGGGTTCTTGTTATCCAATCCAACTAAATCAACAGGGAAACCGTATTTCGGGATAATATTGTGGCGGGAAAGATATTCCAACGTCTTTTCCCCCTCGATTCTTTTGCGTGTCGACTCAAGATCTCTGTTGTATTTGTCCTGATATTTTTCCAGAGATTGAATTTCAAACAGATATTCATCATGACATTGCTTGAGGCGCCCTTTCTTCTCTGAGAACAACTCATCGACCCATCCGAAATTCTCGATATCGATGATTACTCCGTCTTCGTCGCCGGGATCCGGCTTGTAATCTACGATATCGTTCGGAACTGTACCGAGGAGATATCTTTTGATGTCTGGAGGGTGCGATGATAAGAATGCCTCGAAATCATCGTATGAATCCATGAATTCCTGTATCCCTTCCTGATAATGACCCACCTGATCTCTCCAATAGAACGATAATGCGCTTGCAAATATGTGCCTGATTACAATCCTGGGATTATCAGGTTTTATGTTCGGCACCGGAACCTTTCCGCGAATCATGTCCGCAGGATTCTTGAAATAATTTGTATCGTGCGAGGAATTCTTGCAGAATGTCAATGCGTACGCAGACGAATCCGGGCTACGACCTGCTCTTCCCGCTCTCTGTATGTAGTTGGCAGGTGTCGGAGGCACATTCCTCATAAACACGACGTTCAGATCTCCGATGTCGACACCGACTTCGAAGGTCGTCGAACAGCTTAGTGCATCGAGATCCTTTTCTTTAAACATCCTCTGATACAAACGCGCACGGTCATGATCCAGCTGTGCGGTGTGCTCTTTGATACGCAGACTTCTAAGCGGTGCGCATGAATAGTTGTGGGAATATGTGTTGTCATCCTTCATCACAGACGTATCCTCTGCCCTCAGCGTAGGTTTGCAGCACCACACGCAGATGTCTTTGACGTTGAAGGGGCTGACTTTATTGCATTCTGTGCAACGGTACACATGATTCTTCCGTTTGATGCGCAGATCCTCCAATTTGACAGAATATCTACCGTCTTCCGATTCACAACAATTGCGAAAAATCGCCTTGCATACATTGACAATGTTCTTCTCGCCCACGACTAAGGAAAGATACTTCCTGACCCTCTTTGTCAGGAAAACACCCTCGTTGCCTTTTCTGTTATTTTTGTCTAGGGGTATCGTAGACGGACGAATTATCGAATAATATCTGTCTAGCGTGCCTTCATTATTGATTTCACTTGGGATAAGCACATGCAGATTGTCGCGCACAATCTTGACAATCTGATTCACTAGATCCCGGGCCTGATCCTCGGGAAGATCGCAGAATCCAAAATCTTTAACGCGATGATCCATTGCATAGTACACTTGACCCATGTACTCGAACGATTTGTTCCCGTTGAATTTGGCGCAGTCGATCATCAGTATAATCCATGCGTCTTGCGAAGCACTAGCCTTCTTCTCTATCTTGTTTCCATATCTATCGAATTCCATTTCTAGTCTCGATGAATAGATGGATTTTTTATTTATCAGACCTTCAAGCTTATTTTTGAAATCACCGATGGCAATCCCGGGCCCTTCGAGCTCTTCTTTGCAACCCTCGATTGTTTTCCACATCGCACCGTGCAGAACCATATTCTCATGAGTATCTTTGAGATATGGGGCAAAGTATGCGGCGTTCTGCCTGTTATCCGAAAATGAAAGGAATCTGCGATCGCTGTTGTCGTTCATCTCACCATACAGTGATGAAGCTATGACTGCGGTGGATGAGTCGTGTCCGAGATAGAACTGCCTTAATAGTCCGCGCCTTCCTGATTTCTGGCCGCAATTCTCGCACTTGTATATTTTGTCAGTGCCTTCTTTAACCCGGAACAGCAACCTCATGTATTCGTTCCCGTGATCACAAACGAGATCGAAACCGTATTCTGAAATCGAACCGCAGACAGTGCATATCTTGAATACACTTTCTTGGAGCTCTTTTTCAGTATAATCATCTTCTACGAACTTGTCCTCATCCATCAACATATAAACAGAATCTCTGATCACATCTTCGCTTGTCGAAACCTGTGAGAACTTACCCTTCATAACTTTTCCGATGAGATGGATGTGGTTGCAATTATAGCACGTGCATATCTGGAACATCTTCTCTTTGTTCTTCGTGACAGGATTATTATATTCTGTCATAAGGTGGATAGAAAGATACGGATCGTAGGTCAGCGTCGTGTATACGCCATCGATGGAACGCATGAACATATGGTATTTGGAGTCGAACAGTTTGTACATGTCTTTCTCGGCAAGGGAGATGACATGAATGAAAGACACCAGCATATCATAGTCCATTCCAACTAGATCTGCCACATCGTAGACGTTCAAAGCATCATCCTTGAGTATCGAACGTAGTTTGTATACCCTCGAATCACGTGAAGCAATATCATATATCCTCTCCCTGAAATTCCCTTTGGTACCAGGATATTTTGAATCGAGATAGCTGGTTATATCTTCTTCAAAAAAATTCTCGTCATCGCATTCGTCTATAACCTGAGTCAATCCCAAGTAGAATGAATCATTGATGATCTCTGTGCCGTTCGAATCGTCAGTCTTGTGATAATTAGCGCGGACCACATCATCTATCTCGAAAGGGCATACAGAACCAGCACAACCGCAAAGCTCATTGGCGAATTCCACCACCTTCTCGTTGTCGTCTTTTTCACCTAAGGTCGCGCTGGTGATAATAAAACGTATCTCATCACGTTTCAGAACCTCTTTCAAACGGCGGATGAGTATCGAAACCTCAGAACCTCTGGCTCCGGAATACATGTGCGCCTCGTCGAGTACGATATATTTCCAGTGATTATCTCCAGGCCTTCCGAACAACTGCTTGTTTTCCGGCTTAATCAGAAGATGCTCCAGCATAGCGTAGTTGGTAATCAGTATGTTCGGCGGAGTTGCTTTTATCTGATCTCTGCTAATGAGTTCATTTTCCGGTTTGAAACCGTATGTATCGAAATATTTAGTTTCCAATTCCCTGGTAATGCTATTAGGGGTCTCTCCAATAAATGATCCGAATGTTATCTTGGTCCCCCTCAGCATACTTCTGAGGATGTCCATCTGATCGTTGGCAAGAGCATTCATCGGGTAGATCAGCATAGCTCTTACGCCGGGGCAGAGCTTATTATCGGACTGCTCGCGCAGGAGATGGTTAATTATCGGCATCAGGAACGATTTTGTTTTTCCAGAACCAGTTCCTGTCGAAAGGACCATGTTATGGTCTTTCGTCACCACCGTATTGATTGCATCCGCCTGGTGCTTGTATAGTCTAAATTTTGCTGGATCCAGTGCGCTCTTAGGAAGATTATAGAAACCTTCGGACAAAGGGTCAGGAATCAATTCGGACATGTAGCACGTACGCTCGTGATTGTCTGCCAAACTCAAATACGGGCCGTTCGATACGACGTCGATTGTCACATTTTCCACTAGTAGTTTGTTTATCTTCTCATCATCGGTCTTGAACGTCGTCAGAATGTAACGCTGATAGTCTTCTGCTAATTTTTTTGACGACTTTAACGGATCGAATTTCAAATACGCACCGGTCTCGAATCTCTCTCCAATATGATATACCTAATTGCATTTTTATAAATCCAGCCCCGTTCCTCCAATCATGGCGTTTTCGAACGATGATGCATTATTTTTCAAGGGAATGGACCTCTACAAAAGAAAAGATCCCATGTGCATCAAGTTATTCAAAGAATGCAATGACAGCCGCTCACGCGCGCGACTTGCAATGATATACTTCAAAGGATTTCTAAAAATCAAAAAGGATTACGAAAGGGCGCTCAGCTACTGTGAGAACAACAATCATTATCTTGCTGTATCGATCGAATGCGAGATACGTGTATTCAAACGCAAAGAAACGGAGTACTATCCGATCGCATTTTCCAAATTGTCTATCGCATGCACCAGATTTCAAAATAATGAGCGCATGAACGAGCTTCTTTCACGCATGTTTTTACAAGGTCTAGGAACAAAACCCAATTATCTTGAAGCGTGCCGTTTCCAACCTAAGCTAAAAAATCGCGATTATTTCAAATCTCAAGCGAAATATTGCAGTGATGGTGTCAAGAAGGAATTATTGTCACAATTCGAAACGATGACATCAGAAGCCCCTGAATACTACTGCTTCATGGGAGATCTCCACGGGCTCATGCACGCCAACGATAGTGGTCATGATTGCTATCTGAAGGCTATAGATGCGGGCATACACGCATACAATTCCGTTATAACATATCTCCTGAAATCCAATAAGCCTTCGGAAGCTCTGGAGTATGCCAGAAAATGGTATGCAGTAGACAGGTGTCCTGCTTCAGCCGATGCTCTTGCAACTGTCAGCATCGAGCTCAAACGTCCTTATTCTAGCTATATCGGCATACTAGACGAATTCAAAAATGACCCTGCTTGCCTGAGAAAGGAACTGCATGAGGCATACATCAACAACATGGACGAACATTACAAAGAATTGATATCGTATGCCATCAAGCACGATGTGCCAGCTTACGATACTGTGGCCCGCTACTATCTGTCGATTGCCAATAGTGACGAGGCGATTAGGTACTTCTAGAAGGACTACGAGTATTCTAAAAATTACGATTGGTCACGCATTGGCGAATCTGCAACCAATTTGTTTACTTGTATATATGACACGCAAGGCGAATGCAACAAATCCCTCGCATACATCATCCACAAACATAGTAGACACGAAGGCGTACATCATGTCGGTTGCATACTCGTCTCGGAAACAAATTCGGAACTCAAAGAACTCGGCAGAAAACTTCTCGAATCGGCTTCGTACAGGGGATTCAATAAATCAACAGTAAAACTATTGGAAATCGCGCAAAAACGTGGAGACGAATCCTCCATCGAAATTCTAAAATCGAGGTTGCAAAACGACACATCCGAAAGATATATCTTTAATTCGAATGACAAAACTGAAGTGATCGAGGCCAGATTTGATAGCCTTCCACCAACGTACAGAATGAATGCGATAATTGAACTTGGCAAACGCTACTACAATGGAAACAAGCACACAGTGAAAGACAATGCCCTCGCAATCAAATACATCGAGATGTACCTGGCGGATGCTGACAAGGACCTAGATCGCAGATATCCGATGATGAATGCGCTCAAAGGGGCAATTATCTACAAGGACGGTTACCCCGAAAAGAATGATAAACTCGCATTCGAACTCATGTATCCATGTCGCAACACGTTCCCTATTATGAATTATGTTGCAGAAGCCATGCTTACTGGTCGCGGAACCAAAGTGGATGTGGATGCAGGCATAGCATTGCTGAAAAGCTGTCGCCATTGCCATTGCATAAGATATCTTTCCGCTTACTATGAGAGGGGGAAATATGTCGATGCTGATCCTGATATTTCCTTTGAATATGCCAAGAGTCTGATTCTTGAATTCGATCCAGAAAGAGAAGATATCAAGAGATTCATCCGGCTTGTGGACCGCATCAAAGAAGAACCTACTTCGATAGATATAGAAACATGTACGCAAAAAAAGGCAGCATTCCTGTTCCATGAAGCAATGAACGAAGAAGAACCGTTGGTTCAATTGCGTTTGTACGATTTCTCTAGAAAATTGGGCAATGTCAAAGCAGCATGCAAAGAAGCTAACATCCTCCGTCGCGAATATCGCCTCCCAAAAATAGCATACAGCATCCTTTCAGAATACGGCGATGACAAAGTCTGCACTGCACTCATCGAAAAATACCCTGAACAAGATCGGGTGATTGTGGATTTCGAGTCTGAGCTGAACTTCCGCTTTAATGGCGACAAAAAGATAAGATTTTTACTCGATGGTATTGAAACGGAAATAATGGATTCGTACGACTCCTCTTTCTTCACCAACAGAAATTCGTTCGAAATCTCGCACGTGTTCTCGCCCATCGTGTTGGTGATGCCCGAACTGGATTTCACGAGCGAAGTTATGTCGCCGAATGAAGGGAACTTTGTAAAACTCGATATGCTCAGGGTCAACAAACTGCTGATTCTGACAGATAAACCAGAAATACAACTCATTATCAAGGAAGTTTCAACGAATGAATCATTGGCCAAAACATCGATTAGATGTTCAGGATCGTACGAATTGATTGGAACGGGCAACCTTATGTCAATTACGAATTTTAAAGCGAGATTCCACCTCGAAAGCAATAATCTAATGAAAACTGCGTATCAACCTATTGAAAAGGCCATTGTTGAAATAAATACATCTGGATTCAACAAGATTGTGATCGAAGAGGAAAGAGCAGGGGCTTGGATACAATGCTGTGTTTTGAATATTCCGGACCTGAAAATAGATCCGACCGGAGAGTTTTTTCTGAAAATCTACATCGACAACAGGATTATCGGCTTCCAGAAGAATTATTTCTCGGGATATTTGGATGACAGGCCGTTCATCGAACGTCTGGATTCGATAATAGAAACAAAAATATGCTGTGAAGAACAGCTCCCGAGAGGAATATCAACCAGTGCATACGTCAGAGATGCACGCGAACGCATCATGGATTACATATGCAAACAACAGGATCCGATTCTCGTCAACCGCATAGCGCGGATCAAAGCCTTTGATGAATCGTTCGCATATGATCTCTACTTACATGCGATGAGACAAGGGAAGGATGTGGCAATAGCCAAGCGTCTGTTCACAACGAGATGATGCACATTGGGGCTGTCCGATATTATCCAGAGGGTCAACGGTGGCATACGCGTCGATACGTTGTTCGTCGACGAGGGGTTCGGTTCGCTGGACCAGGACACCCTCAAAGCATCGATCGCGATGCTGATGGAGCTCAGCGAATCTGATGTGCTGATCGGAATAA
>Ga0265295_1008321_pt1 | contig 11566 bp, 8 predicted proteins | sample Munlansysbiofilm_FD_192503 | JGI IMG/M metagenome (GOLD analysis project Ga0265295, IMG submission 192503) | Leachate microbial communities from a municipal landfill in Southern Ontario, Canada - Methane capture system biofilm | ecosystem: Engineered > Solid waste > Landfill > Unclassified ... | reverse complement strand
CTCTGCGCCTCTGCGCTTCATCATTAAAAAGAAAAAAACCGCAGAGAACCCGGAGAAGACGCGGAGAAAACAGAGAAAATACTACGCCTCTGCGTCTCTGAGGTGGTTCTTATAAAAAAAGGAATAAACCGCGGAGACGCAAAGACGCGGAGAAAAACAATAATAACGCTGCGTCTCTGCGCCTCTGCGCTTCATCATTAAAAAGAAAAAAACCGCAGAGAACCCGGGGAAGACGCGGAGAAAACAGAGAAAATACTACGCCTCTGCGTCTCTGAGGTGATTCTCTAAAAACAAACAAACCGCGGAGACGCGGAGAAAAGAATAAATATACTGCGTCTCCCTCTTTACGGTTAAAAAAGCTACTATCGTTTTAAGCTTTAGATCATGAATAAAAATGAATAGTATTTCTTTTCAGGACAAATACTTGATGCCGCATTTCGTGTGCATAAGGAAATGGGGCCTGGCTTGTTTGAGTCGATTTATCAATGCTGTTTTGTAGACGAGTTGCGGTCGCGTGAAATATTTATAGAAGAGCAGGTTCAGGTTCCGCTTTGCTATAAAGGCAAGACTTTAAACAAAAACTTTTATCTCGACATTTTGGTTTCTGGTGAGATCATTGTCGAAGTCAAAGCCGTTGTTGCATTATTACCGGTTCACCAAGCGCAAATTATTTCTTATCTTAAGCTAACCAACAAAAAACTGGGTTTTCTCATCAATTTTAATGTACCCTTGATTAAAGAAGGTTTTCATAGGTTTGTTAATAATTTCTGATAATAAAAAGAAACCAAGCCGCGGAGACGCGGAGAAAACAATCATAACGCTGCGTCTCTGCGCCTCTGCGCTTCATCATTAAAAAGAAAAAAACCGCAGAGAACCCGGAGAAGACGCGGAGAAAACAGAGAAAATACTACGCCTCTCTGCCTCTGCGGTGGTTCTCTAAAAAAAACCGCGGAGACGCAAAGACGCGAAGAAAACAATCATAACGCTGCGCCTCTGCGCCTCTGCGCTTCATCATTAAAAAGAAAAAAACCGCAGAGAACCCGGAGAAGACGCTGAGAAAACAGAGAAAATACTACGCCTCTCTGCCTCTGCGGTGATTCTTATAAAAAAAGGAATAAACCACGGAGACGCGAAGACGCGGAGAAAACAATCATAACGCTGCGCCTCTGCGCCTCTGCGCCTCTGCGGTGATTCTTTAAAAAACGTTGCGCCTTTGCGGTGATCCTCATAAATAGGGCTGCGTCTCTCCGCTACTCCGCATCTCCCCAGCAGAGGCAGTTTTGCTGGTCGTAATGAATCGCATCGTTGTCGAGCAGCCAGTCGAGCACCTGAAGCAGCTTTTCGTTGTTAAGGTTTCGCACCCGCTTGACCAGCTCTTCCGGAGGATATGGCTGCTTTTGCAGCAAAGATTTGATCTGTTGCACAGCGGCATCCAACTCTGCCTGATTCAAGGCGGGGCGGTTGCGTTTTCGACACACATCGCAACGACCACACAGGCTCGTATTGCGTTGGCCGAAATATCCCAACAAAAACACGCTGCGGCAGGTTGCGGTGTTTTTGACAAATGCCGTCAGCGCATTTAGCCGTTGGCGTGCCGTGATACGGCGTAGCTTATAATTTTCGGGCGAGATGTAGAGGTCTTTCGCATCCATGCGCCCGATGGTGAAGATGATTTGCGGTTTACTTTTGAGCGGGACAAAAGTGATGACTTCGTGCGCATGGAGCTGCTGCAGCAACTTCATGGTTTGTTCTGCGGTAAGTCCTGTTTTTCGGGCGAGTTCGTTGATATTAATTTTAACATACTCGCTAAACAAGCCAGTATAGAGCCGAAGGATTGTTGTAAGGAAGCCATCCAATGCGCTATGTGCTACGCGAAAGCGATATAAGTCGTCGCCCTGGAGCCGGACGTGAATCCGGGCAGGAAAATGCAAGCCCTCGCTAAGGATGAGATATCCTTCTTTTTCGAGAAAACGCATCGCGTTGTAGGCAATCAACGGCACAAAGTTGTACTGACGGCTGAAGTCGGCGATATCGAAATCGAAGCCCATATTGAGGCCGCTTCCGATGGCCAGCTTAAGGTAATTGCCGAGAGCCTGATACACGTTGCGGATCTCTTCGAGTGGGGGGAAGGCACTCTCGAATTGTTTTTCGGCATCCAGAATATCCGACTGCTGCCACAACATCACGGCATGGGCCGTCGCACCATCGCGGCCGGCGCGGCCGGCCTCCTGAAAATAGGCTTCTACCGAGGCAGGCAAATCCACATGAATTACCAATCTGACGTCGGGCTTGTCGATGCCCAGCCCAAAAGCATTGGTGGCAACCATGATGCGCACAGCGCCACTCATCCAGCGATTTTGCCGCTGTTGCCGCTGCTGACTGTCGAGGCCGGCATGGTAGTAATCGGCGGTAATGCCTCTTTTGTTGAGCATCTGCGCCAGCTCATAAGTACGGCGCCGGCTGCCGGCATAGACGATGGCCGAGCCGCGCATCTTTTGCAGAATCTCCAGCACCTTTTCGTTTTTACTTTCCTCTTCCAGAACATTATACGACAAGTTCTCGCGCTGAAAGCTCTGCCGGATGACGTTTTTAGTTTTAAAAAGGAGCTTCTGCTGAATATCGTCCACCACTTCGGGTGTAGCCGAAGCCGTAACGGCAAGCAGCGGAACATCGGGGATGATCTGCCGCACTTCGGCGATGCGCAGGTATGGCGGGCGGAAGTCGTAGCCCCATTGCGAGATACAATGCGCCTCGTCGATGGCCAGCAAGTTGACGGGAATATGCCGCAGCGCTTCGCGAAACATAGGCGTGGCAAGCCGCTCAGGCGACACATACAGGAATTTCCCTTCGCCGTGCATCACACTATTTAGCGCAAGCTCTATTTCGTTGTAATGCATGCCCGAGAAGATGGCGAAGGCTTTGATGTTCATTTTTTTCAGCCTGTCCACCTGGTCTTTCATCAATGCGATGAGGGGCGAAATTACAATGCAAACGCCCGGGCGCGCCATGGCCGGAACCTGATAGGTAATAGATTTGCCGCCACCGGTGGGCATCAGCGCAAGGGTGTCCTTGCCATCGAGCACCGAGCGGATAATATCTTCCTGTCCGGGACGGAAATCGGGGTAACCCCAATATTTTACCAGAGCCTCTCTAATGTCCATGGTGGGAAAACTTTATAAAAATAAAATCCTTCGTCCTGCTGTTGGCTGACGATTCCGGGGTAGCCGGTCGAAAAAATGTATGTTTGCATTCTGACATAAAAAAGCAAATGGAGAGCAAATATAATCAAAGAGGCGTATCCGCCACAAAAGATGATGTTCACGCAGCCATCCGAAGCATCGACAAAGGGCTTTTCCCCGGAGCATTTTGTAAAATAGTGCCCGATCTGCTGGGTGGCGATGCCGACTACTGCAATGTGATGCATGCCGATGGTGCGGGCACCAAGTCGTCGCTGGCCTATATGTACTGGAAAGAAACCGGCGACCTGAGTGTGTGGAAAGGCATAGCGCAGGATGCCGTGGTGATGAATCTGGATGATGTGATGTGTGTGGGAGCTACGGGCAGCATACTGCTCTCCTCCACCATCGGGCGCAACAAACATCTTATTCCTGGCGAGGTGATCGGCGCGATCATCAACGGCACCGAAGAGTTTCTGGAGGAGATGCGCCGCCAGGGCGTTATGATTTACAGCACCGGCGGCGAGACGGCTGACGTAGGCGACCTGGTGCGCACCATCATTGTCGACTCGACGGTAACGACGCGTATGCCGCGTGCCGAAGTAATCGACAACCGCCGCATCGGTGCGGGCGATGTAATAGTGGGGCTGGCTTCGGCAGGACGGGCAACTTACGAAACCCAATACAACAGCGGCATGGGCAGCAATGGCCTGACCATGGCGCGCCACGAAGTTTTTAACCATGCCCTCGCAGGCAAATATCCCGAGAGCTTTGATGATCGTGTGCCTGAACATCTCGTTTATACCGGCACACACAATCTTACCGATGCCACGGAAATAGCAGGAATGGATGCCGGACGCATGGTGCTGTCGCCCACACGGAGCTATGCGCCTATATTAAAAAAAATTCTTGAAGAGGTGCGTCCGAAAATTCATGGCATGGTGCACTGCAGCGGTGGCGGACAAACAAAGATTCTTCATTTCACTGATCGTCTGCACATCATAAAGGACAACCTGTTTTACCCCCCTCCCCTGTTCAGAATGATTAATTCAGGCGGAAAAATTCCCACACGTGAGATGTACCAGGTTTTCAACATGGGACACCGCATGGAGATTTACACCGATGCCGCCACAGCAGCCAGCATCATCCAGATTTCAAAATCTTTTGGCGTGGACGCAAAGATTGTGGGACGCTGTGAAAAAGCAGAGAAACGACGGCTTACGATTGTTGCGGAAGGGGAAAAGATGGAGTACTGGTAGGAGTTGTTTGTGTCCCGAATCGCAAGGCTCCCGGGATTTCCCCGATGGGTCGGGGCAGGCAGCTACGCTCAAGTTCTTTTATTGTTCGTTGTTCGTTGTTCGTTGTTAAAGCAGAAAGCCCGCCAGCCGCCCTATTAAAAAATATAAAACTGATTTTGTGTCCGACCGATACTCAGCCGCTTGAAGATTTCCGAGCAGCCTCATAAATCGGGATGGCCAGATGAAACGTGCTGCCGCTGCCCAGGGTGCTTTCTACCCAGATTTCGCCACCGTTTTTGTCGATAAATTCTTTGCACAGGATAAGCCCGAGGCCGGTGCCTGACTCGCCGGCGGTGCCTGAGGTGGAGGATGTTTCGGTGAGGGAAAATAGTGTTTTAATTTTTTCGGGAGCGATGCCGATGCCGCTGTCGGCAATTGAGAGCCGGAGCATGGCCGGATAATTTGGATCGAAAAAGGTGGTGATGTTGATGACGCCGAAGTCGTAGGTGAATTTGATGGCATTGGAGAGCAGGTTGCGGATGATGGTGCGCAGCATGTTGTCATCGAAAAAAACCTGACGGATGTCACAAGGTTCAAAAGTAAGACGGATATTTTTCTCGTCAGCGTTGGATTTTAACAAAGAGATGCTTCGTTCGACGACATTGTTGATATCGACCAGGGCGGGATGGTAGTCGATGGTGCCCACGCGCAGGCGCGACCATTCCAGCAGGTTCATCAGCAGTTCGTAGGCGCCTTCGGAGGATTGGCGTATGGCATTGACCATAGTGATTTTGTCGTCGTCGTCGAAGTCGGGCCACTCGTCGCAGAGCAGGTTAGAAAATCCGATGATGGCGTTGAAAGGATTTTTGAGATCGTGAGCTATGATATTAAAAAAGCGGTCTTTGGTAATGTTTGCATCGCGCAGCTCCTGCTCCGACTGGTACAGCCCTTCTTCGGCCTGTTTGCGCACTATCGAAAGGCTGATCTGTGGCGAGATAACCTGAAGCAACTGCTTATGCTCTTCGCAGATAGCATTGGCATCCTGATAATCTTGCACTGCCATCACTCCTATCACCCGTCCTTCGACTATGAGCGGAATCCCCAGCCATACCTGTGGGATGGTGCCAACGGCTTTTATCGTTCCGGCACGGATGAGTTGCATGAGCTGCCCGCGTTGGAGCAGCAGGCTTTCTTTGGTTTCTATCACCAAAGCGCTCATGGTTTTTTCGGCAGGAAAGCTATCGAAGCTGTCGTTTTCGTCTTTAAAATAGGGCAAGCTGAGCCGGTTGGCCGCCTCATCATACAGAGAAATAAAAAAGTTTCGTGTGTCGATGAGTGAAGAAATCTCGGTGCGGATAATCTCGAAAAGGTCGTCGATCTGATTTGTAAAGCTTACGGCTCTCGAGATATTGAGCATTATCTGATGCGCTTTTTCGCGCATATGGCGCTCGGTGATGTCGCGCGCCACAGCGATAACAGTATTTAGCGAAAGCGGCGAAATACTTGCCTCAAACCACATCTCTTTGTCACCGATCATCAGGCTGTATTCTATCTTCACCGTTTTCTGCTTTTGCAGACATTGTCGAATATTGTCGAGTATATAGGTCTCCTGTTTGGGTTTAAAAAAATCGCGCAGATACTTTCCTGGCAGATCTTCGCGTGGTGCCGCCAGCAATTCGTCATGTGAAGGGGCCACAAAATTGTAATGCCCCTCTTCATCAAAGATAAACACCAGGTCGTCCATAGCGCTAAAAAGCGAAGCAAGCTCGTTTTTGCTTTTCTGCAAAGCTTCCTGCTCGCGACGATGGGTGGTAATATCGACCATGCTTACCAGCACACGGCTGTAGTCGCGCCCGGGGGAGGTGGAGACCCACCGCACGATGACATTTTTTGTTTCTCCGGCCAAAGTTTTAAAAGTGATCTCTTGCTCATAAGCATCTTTGCCATCGGCGAAAGCCTGAAAAGAACCCACCTCAGATTCAATGGCCCACTTATCCATCGTTGTCGAAAGGGACGAAAAAAGATCTTCTTTTTTACTACGCCCCAGAAGTTTTAGCGTGGCTTCATTCACATTATTAATAACAATCAATCTTCGACAGCGCGCAAGCTCGGCGGGGTTTTCCCTGAAAAATTTCTTTAGGTCGGGATGGGATTTTTTGAGCTGATCCAAAACGATTTTCACTTGTGAGTAGTCGATTTCCCACATGGCTATGGGCGAATTCTCGAACATTGTGGTGAGCTTGAGCAGATTGTCGTGCAGCTCGCGTCCGGTGGCGATGCGCTCGGTGATGTCTTCGACGGTTCCTTCGAGAATCCATTGACCAAACTCAGCATCAAAACGTGCGCACATGTTGATGCGGCCATCAAAAGATTTGCCATGCCGGGTTTTAAAAACGGTTTCATAGGATCGTATTTGGGACGAATGATCCACTTCGGCAAGAATGGTTTGGCGCAGTTCGGGGGCAAAGTACACCTGCTGCCCGATATCGTTTATTTGTTGCAACACCTCATCGGCGTTGTCGAAACCGAGCATGTGCGCCAGGGTTTCGTTCACCTCCAGATATTTGCCTTCGGGCAATGAGCGGAAGAAACCGATGGGAGCGTTGCGAAAAATATTGTGGTAGCGCTGCTCTCTGGCTTTGAGGTCTTTCAGCAAATTAGTCTCAAAAGAGTAATCTATTCCGATAAGCAATGCGGCAGCACAGGTGGAATCGGCGGGAGAAAGACAATCCATGGAGAGCAGCAGCCGTTTTTTATCGCCGGCACGTGTAACGATCTCGATCATCTTGTTAGAAAAGCCACGCGAATCCTTGAGAAGATTAAGGCAAATATTTTTCAGGCGTAGGCCTTTACCTTTGAGTTTGTCATCGAAAAACACCTCCCACAACAAATCCCCGGTGGCAAACTCCTGTGCAGTGTATCCGCTAATGCGTTCGGCAAAGTGATTGGTAAACACTACCCGACCATGATCATCGATGATCTGAACCCACAACTGCATGTGATTTAGCAATTGGCTGGTGCAACCGTGCAGTGTCGCCTCCGAATTGGGCGTTGCCTGATGTAAACTACTACTCATGTTTTCGAGGTTAATATCATGCTAAGGGTTGTGAAAATGGCAAACGTCCATTGAAATAAATGCCAAATGTATTCAAAGTTTTTTTAATAAAAAAAAGAAATTGCGGAGAAAAATATAATTTAGATGATTTCTAATGAAAAAGACAATTTTTCTAAAAAAATTACGGCTATCAAACTTCAATCATGTACATTTGCAGCGTTGAACGAAAAACAAATTCCTAATGCAACCAATAACGGCAGAGATGACGGCGCTTAAGCTCACCCAATATTCCATAGCAGGAGGGTGTGGTTGTAAAGTACCAAACCATCAGCTTTCGGGTATTATCAGCAACATTACTACCCCCAACAATCCGATGGTTTTATCGGATTTCAGAAACAACGAGGATGCGGCCATCGTAAAGATTAACGATGAGCAATGTATGGTTTACAGCCTCGATTTCTTCACGCCCATTGTTGACGACCCTGAGCTTTTTGGCCGCATTGCTGCTGCCAACGCTATCAGCGACATCTACGCCAAGTCAGCCACGCCTACGCTTGCATTGTCCATTTTAGGATACCCACGTGAGCTTGACGACACCGATGTTGTTGGCAGAATAATAAAAGGTGCCAGCGACCTGTGCCACGAGCTCAACATCAACATCCTGGGCGGCCACACTATCTATAATCCACAAATATTTTTCGGACTTTCGGTAACAGGTATTGCCAGAATCGATCAGCTTAAACTTAATAATAAAGCGCAGGCCGGCGATCTGATTTATCACACCAAACCTATCGGAACAGGCATCATGGCCACGGCATTAAAAAAAGATGTTCTGTTTTCGGATGACGAAGAAGTCTTCATCAACAATTTAAAACAGCCCAACAACTTTGGGCTGTTGCTGTCGAAATACGATTTTGTTCATAGTATGACCGACATTACCGGCTTTGGTTTAGTCGGACATTTGGGCGAAATATGTCAGGCCAGCAATGTTTCGGCGCAGATAGACTTTAATAAAATAAAACTGCTGCCCAACCTCGAAGAATATGTAGAAATGGGGCTGCTCACTGCCGGTGGCAAAACCAACCGCCAAAACTATTGCCAGTCATTAGGTGGTCTTAGCGAAAGCACAACGGCCATTATCTGCGACCCGCAAACCAATGGCGGACTATTGATCATGGTAGCCAAAGAGAGCCGACAGGCATTTGAAGCCATCATGAGCGCCCACGGCTTAGAGGATTTTGCTACGGCCATAGGCGAGATAACCCCGAGAGAACAAGTGCTGATAGCGGTGAATGAATGACCCTTTACGTGACAAACAAAAAACCCTCTGTTATCAAAAGATAGCAGAGGGTTTTTTTATTAGAACGGTGTTGAAAAATCGCCCGGATAGCTACCTGGCGCTTTTTTAATTTAACACGGTTTAAGTGGCTATTTCATTTCGATTTATGTCAAAGGGCACCCGTAAGGCTTACGCTTCTCGCACGTTTTTACCACCCTATAGTTCGCTCATCGCGCGGATGCGTTCGTCGATTTGGTTGTCAATGAGATATTGCGCGACCGACTTTGGAACCATTTGCCGCCACGGCTGATGCGCCACAATAGCCTTGCGTATCTGCGAAGCGCTGATTCCTTTTTCACTTTCCGGTTTTTTCCAGAGCAATTCTACCTGCAAGCCAACGCGTTGCATCAGTTCGAGCTTGCGGTCGCCCCAGGCGTCGTAGATGGTATGAAAAAAAACCGCAGTAGCCGGGCAATAGCTTGGGAGGAGTTCGGGGAAGTTGATTGGGAACGGCACCACACGGAAACGTTCCTGCGGTATTCCGGCTTCCGTCAGTGCCAAACGCACCATCTCCAGCCGCTCGTAATAAGTACACGGGTTGGCAGCAAGCTGCGAGCGGTTGCTGTCGGCGCTGTCGGCGGCAGTGAGGCTGGCGTCGGGGTTGGTAATGCCTACATACATCAGCTCTGCACGCTCAAAAGCCACCAGGATAAACTTGAGATGATCGTTGTGCAACGGCTGAAACCTTCCGTGAACGACACCCATGGGATATTTTTTGGTCATAATAAATTTATTTTTAATAAAATGTTGCCGGCTAAAAAGCACAAATTCGTGAAAGCCTTCATGTCCAGGCGCTACAATTCAGAGTTGCTGTAATCCTGCAGAAGACATTCATACGGCAAAGAATGATAAAGCCACAGCTTACGGCAATGTTAATTTGTAACTGATGCCACCCGAGAAAGCATCCAGCCCTTCGAGGCCGGCCAGAATAACCACATGTTTTAAAATGGTGATGCGTGCACCGGCATTCCATTTATCGGCATCGTACTCCATCATCAGCTCCAGGAACTCCATATTTTTGGGCGAGAAGTTGATGCCGCCGAAGAGGCCGATGAATTGGTAATCGGCAGCAGTAAAAAGATCGGAGCCATAGCCTGCCGTCACTCCCACCCTGTCGATAAAGGTATTGAGGTGGAAATTTTTGGTAAGTACGATGTAGGTAGAGTTAAAATGCGAAGCATCGCCCGATTGCAACGTAGTAAAAAAGTTTTGCAATCCCACTACCACGGCAGGATGATACCGGCCTTCTTTGAGCGGCCGCACGCGGAGGGAAGCCATGCGATCGCCCACGGTGCTGCTGTAGAGTTCTTCAGGCAAATCAATCATGCGGCTAAAGCGTATCGATAGCTCTACAAAGGGAACAAAAGTGGTGGTGACAAAGAAATCCATGGCATGATAATCAGGATTGCCCCATTTTTTGTACTCCTTATTTAATAAATTAGCACCTGCAAAAAATGAACGATCAGGATAAATTTCTGCTGAAGGAATATTGAAATAGCCCGTGGTTCCGGGCAAAGACTGTGACGTGGCGGTATGGATGTTTAAAAGAAATACCAGAAAAACCGCCCCTGTCCAAAGAATATTCTTGCCCATGCAACCAGTCATAAAAGTTTTATTAAAAAACAAAAATAAAACAAATGTAGCATCCCGGGCTATTTACTTCGGGCGCGTTTAAAGATGATGTTATGAAAAATAGCAAAAAAATAACTGACGTCCGTTTTAAACGGAGCTTTTTCATAAGCCTCCAGATACCGCATCTCCGAGGCCATAATTTCGTCCAGTTCTTTGGGCATATCTTTGTAGAAAGGCGGCACCAGTCCGGGCTTGTGCTTTATCCGTTTTTGCTTTAGCTCATCGGAATAGAGATTAAAATAATGGCTGCTAAGGGGGCGCACACCCACCAGCTTCATTTCGCCTTTGAGCAAGTTGACAATCATAGGCAGTTCGTCAATCCATACCGCCCGCATAAAACGGCCAAGTGTACTCACGCGAAAATCGTCTTTAAACTTGCCGCCTTCCTGCAGGTCATTATGCTGATGGACGTAAGCCTGCAGGTATTCGGCAAAAGGATGCATGGTGCGCATTTTATACACATGAAACATCTTTCCATCTTTGCCCACCCGGTTGAGCCGTATAATAGGTCCGTAAGTAGGTCTTTTAGGAAACAATGGCTTGCCGACTTTTCGTACTGCGAAAAAAAGCCACCCATTGATAGGCCTCTCTTCGAGCACCTCAAAGCCACACGAATAAAGCCTGCCAAGGGTTTCGGCACGCGACAGCAACCGGTTGCGCCCCCGTGTTATTCCAAAGTAAATTTTCTTGAGACCGGGCACTTTGGGAAAGATGCGCTTCACCACAAAATCACCGATGTAGATAAGGTAGTTGAGCGGGAAAAAAAACTTTTTCAGGATTCGCTCCTTGCGTTTTTGATGGGTTTCTGCTTTACCAATAAAGAAACCTCCCGGAGATAATTTTTCGTTTACAGCTTCAAAAAACTTATTGATGTACTGAATGTCGTTGATGCGCTGAAGATTAACAAGACAACCATAGGTGTGCGTCAGTACTGAAATATTGAAACGTGTGCTTGTTGATACGATCTTTAGCAGTCCTTTCGATTTTTGAATGTATTCGCCGATGAAGGCTCCCACCTCCTCACCTTCTTCTTTATACACCAAATCCAGAAGGGCAGTATCGACTTCCTGTTGCTCGTTCGAAGAAGACTTTTTGTGGCGCTTTCGCAAAGGAAGCCTTTGCTTTT
>Ga0265295_1008317_pt1 | contig 11569 bp, 10 predicted proteins | sample Munlansysbiofilm_FD_192503 | JGI IMG/M metagenome (GOLD analysis project Ga0265295, IMG submission 192503) | Leachate microbial communities from a municipal landfill in Southern Ontario, Canada - Methane capture system biofilm | ecosystem: Engineered > Solid waste > Landfill > Unclassified ... | reverse complement strand
TGAACAGGAGGGCCAGTAGTGCCGTTGCAATGATTGCCACCAGCATAACGTGACGAGCGACATTTGATTTTGTACGGGCCGCATTGTTTGCTTCGACCATATTTTGCTGATTCATGAGCAATATGTCTTGAGCCAGCGTTTTGATCCTCTGAAACATAGGTTGAATTTCAGAGAAGTAAGCGGATTGTCGTTCTTGGAGAGATCGCTCCTGAGCGACTACTCTGGGGATGAGTTGTATGTATTCTTCGAATTTGATCTTAATTTGTTTAGCCTTTTCCAATTCCTGTGGAAGCGTGATGTTCCCTAATTCCACACCGAGAGCTTCGCTGAAACTGGCGGCATATTCAGCAATGAGCTGATTTCCTTCCTCAGTTTTGCCAGATAAGGTGTAGAGCATGCCGCTATCAATTCGCTCCAGAGATTCCTTCATGTCTTGGCATGCCACCACGCTACGGTAATTCTCCTGAAGGATTATGTCGACGGCCTTGCCGAGTTCATCGAGTTGAACCATCGTCAGTGTGCCAACAACCGCAATGATGGCGAGCAAGCCGCCAAAGCCGATTATTAATTTTTGTCTTATGCCAATCATCCGTGTGTCCTTTTTCAATATCGGTTTCCACGCCATCAAGTGATGCAGCATAAGAAGCACAAGTGGTGCCAAGTATAAAAAATAATATAATCGGTGTGTTATGATTGAAAAATGGAAGGATTCCTTGCGATAGACAAGGAATGGGGTGGAGCAACCTTGTTTTTTACAAGGTCGCGAAGAAGAGAACCGGGAGAGGGCTCAGATGCCGTACTGCTTGCGTTTATGCCAGAGGGTGGCCTGGTCGATACCCAGGATAGCGGCAGCTTCCTGGAGAGTCCTGGTTGTGGAGACAACCCGGCGTATGTGGTGTTCCTCCATTGTCTTCAAGGAGACATGATCGCCCAATTGAACCGGGGGGGTATGCGGAGCAATCGAAACGGGGAGATGCTCGATCTGGATCGTGTCGGTAGCGCAGAGGATGGCGGCACGCTCGACCGCATTGCGCAGTTCTCGAATATTGCCCGGCCAGGAATATTGGCGAAGCGCCTTGATGGCAGGGTCACTGAAACCCTTCAGCATTTTGTGGTTCTGTGCGCCGAAGAATTCCAGCATGTTTTCCGCCAGATTTTCCACGTCGTCCGGGCGACCAGCCAAGGAGGGCACGTCGATCTCAATCACATTGAGCCTATAATAAAGGTCTTCGCGAAAACGTCCTTCCTGAATCGCCTTTTCAAGATTGGTGTTGGTTGCCGTAATGATACGGACATCCGCCTTTTTCGTGCGCTGGTCACCAACGCTTTCATACTCTCGGTCCTGGATGAAACGAAGGAGCTTGGGTTGTAACGTCAGAGGCAGATCGCCGATTTCATCAAGGAATAAAGTGCCGCCCTCGCAGGCTGCAACGCGGCCGATGTTATCCCGGAGAGCCCCGGTGAAGGCTCCCTTCACGTGGCCGAAAAGTTCACTTTCGAGAAGGTCCGGACCGAGGGTTGGGCATGAAATGGTTCCAAAAGGTTTGTTCGCGCGGCGACTCCAGCCATGAATGGCGCGAGCCAGTACGGTCTTTCCCGTTCCACTTGGACCACGTAGCAAGACAACCGCCTCCGATGCGGCCACTTGCCGTGCAAGTTCAACTGCGCGTTGCATGTCGGGATGTCTTGAAGAGAACGAAACTTCCGGGTGCAACCGCGCCAGATCCTCCTGCAATGTCGCAATGCGTCGCTCCATGCCGCGAACGGTCGCTACTCGGTCGGTGACAAGCTGGACCTGTTCTGGAGTGAAGGGCTTGGGGATATAATCGGTCGCCCCCCGCCGCATGGCTTCGACAGCGGTATCAATGGACGCATAGGCGGTGATGACAACAATCTTGATCCACGGACACGCGCCGAGAATAGGAGAAATCAAATCAAGTCCGTTCTCCGTTCCCAGTCGTAAATCGACAAACACCAGGTCAAAGACCTGTCTGTCGGCTTCCGCTCGCGCGTCTTTCCCGTTGCTCACTGCGGTTACCTGATGGCCGCGCGATTCCAGACAGACAGTGAGCAACTTGCGGATATTGGCCTCGTCATCGATGATGAGCACGTTTAACATGGGTTGGTTCTCACTTTCTCCTTTTCATCAGCCAGCCCCAAGCTTGTTTGCTTGACCTCAAGGCCTCGGCTGCGATCATGGACGTTGCCTTTTCCTCGCTCATGCCCTGCACCGGTTCTTAGGCGTATATCTTGAAAAACACTAGAGTTCCAAAACGTCACTGAGTGCTGCGGCCTTGTGGCCACCGTGTGGGCAAAAGAAAAAGGCCTTACATCGGCGATGTAAGGCCTTTATTTCCTGTGGCGTCCCCAAGGGGATTTGAACCCCTGTTATCGGCGTGAAAGGCCGGTGTCCTGGACCGAGCTAGACGATGGGGACAGGTGGCTGGGTGACTTAGATTCGAACTAAGATTGACGGAGTCAGAGTCCGCTGTCCTACCGTTGAACGATCACCCAGCAGCGAAAAGTCTCATTAGGGAAAGAGTTATTGGCTGTCAAGATCACAAATTGGCATCGCTCACCATGTGGCTCCGGGCGAAAGATCGGGCCTGTATATGGTCTTGAGCACGAGGATGTCGGCGTCCGAAAAGATGCTGTTCTTTTCTTCCTGAGCCTGTTTTGAGTTGAGAACCGTGCTCAGGGTTGCCTTGGGGTGAGTCATGATGCCCAGGGCGTGCATGAGTTCGTGGCGGACAATCCAGAGTTTTTGTCCGCCCGAGGTCTGAAAGTTCAGATGCAGGACGATGTCGGCCTTTTTGATGACTCCGCCACTTGAGGCCAGCAGGGTGAAGCCCCGGATGCGATCGCCAACCTCCTGCCATCCCGCCATGCCCTGGGAGCTTTTGGTCACCGCCTCCTGCCATTCTTCCCTGGAGTCGGTCAGGAAGAATCGCACATTGGCCTTGTTCATGGAGGAAACCTGCTTGAAGGACAGATGGGGGATGATGCGGCGCACTTCGTTTACGACCGTATCTATATAATACTGTCCTTCAAGGCGATCCTTGCCTCCGATCCAGAACAGCACCGGCTCCTCAAAGCGCGTGATTGTCCCGCTCGGGATGTAGTCGCGCAGGATCGCGTCCGTGTCGGCCTGGGCTGACGCGGAGGTGAACAGCAGGATAAGGGCGATTACAAAGAGGGCGTGCTTGTTCATTCGTCTCCTTGGATATCACGTTTGGGGATATCGAGTTTGGGGATATCGAGCTCCGGGATATCGAGTTCCGGGCGGAAATGCCTGACGTAGGCCCGGTAGCAGGACGTTACTGGCGAGGAGGGATCCATGCAGGGGAGAAGGTTGCCGAGGATATCGGGCTTCGGCGCCGCGGGCCGGGGCGGAAATTTTGGCAGCAGCGACTTGTCCAGGGCGGGGCGGCCGGCCATGAGCTCGATCTGCACTTTTTGAAAATAGGCGTTGCCCAGAAAACTGTTGGCCTTGTCCAGAATGTTTTGCGCGAAATAGGAAAATTCCTGCATGACCATGGAGTTGGTCGCCCCAAGCAGCATGGTGGTTTTCCGGTGCCCCAGGGGGCGGATCATTTCGGCGATCTCAGGCCCGAGGATTTCGGGCCAATGCCTCCACAACCGGGCTATGGCCAGCTCCAGCGCGGCTTCGGGCGTACCGAGGACCGTGCCGAGCGCCTCGGACGCGGAGCGTACTTTCTTTTCGCGTTTGTGCATGTGATCTGCCTAACCATCTTGCCTGCGCCCGGCAAGACTGGTTCTTGACCTTTGAGAAAGGGGCATGTAGGCGGGCCTATATCAGGATATCTTGATATATAAAAATAAGCACAAGCGCACTCATGAAACTTTTGACCCAGACCAAGGCCCTGGCCGATGAAACCAGGCTTCGCCTGATCGGCGTGCTGGCCGCGCACGAACTCAACGTGGGCGAGATCGTGCAGGTTCTGGACATGGGCCAGTCGCGCATTTCGCGGCATCTCAAGATTCTCATGGACGCCGGACTGGTGGTTTGTCAGCGCCATGGTTTGTGGGCCTTCTATTCGTCTTCCGCGGCCAATGGTTCCAGGGCGCTCTTTGCGGCGGTGCTGGAAGGGCTCAAGGGCTTGCCCGAGCACCAGCAGGATCTGGACCGCGCCGCGCAGGTCCTGAACGATCGCAGGCTCTCAACGACCCGCTTTTTTGATGGCATCGCTTCGGACTGGAACCGCCTGAGCCGCGAAATGCTGGGTGATTTCGCGTTGGGACCGGCCATCATGAAGCGTCTTGCCGCCTCTGAGATGGAGAAGGGCACTGTGGTCGACCTCGGCTGCGGACCGGGACTTCTGCTCGGGCATCTGGCTGGCGCGGCAGATTGCGTTATCGGCGTGGACAACTCTGCGCGCATGCTTGACGCGGCGGCCAAGCTCCTGCCCGAGGGGCTCGAGGTCAGTCTGCGCATCGGCGATCTTGAGCACCTGCCTCTGCGCGACGGGGAGGCGGACGCGGCCATCATGTCGCTGGTGCTGCACCATCTGGCCGCGCCCCAGGACGGCATCGCCGAGATGGGCCGGGTGGTCCGGCCCGGTGGCCAGGCCGTGCTGGTGGATTTTCTGCTGCACGACAACGAGACCCTGCGCACGCGTTATGGCGATCGCTGGCTCGGTTTTTCCCAGGGCGACCTCCAGCTGTGGCTGGAAAAGGCCGGATTTCAGGAGCTGGCTTGCGAGTGCCATGCCGTCAATCTGGGGCTGACGCTCATGGTCGTCACCGCCCGCCGCGAAGAATTTTCAATGTAACATCAGGTGGTCACGGCCACATTCAAGGAAAGGAGAAATCATGACATTACCCATTGACCCAAAGCTTGATTACAAGGTCGCCGACATGAGTCTGGCCGACTGGGGCTCCAAGGAAATGCAGCTGTCCGAGCGCGAGATGCCGGGGCTGATGGCGCTCATCGACAAGTACGGCAGCGACAAGCCGCTTAAAGGCCTGCGCGTGACCGGCAGCCTGCACATGACCATCCAGACGGCCATGCTCATCAAGACCCTGCAGGCCCTCGGCGCGGATGTGCGCTGGGCTTCCTGCAACATTTTTTCGACCCAGGATCATGCCGCGGCGGCCGTGGTCGCCGAGGGCCTGGCCAAGGTTTTCGCCTGGAAGGGCGAGACCCTGGAAGATTACTGGTGGTGCACGGAGATGGCTCTGACCTGGCCCGATGGAACCGGCCCGGACCTCATCGTTGATGACGGCGGAGACGCTACCCTGCTGGTGCACGAAGGCGTGAAGGTCGAGAAGGACCAGACCCTTCTTTCCCGCACCACGGATAATAAAGAGTTCCGCTGTGTGCTCGATCGCCTGATCTTGAGCGCCAAGACCGATCCTCAGAAGTGGACCAGGGTCGCCGCCCGCATCCGTGGCGTGTCCGAGGAGACCACCACCGGCGTGCATCGCCTCTATCAGATGGCCAAAAACGGCGAACTGCTTTTTCCGGCCTTCAACGTCAACGACTCCGTAACCAAGTCGAAGTTCGACAACCTCTACGGCTGCCGCGAGTCCCTGGCCGACGGCATCAAGCGGGCCACGGACATCATGGTCGCGGGCAAGGTCGTGCTGGTTTGCGGCTACGGCGACGTGGGCAAGGGCTGCGCCCAGTCCATGCGCGGCTTCGGCGCGCGCGTGCTGATCACCGAAGTCGACCCCATCTGCGCCCTGCAGGCGGCCATGGAAGGCTACGAGGTCACGACCATGACCAAGGGATGCCAGGAGGCGGACATATTCGTCACCGCCACGGGCAATTACCATGTCGTGCGCGGCGAGCACATGCAGGCCATGAAGGACGAGGCCATCATTTGCAACATCGGCCACTTCGACAATGAGATCGACATGGGCTTTCTGGAGAACACCCCCGGCTGCACCAAGATCACGGTCAAGCCCCAGGTGGACAAGTGGATTCTGCCCTCGGGCAAGAGCCTCATCGTCCTGGCCGAAGGCCGCCTGGTGAATCTGGGCTGCGCCACGGGTCACCCCAGCTTCGTCATGTCCAACTCCTTTACCAACCAGGTTCTGGCCCAGCTCGATCTGGCCAAGAACACCTACGAGCCCCAGGTCATGATTCTGCCCAAGATTCTGGACGAGGAAGTGGCCCGCCTGCACCTGGCGCGTCTGGGCGTGGAGCTTGAGACCCTGTCCAAGGAACAGGCCGACTACATCGGTGTGTCCGTGACCGGCCCGTTCAAGCCTGATCATTATCGCTATTAACAGCCTCCCCATGAAAGAAGGAGATTTATCATGATTCTCAATGCCGATCATTATCTGTTTACTTCCGAATCCGTAACCGAAGGCCACCCGGACAAGATCGCGGACCAGATTTCCGATGCCGTGCTTGATTGCCTTCTGGCTCAGGACCCTCATTCGCGCGTGGCCTGCGAAACTCTGGTCACCACCGGCATGGCCATCATCGCCGGTGAGATCACCACCGAGGCTTACGCCGACCTGCCCGAGATCGTGCGCTCCACCGTGCGCGAGATCGGCTATGTCAGCTCCGACATGGGCTTTGACGCCAACACCTGTGCCGTCTTGTCCTCCATCGACAAGCAGTCCCCGGACATCGCCATGGGCGTTGATCGCGCCAAACCCGAGGATCAGGGCGCCGGCGACCAGGGCATGATGTTCGGCTACGCGACCACCGAGACGGGCGCGCTCATGCCCGCGCCCATCTACTACGCTCACGCCCTGAGCCGTAGGCTGGCCGAGGTGCGCAAGAGCGGCATCCTTAATTTCCTGCGCCCGGACGGAAAGACTCAGGTCTCCGTTGAATATCACAAGGGCAAGCCTGTGCGTATCGACAACGTGGTCGTATCCTCCCAGCACACTCCCGAGGTGACCTACGAGGAGATCGTCGAGGGCATTAAGCGCGAGGTCATCGCCAAGGTCATGCCTGCGGACATGATGGACGAGAAGACGCGCATCTACATCAATACCACCGGCCGTTTCGTGGCCGGCGGCCCCCTGGCCGACTGCGGCCTGACCGGGCGCAAGATCATCAACGACACTTACGGCGGCATGGGCAACCACGGCGGCGGCGCATTCTCCGGCAAGGACCCGTCCAAGGTCGACCGTAGTGGCGCCTATATGGCCCGCTATGTGGCCAAGAACGTGGTCGCCGCCGGTCTGGCCGGAACCTGCGAAGTGCAGATCGCCTACGCCATCGGCGTGGCCGAGCCGGTCTCCGTGCTGGTCACCACCGGCGGCACGGGCGTGGTGCCCGATGAAGTGCTGACCAAGGCCGTGAAGGAGGTCTTCGACCTGCGCCCCTATTACATCATCAAAAGGCTGAACCTGATCCAGCCCATTTACAGAAAAAGCGCCTGCTACGGCCACTTCGGTCGCGAAGACTTCGTCTTCCCCTGGGAAGTGACCGACGCCGTCGCCGATCTGAAGACCGCCGCCAAGATCTAGTCCTTTGCCGATTTGTCGCGCGGGGGCGGAAGAGATGCATCTCTTCCGCCCCTTTTTGTTTGCGGCGCTCTTGACCGGGGTGGCCGAGAGGGTCAAGAAAAGCCATGTCCCAGCCCACGAAGAATCTCACCGTACGCACGCCCACCGACGCCATTCTTGAGAGCATCTCCGACGGGGTGTTCACCGTCGATCTTGAGTGGCGCATCACGTCCTTCAACCGCGCCGCCGAAGAGATCACCGGCGTGCCGCGCTCCGAGGCTATCGGGCGTCTGTGTTCCGAGGTATTCCGCTCTAGCCTGTGCGGAGACAATTGTCCCCTGCAGAACACGCTTCAGAGCGGCAAACCCCGTATCGGTACCTGCGGATACATTATCACGGCCCAGGGAGAGCGTATTTCCATCAGCGTGTCCACGGCCGTGTTCCGGGATGAGAACGGCCAAGTCATCGGTGGAGCCGAAACGTTTCGCGATCTTTCCGAAGTCGATGCACTCAAGCGTGAGCTCGAAGGCCGTTACCACGTCGGCGAGCTTTTCAGTCGCAGCCCGCGCATGCACAAGCTCTTCTCCATGCTTCCGGCCATCGCCGCCAGCCCGAGCACGGTCCTGCTCACCGGCGAGACCGGTACCGGCAAGGAGCTTTTCGCCCGCACCATTCACTCCCTGAGCGCCCACGCGAGCGGGCCGTTCATAGCCGTCAACTGCGCCGCCCTGCCCGACACCTTGCTCGAATCCGAACTTTTCGGCGTCAAGGCCGGGGCCTATACCGGCGCAACCCGCGACCGGCTCGGCCGCTTTGCCCAGGCCCGAGGCGGGACAATTTTCCTGGACGAAATCGGGGAGATCAGCCCGGCCCTGCAGGTGCGTCTCTTGCGCGTGTTGCAGGAGCGGACCTTCGAGCCGCTCGGCTCCTCCAGAACCGAATCCACCGACGCCCGCGTCATCGTAGCCACCAACCGCAATCTGACGGAGCTGATCCGGACTGGTGAATTCCGCGAAGACCTCTACTATCGCATCAATGTCATTCGTCTGGAATTGCCCCCCTTGCGTGAGCGCAAAGACGATCTGCCCCTCTTGGTGGAAGAGTTCATCCGCCGCCTCAATCGCATCCAAGGTCGCACGGTCACGGGCATCAGCACCGAGGCCCTGGCTTTGCTCATGGCCCATGACTGGCCGGGTAACATCCGGGAGCTTGAGAACAGCATCGAGCGGGCATTCGTGCTGTGCGGTGAAGGACGCATCGATATGGACCACCTGCCGGACGAACTGACACTCCTTGTCCCTCGCGGACATTTTGCCGAAGGCCGCACGATGCACGACATGATCGACAGGCAGGCCATTCACGCGGCCCTGGAGCGTAATGATTTCAATCGACTGGCCGCAGCACGAGAGCTTAACATCCATAAAACCACGCTTTTTCGGCGTATGAAGCGTCTTGGCATGGCCCTGCCTGAGCGCGATGGCCGATCTTCTACAAAAGAGTAGCAGGTGTGCTACTCTTTTGCCTGCTTGTGGTGCGGTGGCGCTTCTCTTGTTTCTGGTAATTGTATGTTAAGTTCATTATTATCAGTATGTTATCTATTTTTTTGGTGTAGCCGTCTGGCGGCACGCCTCATGCTTGGCAGTGGGTAAAGAGGAGCTGGAATGTCGCGCATCGCTTTGCACCACTGGCAGGGTCGTATCGCGCCGGTCTTTGACGTCGGCGGGCGTATCCTTGTACTGGCAGAAGGGAACCGTGAGCGGGAAGAACATGTCCTGCTGCGCGGCGAACCTTTGCACAGGGCCGAGGATCTGCTTCGTCTGGACGTCGGAACGCTTATCTGCGGGGCCATTTCGAGGCCCATGCAGGAAGCTCTCATGGCCGGCGGGATAAAGGTTGTCGGTTTTGTGGCAGGGGATTTGGAACAGGTCATTGCGGCTTGGGAGCGTGGCGATCTGGATGAAACTTTTGACATGCCGGGCTGTCGGGGCAGGGGCCACGTCCGCAAAAGAGGCATGCGGCGAACAACAACTAACCGCGCATCGTGGAGAGATTGAATGGAGAATATGGAAAATAACGCCCCCAGGACCGGTTCGTGCGATTCATGCAAGGATTCCAGCTGTTCGGCGGCCAAGCGCGAACAGGGCGAGAACGATCAGGATTTTGAAGACCGTCGGGCTCTGCAATCCCGGCTGTGCCACATTGGACACAAGATCATGGTCATGTCCGGCAAGGGCGGCGTGGGCAAGAGCACCGTGGCCGTTAATCTGGCCATGGGACTGATGCTCGCAGGCAAGAAGGTCGGCCTTCTCGACGTCGACATCCACGGGCCCAGCGTTCCGACCATGCTCGGTCTGGAAGGGTCGAACATTGAAGCCGGTCCCGACGGGCTCGTGCCGGTGGAGCTCGGGAATTTGAAGGTCATGTCCATGGGCTTTCTGCTGCGCAATCCTGACGACGCCGTGATCTGGCGTGGTCCGGTCAAGGGCAATGTCATCAAGCAGTTTTTGAAGGACGTGGCCTGGGGCGATCTGGATTACCTGATCATCGACGCACCTCCCGGCACCGGTGATGAACCGCTTTCCATCTGCCAGCTCATCAATCCCATCGACGGGGCCGTGGTCGTGACCACGCCGCAGCGCGTGGCGGCCATGGATGTTCGCAAGTCCATCACTTTCTGCGCCCAGGTAGGTATGAAGGTGCTCGGAGTGGTCGAAAACATGAGCGGGTTCGTGTGTCCCAAATGCGGGGAACTGACCCACATCCTGCGCTCGGGCGGTGGGCGGCTCATGGCCGAGGACATGGGCGTTCCCTTTCTCGGCTCCATCCCCATTGATCCGATGGTGGCCGAAGCGGGCGATATGGGTGAGGCCTTTGTCATGCATCATGCCGCAAGCCCCACGGCTGAAATCATGCGCAGCGTGGTCGCGCCTTTGCTGGAACTGCCGAATGTGAAACAGAACCTCTGAGTTTGGAGTACGCAACATGCATAAAACCGTGCTTACGGTGCTGGTCGATAATCAGGCCGGGTTCGGATGTCTGGCGGAGCATGGCTTTGCCTTGTGGATAGAGCATGGCGATGAACGCTTTCTGCTCGATACCGGCCAGGGCACAGCCCTGGCCGAAAATGTCCGTACCCTTGGCGTTGACCTGAGCCGCACCGACGCGCTTGTTTTAAGTCATGGGCATTATGATCATACCGGCGCGGTGCCCATGGTTCTGGGGGCCGCGCCGGAGTCCCGGGTTTACTGCCATTCGGGCGTGACCGAGCCTCGTTACAGCATCTCGGGCGGCGAGGTGCGGGACATCCGCATGCCCTTGTTTTCCATGCGGGCCCTGTCCACTCTCCCTATCGAACGCATGCACTGGAATGGCGGACCCCAGCTGATCGGAGACGGGATCGGCCTGAGCGGTTTCATTCCGAGGTGGACGGATTTCGAGGACGCGGGAGGCCCGTTCTACTTCGATCCGCATGCCCTGCGTTCCGACCCCGTAAACGATGATCAGGCCTTGTGGATCAGCACCGATAAAGGGCTCATTGTCTGCGTGGGGTGCTGCCATGCTGGTTTGATCAACACGATCGCCCATCTCAAGGAAATCACCGGCGAGAGCCGAATTTTAGCAGTGGTCGGCGGACTGCATCTGGGTGCGGCCAGCCAGGAGCGGCTGGAAAAGACCGTGCAGGCCTTGCGTGATATCAAGCCCGGCCTGCTGGTTCCATGTCATTGCACCGGCGAGGGTCCTATCGCCTTTCTGCGCGACCATCTGGACTGTCCCGTGCACACTGGTTACAGTGGCTTGCGGATGGACACGTCCGAATTTTGATACGCATACCGTGTGCGGCTTTATTGCCGTGACGGAGCAGAATCCCGCGGAGTATTGCATGGATTATATCATTCATCCCATTGTCATGGGCACCAAGGTCTTCGACAAGGGCATGATGACCTATCAGCATGATTACGGCACCCCGTACACCATCCCCATCTACTGCTGGTACCTGAAGGGTGGGGACAAGAAGATCCTGGTCGATACCGGAGAGATGCGGCCGGTCGTGTCCGAGGAACGCGAGAAGGCCATCGGCGGGAAGATTTACACCTTCGAGGACGGGCTGGCCAAATACGGCCTTGCGCCGGAGGAT
>Ga0265295_1008316_pt1 | contig 11570 bp, 10 predicted proteins | sample Munlansysbiofilm_FD_192503 | JGI IMG/M metagenome (GOLD analysis project Ga0265295, IMG submission 192503) | Leachate microbial communities from a municipal landfill in Southern Ontario, Canada - Methane capture system biofilm | ecosystem: Engineered > Solid waste > Landfill > Unclassified ... | reverse complement strand
GGTGCTCTCAAAGGGGACTGTGATTTTTGAGGTTAAAGAGGGGCCATATACCCCCTCAGCACCCGAAGATATTTTAGAGATTTAAATCCAACCAATATGAAAAAGAGCGCTTATCCATTTATTGCATCGGTAGCAGGGTTTATGCTGCTGGTTGCCTCACTCTCTGCACAGAGTATCGTGAAACCGTCCGGAGAGCCTCTCTCCTTTTTGGAGTTTGCTGTTGCTTGTGACTTTAAGAGTCCTGAGCAGATCAAGAGTTTTTTTGAGAAGAAGGGGTGGAACTATCTTGGCTCTCAATGGGAGAGCAGCGATAGTTACGGATGGGAGAGATTCTCAAACAGAAACAGACTTGGCGATATTGACAGCGCAACTGTTTACATTTTTGACAAAAGGTCAATCAGGGGGCTATTTAAGACTTCAGACCGACAAATTTATCAGGAGTGGATGAGATATGTAGGGAACAGTGGTTACCAGACAGAGTCCCTGCTTGTTGAGAGGGATCTTATGACATCCAGCTTCTTTAACTCAGACTACAAAGCCACATTTTATGAAAAGGAGAAAACTTTCCGGGATAATACCAAGGAGAGTCTTGTTGTGGTTGTAGAGAAGAGATGACTATCTTTGCACCTATGAAGAATTTTGCAATTATTGGGGTTGCCGGGTACATTGCACCGAGGCACCTAAAGGCGGTAAAGGATACCGGAAACAACCTTGCTGCCGCATATGATGTCTTTGACAGCGTCGGCATTATGGACTCCTTCTTCCCCACTGCCTCCTTCTTTACCGAGTTTGAACTATTTGACAGACACCTCTCCAAAATGAGACGAGAGGGTAATGGTGTTGAATATCTCTCAATCTGTACCCCAAACTATCTTCACGACGCCCATATCAGATATGGACTAAGGCTTGGTGCAGATATTATCTGCGAGAAGCCGCTTGTGCTAAACCCCTGGAATATTGATGCCCTTATAGTGGCCGAGAGGGAGAGCGGAAAGAGGGTAAATACAATTCTTCAGCTTAGACTCCATCCTGCCATTCAGAGGCTTAAAGAGAGGGTAGCTGCTGCCCCTGCTGAGAAGATTTTTGATGTGGATCTCACATATATTACCTCAAGAGGTAACTGGTACCATACCAGCTGGAAGGGAGATTCAAGAAAGAGCGGAGGTGTTGCAACTAATATTGGTGTACACTTCTACGATATGCTCTCCTGGGTCTTTGGAAAATTAACGGGCAATACTGTACATATATCATCTCACGACAGAGTTGCCGGTATTCTTGAATTTGAAAAAGCGAAGGTGAGGTACTTCCTCTCAATCAATGATGAGACACTACCTCTTGAGGCAAAAATTGCCGGAAAGAGAACCTTCCGCTCCCTTCAGATGGAGGGTGAGGAGGTGGAGTTCTCTGAGGGATTCACAGAGCTTCATACAGACTCATATAAAAAAATACTTGCAGGAGAGGGATTTGGACTGGAAGATGCCAGAGCTGCTGTTGAGATAGTACACGGAATAAGGCACGCAACACCTGTTGGGCTTAAAGGCGACTACCATCCTTTAGCTGCGCTTGAACAGAGCCCCCACCCTTTTGGGTGGATTTAGAGAGGAATTCTAACCACAAATTTTGATCCGGTACCATATTTTGATTTAACCTCAATTGTCCCTTTATGCTTTTGGATAATCGAATTACATATTGTTAAACCTAATCCTGTACCCTCAGAGAGGTCATTGAGCTTGACAAATCTGTCAAATATTGATTCCAACTTCTCCTTTGGAATTCCCATTCCGGAGTCTTCAACAGATATTACAACCATTCTCTCCCCATCGAACTCCTCAATTTCTGCTAATACTTTTATTACTCCTTTAGAGGTGAATTTCATTGCATTGTTAACCAGATTTGTGAGCACCTGTGAAAGGCGCTTACGGTCTGCAAATATCTCCAGTTCATTAAATTTGCACTCCACAATAAACTCAACGCCACTCTTTGCTTTGTGGTGGAAAATCTGATTCAGCTCCTCCAGAAGCTCGCAAATATCCACCCTCTCAAATACAAATTCATATGTACCGGCCTCTATCTTGGAGAGGTCCAAAATATCATCAATTAGTCTCAGCAGTAAGTCACTGCTAGATGATATCAGTTTTGTATATTGTCGTTTTTCATCTTCATCATAGGTCTCAGAGAGGAGCTCGGAAAAGCCGAGAATAGAGTTAAGAGGTGTTCTAATCTCGTGGCTCATATTTGCAAGAAAGGCAGATTTCAGACGGTCGCTCTCCTGTGATTTTCTAAGTGCTTTATAGAGGTTATCCTCAGAATCCATTAGTCTAATCCTTGCAGCTCTTACTTGAATGTAACTTCTAAAGACAAATAGGCTGGCGCCAATAAGTATTAAAAATATAACGCCCACTATGATAAACTCCGCTTTGTATTTTCGCACAAAATCAAATGGCCTTGCATAAATCTTTGAACCTTTTGGAACGTGGCTGCGATCAATATTGCGCTCTCTTGCATTTTCCCAGTTTAGGTGAAAGAGAGAGTCCTTATAAAACTCAAACGGAACTTCAGCTGAGGAGCCCCTCTTATCAACCTCCTCAATCATTGCAACAGCTCTATCACCCCAAAAATTCTTAGGCATAAAATATCCACCCGTAAAGGTTCCACTCTCAACGGCTTTTCCAACAATTCCAAAGATGGGTAATTTTGTATTCTGAGATATCCTGGAGTAAACATAGTTAAGCGAATATCTGAATCCAAATCCGCTTGTAAACCAAGATGATATAAATAGTGCGCTTGAGTCATTAAAACCCTTCACCATCTCAAGGAGGGTGTCTGTGGTTATCATCTGTGAAGAGATGAACTCCGTTTTAGGGTCTCCTCTCTCATCAATAACTTTTTTGGCAAGCAGTTTTGCATAGTAACCCTGTATCCTGTAATCCGTGAGTATATAAAGTTTATTGAGCGGGTGAACCATACCCTCAATCACCTCAAAAAGCCCGTTAATATTGAGCTCTCTTAGGAGTCCAGTAACTTTAAGCTCTTCAAAAATTTCAGCTGTTGGCTGAAGGTCAGAAAATGTAAGAGAGTCCGGATTCTCAAGCTGCTCCTTTGAAAAAGATCTGTTTTTTACGGCAACCGCCACAACCTTAACATTTCCAAATGTCTCACGAATAATAGAGTATCTATGGGCAAACCACGCCTCATCTCCAATAAGAACCAGAATATCCGGAGGATGCTCTTTATATGCGCTTGTTATGATATTGTATCTGTAAATCCAGACGTTAGGATTCAGATTATATTCAGAGGAGAGGTGTTCAACATTAACTTCAAAGTGGTCGTGCCGGGTTGTAAGCTCTCCGCCAATATAGTCTATAATTTCGTCTGACCAGGCGTAGCCATTGCTGTAGGAACTTAATAAAAGAATGTGTCTGCTTTTTTGTTCGTATGTTTTCTTGATATCTGCCCCGGCATAATTTCCCTGCAACATTGCCATAAAAAGCAGTGCCGCAATCAGAAATATTTGCCTGGCTTTTCTCATTTTCTAGTCAATCTTAGACTATTTAAAACTACGGAAACAGAACTGAAGGCCATTGCGGCCGCGGCTATCATAGGATTTAGGAGCGTTCCGTTAACAGGGTAAAGTAAACCTGCTGCAATTGGAATTCCTATAAGATTGTATATAAAGGCCCAGAAGAGGTTTTGTCTTATAAGTCGTACCGTACTCTTTGATAGCTCTATAGCTCTTGGGAGAAGTTGAAGATCGTTTGTCATTATGGTCATCATTGAGACATCCATTGCAATATCAGTCCCCTTTCCCATTGCTATGCTAACATCTGCTCTGGATAGTGCTTGTGAGTCATTGATACCATCTCCGGCCATAGCCACCTTTGCTCCATCTTTTTGTAAAGATACAATATAATTCTCTTTATCAGAGGGTAATGCACTTGCAAAAAATTTATTTATTCCGGCCTCTTTGGCAATAGCCTTTGCTGTTACCGGGTTATCACCGGTTAACATATGCACCTCTATGCCCATTTTTTTGAGTTTGGCGACTGCTTCAACCGAACTCTGTTTTATTTTATCCGCAGCAGCAATAAGGGCTATCAACTCGCTCTCTCTTCCAAAGTAAACTATACTGAGTCCTCTGCTCTGCCACTCCTCAGTAAGTGCCAAAATCTCCGGGGTAACATCTCCTCTTAGCATCTCTGAATTACCGGCCCACCAGATCTCTTCATTGTATTGACACTTTACTCCCTTGCCGGTTATGCTCTCGAATCCTGATATCTCAACCTTTATATCTGATGCACCAAGCTCGCCCTCTGCCCACTCAACCACTGCATCGGCTAAGGGGTGCTCAGATCTCCTCTCCATCTCTGCGAGCACCTGAAGAAAACTCTCATCTCCGGTAAATTTGTAATTGGTTACTGATGGTTTTCCCTCTGTAAGTGTACCTGTTTTGTCAAAAACAATTGCATTAATATCCTTTATCTGCTCAAGGGCAGTTGCATCCTTTATAAGTATATGCTCCTCGGCAGCCTTTCCTATCCCCACCATAAGGGCGGTTGGAGTTGCAAGGCCGAGTGCACAGGGACAGGCAATTACAAGTACCGATACTGCCGATATGAGAGCGTGGAAAAAGTGGTCACTGCCACCAATAATTAGCCATAAAACCAGTGTCAGAAGGGATATTCCAAGAACCACCGGAACAAACACAGCTGCAATTTTATCAACTATCCGCTGCACAGGTGCCTTGCTCCCTTGAGCCTCCTTCACCATCTCAATTATTTTTGCAAGAACTGTTTCACTTCCCACCTTAATAGCCTCAAAATTAAAACTACCCTTCTGGTTAATTGTTCCTGCCAAAACAGCCTCACCTCTCTCCTTTAGAACACCTAGGGGCTCTCCGGTAATCATACTCTCATCAACATATGAATCACCCTCTGTCACTGTTCCGTCAACGGGAATTTTCTCTCCCGGCTTAACAACAACTATCTCACCCCTTTTGATTGAAGAGACATCTACTACCATCCTCTCTCCGTTTCTTACAACCGTTGCTGTTTTTGGTGCCAGACCCATCAGCTTTTTAATAGAGGCGGTTGTGCTTCCCTTTGCCCTCTCTTCAAGAAATTTTCCCAGAAGTACAAACGAGATAATCATAACAGCAGCTTCAAAATAGACCATAGGTTCAAGCCCTTTATCCAGCCAGAAAGATGGCCACAAAGTGTTGAATGTGCTGAATATAAATGCTATGGAAGTGCTCAGGGCTACCAGGGTATCCATATTGGCTCTGAACATTCCAGCCTGCTTAAATCCTGTAATAAAAAATTGTCTTCCAAATATTGCAAGTACAGGAAGGGATAGGAGCATAAGAATTATGTTTATACTATTTACCCCTCCGTGTGTGGCAGTATGATCCATATAGATCATTGAAATAATCATCACCGGAAGCGAAAACACCCAAGAGAGAATAGTGTTTCTTTTAAGTCTTTTATAACTGCTCTCCTCTCTTTGCTCCTTTATAAGCCGAGCCTCCTCCGGATCCTCTGTTATCATATCATAGCCCATAGCCACCACAATCTCTCTTAGTTTATCAGGCGTGGTAACGGCCGTATCAAATTCCAGAACCACGCTTGAATCGGCAAAATTTACCGCAGCGTACTTCACTCCGGGCTGCGCCTTAAGAGTGTTTTCAACACCGGCGGCACACCCTGCACAACTCATATTAGTTACCGGATATACTCTCTTCATCACTTTACTTAATATTATATTAAACTAATTTTAATCTGATTACGTAATTTTCTACCACACCCTCTACTCTCCTACTCCATACATAATAGCCTTTGTTTTCTAATATCTCTATTATGGGAGCCGGAACAAAGGGGGTTGTAAAAAGATATATCTCCCCTACAAGTAATTTTTTGGCATCGTCAATTATTCTGCCCATAGGGACATTGCCCGCCTCCAAAACTCCTGAAGCATCAAACCTATATTTTATCTGCTCCTCGATGAACCACTCCGGACAGGGAATTGCCAGAAGATGCTCTGCCTCGGCACCATCATCACCCTCTGCCATTACCTCCATCCCTGCAGCTTTTCTAAGCATTGTAAGCATATGCGAGGAGTTTATCCCCGCTATTGCTGCAGCCTGTTTTACAGATGTAACCCTGGCAACAGTTTTTCGCAAAAGAGGACTTTGCAACTTTGCAAAAGCGGGCGAGAGCCCGAGCAGAGTCTGCTCGAGCTCCGGCCGCTCATTTAATATCTCTGAAATCTTTGTATCTAATGTGATCTCCTTCATTGTTTTTTTGTATAAGAGAGGAGCCTTTGATCCCCCTCCAATTTTCTGAATTCGGATATATCCTGGGTAATCTCAATGACCCCAAGGTACTCGCCATCCTTTCCTCGTAACGCAGTATATTCAATATATACAAATCGTCCCATAAAGTTGCTCATCCAAAACTTTGCCTGACTCTCTTTTCCGCTCTTAAAGTCAGATAGAATCTGCTCAACAATATGTACACTCCCGGGAGGGTGGCAGAGCCTTACATCTCTCCCTATTATTGAACGGTTTCTCTCAAATACCCTGTTAGGGCTATGTGAGAAAAATTTCACCTTGTCATTTGCATCAACATATGTAATATCTATTGGTAGAGTTACAAATAGAGCCTCCATCTCCTTAAGATCAAAACTTCCGGAAGATAGCCTTACCGGACCACCTGATGTGTACTCCACGCCAGTTGCCAAGCCTTTATCTCCACTCTCTTCCCCCTCAACAGGCTCCGGATTCCACTCAACCTTTGGGTCGTAGATACAGTAACCATAGATTCCGGTCTCGTTATAGACCTGAATCCAATCCTCCTGCTTAAGAGTCTCAAGACACATTGGCAGAAGAATCTCCTCCTCTTTCATTATCATACTCTCTGTCTGCTCAATAGCCGGCCTGATAAGAAGGTCTCCAAGAGCGTAAAGATCGCTACCGGCAATCTCTGCTCCAGGAACAAGAGAGTCGTGAACGGCAGATAATATATCTCTTATCTCATCGTGCTTACCCCACATAACCTTTGGAGGTCCTGTGATAGCAGCTTTTTCTAAAAAAGGGAAGAGGAGATACTCTTTACGTTTGTAATGTTTATCTACATCTGAGAGCATATTGAACTCTCTCTTTAAATCTATTACCAGCGAATTGATAAAATCTTTGTCATCCGGCATTCCCTTTAATATCTCAAGTCTTACCAAAAGGGTTCTTATCTTCTCAATAACCTTAGCAATCTCTCTGTTCTCCTTTTTAAATGTATCAACCGGGTGTCCTTCGGGAACCACGGTATCGTCTCCTATCAGACTACCTTCAAGAACAGAACTATGAAGGTCACAGAATTTAAGAATCTCCTCCTCGGGCAGCCCCTCAGCTATAAGCTCCTGCTCTACCTCTACAACTTCGTTATATGGCACCTGTTTTAGAAGTGATTTTACTCTCTCCTGAACCTGATCGGGTGCCTCACCTTTATGAAGTTCCAGAAGCATATGTTTTAAAAGCTCTTTTCTCTGTTTTGAGTTATTAATGTATTCGCTCATATATGTTAGTTATATTAAATTTCGCAAACGGGTCCATTGTGTGAATCTTCGGGTATCTCAACTACCAGCTCTTGATAATCCTTGAATTTTTTTACGAATCTATCTACAAACCAGCAAGTTGGCTTAATTTTATAGCCCTTTTCACGAGCATACTCTAAAGCGTGTTTAACGAGTGAACCTCCCAAACCTCTTCCCTCTAGTGCCTTTGGGACAATGGTGTGAGTAAGATCCATAATACTCTGCTGCATCTCATACTCAATATAAGCAGTAGCCTCAGGTGTAATGTATTCAAATCTGTTAGCTGCGACGTTGTGAGTTATATTCTCTCCCATATTAAAAATTTTAAATACTAAACAAGTCTAATCCCCCTTCTGTTCATTTCATCTTTGATAAGTCCCAACTCCCTTCCTGTTTGACCGGCCATTGATGTATTCTCCTCTGCTCTTCTTAACAAGTATGGAAGAACCTCTTTCACCGGTGCATAAGGAATATATTTACATACATTATAGCCCTCTCTTGCAAGTGCATAGGTTATATTATCGCTCATCCCGTAAAGCTGTGAAAACCAAACTCTTTTATCATCTTTTGATATACCCTTATTGTTGACAAGCTCTGCCAGAAGGTAGTTGCTTTCATAGTTATGAGTACCGCTAAAGAGCTCAATTTCATTTATGTTGTCCATAACATACCTGAGTCCGTTGTCGTAATTTAGATCTGTTTCTGCTTTGCTTGCACATATTGGAGAGATATAACCCATCATTACAGCTCTCTCCCTCTCCTCCTCCATATATGCTCCGCGAACAAACTTAATTCCCAGCTTGTAGCCTCCATCCTTTGCATCTTTGTGAATTCTCCTGAGGTAGTCAAGTCTGTCGTGTCTATACATCTGAAGGGTGTGAAATACTATAACCCTCTCTTTGTTGAAAGTGGCCATTGCCTCTTCTGTTAGTTTGTCAAAAAGGTTCTGGCAGTAATAGTGCTCTGCATCCACAAGAATTCTTACTCCCTTTTCTGCTGCCCTTCTGCAAAGGGCCATAAATCTATTTTTGAAATTTTCCAATTCAGCCCTCTCTATGTCATTTAACCCATCCTCGTCAAGTGAAGCAATCTCCAGAACAGAGCCCACTATTAGTCCAGTAGGTTTAAAAACAGTAAATGCGATAGCTTCATTCCCCCCACCATTATCGATAGAGCGTAAAATTTCGTTGTAAGTTCTCTCAACATCAGATAGCTCCTTCCCTCCCTCTGAGGAGTAGTCAAGGACAGAGTAGATGTTTTCTCCCATTAGTCTGCCGACTGTTTTTGATGCCTCCTGAAGCGTCTCACCCCCTACAAACTGTCTGTAAAGGGTCGGCTTAACTGCCCAAGAGAGAGGAAATCCTATACCTGTGGCAAATTCTGTCACCCCTTTACCGGCTTTTACAACAACGCTGCTGGACATTGCTTTGAATAAGATGTATGCGTTTCTGAGATCATTATTGCTCTTTGAAGCAAATGCAATTTCTGTATTGTTAAAATCTAGCATAATATTTGTTTATTAGCAAAAGATATCAAATTTAATAAATATTGTGGATGCAACTCCCTATATTTGCACCCTCTATTATATTTTTCCATTTATGAATAAAACCAGTGCTTATAAGCTGACAATCACCATTCCTGTCCTCAATGAAGAGGAGAATATCCCCTCATTGGTTAAGAGGCTTGACTCATTTGCGGAGAGTTGCAGAGATTTCCCTGTCTGTTTTCTTTTTATCGATGACGGGTCCAAAGATGCAAGCCTTGACATAATTAAAAATATTTGTAGCCAAAAGGAGAATTTTTTCTATTTAAAATTTGAGCGCAATTTTGGTTTGAGTGCAGCACTTAAAGCGGGATTTGACTACGCAGAATCTGAATTTACAGGATATATTGATGCAGATCTTCAGGTAGCTCCTGAGGATTTCTCTCTTCTTATTCCATATGTCAATGAATACGAAATGGTAATGGGAATAAGGCAACACAGAAAGGATACAGTTGTTAAGGCAATATCTTCAAAAATTGCCAACGGCTTCAGAAGAGTGATGACCGGAGATGGTGTTGAAGATACAGGGTGTCCATTAAAGATTATCAGGACAACTTACGCGAAACGCTTTCCTATGTTTAACGGGATGCATAGATTTTTGCCTGCCCTACTGCTTCTTCAAAACGGAAAGATTAAACAGGTTCCGGTAGAGCACCATCCAAGAGTGGCTGGAGTCTCTAAATTCCATCTTTTTAACAGACTAGTTGGTCCTTTTATGGATACATTTGCATATAGATGGATGAAAAAACGCTATATTAACTACTCTGTATCTGATAATAATTTAGGCTGATGCTTCTTTATGCAATAGGACTTATTGCCCAGATCTTTTTTGGGGCAAGGACACTGCTTCAATGGGTTATGTCTGAGAGGGCCAGAAAGAGTCTATCACCTTCGATATATTGGATTCTTAGTATGGTAGCCTCCTGGCTATTCTTTATCTATGGATGGATGAGGGAGGATTTTGCAATAATCCTGGGGCAGGTGGTTTCATACTACATTTACATTTGGAATCTGGACTCAAAGGGCCTTTGGAGAAAGATTCCTATTGAGTTGAGGGTTCTGCTGGTTGGAACTCCCCCGGCCGCAATAGTTCTTGCATCCGGCGATGCTGCATCTTTTGTATCTACTTTTTTGCAGAATGAAAGTGTTCCAATGTGGCTGCTAATATTTGGATCCGTTGGTCAGCTTATCTTTACTCTTAGATTTGTTTACCAGCTAATCTACTCATACAGAAGAAAGGAATCCCTTCTTCCAATGGGATTCTGGATAATAAGTGTTACCGGATCTGCGGTAATTATTGCATATGGGATTATCAGAAGAGATCCTATATTGCTACTTGGACAGGTTCCGGGTATTGTTACATATATAAGAAATATTACTTTACATAAAAATAGTTATGGAGCAGCTGGGAAGGTGGATCTATAAATACAGATATCTTCTATATATACTAGCTCTTGTGCCTATGTTCCTAACCAGGGACTTTACCAGAAACAACGAGCTGAGATACTTAAGTATAGCTGACGAGGCTATAAGAAATGGTAACATTTTTACATTCACAAACCACGGAGTTCACTATGCTGATAAACCACCTCTCTATCTATGGATAGTGATGGCTGGAAAGCTTCTATTTGGAACTCACAGTATGTTTTTTCTTGCACTTTTCTCATATATTCCGGCACTTGTTATTATGCGGATAATGAGCAGGTGGAGCAGAGCTGCCACAACTCCCAAAGAGATGGTGGCGGGAGAGCTTATGCTGCTCACATCTGTATTCTTTATTGGCTCTGCCGTTGTACTTAGGATGGATATGCTAATGTCTATGTTTATCACTCTCTCTCTATATACTTTTTACAAAATGTACAAAGGAGAGGAGAGAAGGCGGGATAAATGGATGTTTCCGATATATATTTTTCTCGCAATATTCTCAAAAGGACCGGTTGGTATAATGGTTCCTCTGATGACTACGATTGTTTTTCTGTTGATTAAAAAAGAGTGGAGATTAATTGGAAAATATTGGGGCCTTAGAACCCTTGGGGTTCTTATTGCGCTTTGTGCTGTCTGGTTTGGCAGTGCCTGGGTCGAGGGGGGAAATGAATATATGAATAACCTTCTCTTTAACCAGACTATCAACAGGGCGGTGGACTCATTCCACCACAAAGAGCCAATCTGGTACTACCTTGTCGCAATTTGGTACTCTCTTGCCCCGTGGGTCTTCCTTATAGTGGCAGTAATTGCGTCAGGACTTGCTAAACGGTTGGTGAAAACGGATTTGGAGAGAATTTTCCTTGTTGCATCTTTAGGTACATTTGTGATGATGTCACTTGTAAGCTCTAAGATTCAGATATATATGCTCCCATCGTTCCCGTTTTTTGTGGGTATCACAGTTTTATGGCTTGGAAAATTTTCAAAAAATATTGTTGCAAGGGTGGCAATGTATATTCCTGCA
>Ga0265295_1008315_pt1 | contig 11570 bp, 8 predicted proteins | sample Munlansysbiofilm_FD_192503 | JGI IMG/M metagenome (GOLD analysis project Ga0265295, IMG submission 192503) | Leachate microbial communities from a municipal landfill in Southern Ontario, Canada - Methane capture system biofilm | ecosystem: Engineered > Solid waste > Landfill > Unclassified ... | reverse complement strand
GATGGCGAAGGAAAAATTCACGCGGACGAAGCCGCATGTCAATGTAGGAACGATCGGTCACATTGATCATGGCAAGACAACCCTGACAGCGGCGATCACGCGGGTGCTGTCGACCAAGGGCATGGCCAATTTCACGGACTTCAGCGAGATCGACAAGGCACCGGAGGAGAAGGAGCGCGGTATCACCATCGCCACCGCCCATGTCGAGTACGAGACCGCCAACCGGCATTACGCTCACGTGGACTGCCCGGGTCACGCCGACTATATCAAGAACATGATCACCGGTGCGGCGCAGATGGACGGCGCCATCCTGGTGGTGGCCGCCACCGACGGCCCCATGCCGCAGACGCGCGAGCACATCCTGCTCGCCCGCCAGGTCGGCGTGCCGGCCATGGTGGTGTTTCTCAACAAGTGCGACATGGTCGACGACCCGGAACTGATCGAACTGGTCGAGATGGAGCTGCGCGAGCTGCTCGACAAGTACGACTTCCCGGGTGACGATGTGCCGATCATCCAGGGTTCCGCCCTGCGCGCGCTGGAGGAACCGGAGGACGCGGAAAAGGCGAAATGCATCTGGGACCTGATGGAGGCGGTGGATTCCTATGTGCCGCAGCCGGAGCGGGCCGTGGACAAGCCGTTTTTGATGCCGGTGGAGGACGTGTTCTCCATCTCCGGCCGCGGTACGGTAGCCACGGGCCGGGTCGAGCGCGGCGTGGTGCATGTGGGTGACGAGATCGAGATCGTCGGCATCCGGCCGACGGTGAAGACCACCTGCACGGGCGTGGAGATGTTCCGCAAGCTGCTCGACGAGGGCCAGGCCGGCGACAACATCGGCGCCCTGCTGCGCGGCATCAAGCGCGAAGAGGTGGTTCGCGGGCAGGTGCTGGCCAAGCCGGGATCGATCAAGCCGCACAAGAAATTCAAGGCCGAGGCCTACATCCTGACCAAGGAAGAGGGCGGTCGGCACACGCCGTTCTTCAACGGCTACCGGCCGCAGTTTTACTTCCGGACCACGGACGTGACGGGCGTCTGCACCCTGGACGAGGGTGTGGAGATGGTCATGCCTGGCGACAACATCCACATCACCGGCGAACTGATCACGCCGATCGCGATGGAGGCGGGGCTTCGTTTCGCCATTCGCGAGGGCGGCCGCACGGTCGGCGCCGGCGTGATCGCCGAGATCATCGAGTAATAAATCCCCGCGCACTGTGCGGGAACAGTCTTGCGTCAATCAAGCAGCCGGGCTCGCCCCGGCTGCTCTTACTCGGGCATAGAAAATGAGAGACACCATCACGTTGGCCTGTCAAAGCTGCAAGCAGCGCAACTACACCACGACCAAGAATAAGAAGACCGTGCCGCACAAGCTCGAGTTGAAGAAATACTGCCCGTTCTGCAAGTCACATACGCCGCACAAGGAAACCAAGTAAGCAGGCCAGTAGCTCGAACGGTAGAGCACCGGACTCCAAATCCGGGGGTTGGGGGTTCGAATCCCTCCTGGCCTGCCACTGTTTTGTCCCCTTTCAGGTGCGCGCGTCGTGTCCATGCGAGACAGGTAATGTCGACAAAAAAACAATCCCGAGCAAGTAGGTCCGGCGGGGAGTCCAAGAAAGAGGCCCCCGAGTCGGAGCGAAAATCCTCCCTGTCTCCGGCTGGCATCCGCTCTTTTCTGCAGGAAGTCCATGCTGAATTCAGCAAGATCGTCTGGCCGGAAAAAAAGGTCACCATGGGCCTGACCGGCTTCGTGATCGTTCTGGTGGTCATCATCTCCCTCTACCTTGGTTCGGTTGATCTTCTCCTCGGCAAGCTGGTGTCGACTGTCCTCAAATAATTGACACGCAAGGGCCGATCCAATGGCAAAGCACTGGTATATCGTTCACACCCACACCGGGTTCGAGAACAAGGTCAAGACAACGCTGGAAGAGCGGATCAAACTGGCCGGACAAGAGGAGCTTTTCGGGGAAATTCTCGTGCCCACCGAGCAGGTGGTCGAGATGGTCAAGGGGGCGCGGAAGACCTCCGAGCGAAAGTTCTTCCCTGGGTACATCCTCATTCGCATGGAGATGAACGAACACACCTGGCACACGGTGCAGGAGACCCCGCGTATCACCGGGTTTGTTGGAATCAACATGAGCCAGGCGAGTGTCGACAAGGATATTTATAAAAAAATCCCGTCCCTCACCGACGCCGAGGCTGGCAAGATCATCGGCCGTATCGAGGAAGGGGCGAGCAAGCCCAAACCCAAGGTCGTCTTTGGTGAGGGCGATGTGGTCAGGGTGATCGACGGTCCTTTCGCGAATTTCCAGGGCGTCGTCGAGGAAGTGTTTCCGGACAAAGGACGGGTTCGCGTCATGGTGTCGATTTTCGGACGCTCCACGCCTGTGGAACTCGAATATATCCAGGTAAGTAAAAACTAGGCTCCATGTTTTTGTGGAGGGGTGAATTATGGCTAAAAAAATTCAGGCATTCATCAAGTTGCAGATTCCAGCCGGCAAGGCCAACCCCTCGCCGCCCGTAGGACCGGCCCTCGGTCAGCACGGCGTCAATATCATGGACTTCTGCAAGGCGTTCAACGCCCAGACCCAGTCTGCAGGCGACACCATTATCCCGGTGGTCATCACGGTCTATTCCGACCGTTCCTACAGTTTCATCACCAAGACTCCGCCCGCTTCCGTGCTGCTTAAAAAGGCGGCCGGTTTGGAACGGGGTTCGAGCAATCCCAAGAAAGAGCGTGTCGCCGAACTCGACGGCGCAAAGATCCGGGAGATTGCCGAAACCAAGATGCCTGACCTGAACGCCTACGATCTCGATCATGCCGTGCGCATCATCGAAGGCACGGCCAGGAGTTGTGGAATTACGGTGGTCAAGTAATTCCTTGCATTCGCTTACCTGTGCGGACCTTGCCGCACCAGGGAGAATCTGAAGAGGACGCCATGCCGAAAAAAGGAAAGAATTACAAGAATGCGGTGGCCGAGGTGGATCGCAGAAGGGTGTACGATCTTGCCGAGGCCCTGGACAACGTGCTGAAATGTTCCTTCGCCAAATTTGACGAGTCCGTCGATCTGGCGGTGCGCCTGGGCGTTGACCCGCGCCATGCCGACCAGATGGTGCGTTCCAGCGTCATCCTGCCCAACGGAACGGGGAAGACCGCCCGAGTGCTGGTCTTCGCCAAGGGCGAGAAGGAGAAGGAGGCGCTTGATGCCGGCGCGGACTTCGCCGGCGCCGACGAACTGATCGAAAAGATCAAGGGCGGATGGCTCGAGTTCGACAAGACCATCGCCACCCCGGACATGATGGGCGAGGTCGGCAAAATCGGCCGTATCCTCGGACCGCGTAACCTCATGCCGAACGCCAAACTCGGCACCGTCACCTTCGACGTCGAACGTGTTGTCAACGAGATCAAGAAGGGCAAGGTGGACTTCCGGGTCGATAAGGCCGGCGTGGTCCACGCGGTCATGGGCAAACGGTCCTTTGGCGGCGAAAAACTCGCAGAAAACATCCTGGCCTTCATCGACAAGCTGATCCAACTCAAGCCGTCCACCAGCAAGGGTATCTACCTGCGGGCCATCTCGGTTTCCAGCACCATGGGGCCGGGCTTCAAGGTCGATCCGCTGCAGGTGCGCACCCTGATCAAGGCCGCCTGATCGGGCTCCGGTCCCTCGCCTCTGGCGATGGGCCGGCCCACGATCGTCTCATCTGTGCATTCATCCCGTTTTTCAAGATCAACCTTTAGGGAAGGTCAGAGACAGCAGGTGCGGTTGCGTAAAGACGCCGATGGTTCGGGTGTCGCCTGCCGAGGCCATGAAGGTTTGGCTGTGCCGAACCGGTAGTTTGTCTTCGTTTCTCCACTCTGCTTTTTTTGACAGTCCCGTGACCCGAAGGAGGTGCAAACGTTGAATCGCGATCAAAAGACCGATGTTGTCAATGCGCTCAACGAAACCTTTTCCAAAGCGAAGTTTGCGGTGGTCGCCGACTACCGTGGGCTGAAAGTGACGGAACTGGAAAAACTGCGCAAAAATCTGCGCGAAAACGACGCCCAGATCCAGGTGGCCAAGAACACCCTGTTGCGGCTTGCCGTCAAAGGGACACCGTATGAGGGCCTGAGCGACTCGTTCGTTGGCACCACAGCGGTGGCGGTCGGCTTTACCGAGCCGGTGGGGCCGGCCAAGGCGCTCACCGCCTTTGCCGCCGAGTTCAACGCCTTCTCGATCCGCTCGGCCTCCCTCGATGGAGGGTTGTTGAGAGCCGAGGATGTGCTGGCCCTGTCCAAGCTGCCCAGCCGGGAAGAACTGCTGGCCAAGCTGCTCGGCACCATGGCCGCCGTCCCGACAGGCTTTGTCCGCGTGTTGAGCGCCGTGCCGCAGAAACTGCTGTATGCGTTGACTGCCATCCAAGAGCAGAAGGATAACTGACCTGGAATCTCCGGCCCTTCCGGTCGGGTTCCGCACTATTTTGAACGTCACCTATCAGGAGGAACGAACAATGTCCGTAACCAAGCAAGACGTGATTGATTTCATCGCCAACATGACCGTTCTCGAGCTCTCCGAACTCATCAAGGAGCTTGAGGAGAAGTTCGGTGTTTCCGCAGCGGCCCCGGTCGCCATGGCCGCCGCCGCTGCCCCCGCCGAGGCCGCCGCCGCCGAGGAGAAGACCGAATTCGATGTCATTCTGACCAGTGCCGGCGATCAGAAGATCAAGGTCATCAAGGAAGTCCGCGCCATTACTTCGCTTGGCCTGAAAGAGGCCAAGGACCTGGTGGAAGGTGTGCCCTCTCCGGTCAAGGAAGGCGTGAGCAAGGACGAGGCGGCCGCCATCAAGGCCCAGATCGAGGGAGCCGGCGGCGCCGTCGAGATCAAATAACTGCTTCATCTCGGCTCTTTCGGGACGGCTGGTCCCGAAAGGCGAATAATCACACAGGCAACGCTATTGGGCTGTCCAGCCCCGTAGCGTTCCTGTGTTTGTAGGTTTTAATTCTTTCACTGTTGCTCGCCTGCCCGATAACGGTCTGTAATCATTTTAAATTATCGGATGGCGTCCGAGCCATGCGGAGTGTTTCGAGGAATCTATGAAAAGAGTACGTAAGAGTTTTGCCAAGTCGAGCCAAATCATCGAACCGCCTCATCTCATTGCCATGCAGCGGGAATCTTACGAGCACTTTCTGCAAAAAGACACGCCGCCCGATCAGCGCAAGGAGCATGGTCTGCAAGGTATTTTCCAGTCCATTTTCCCGATCACCGATTTCAACGGGCTCTGCTCCCTTGAATTTGTCAGGTATTCGTTTGGCGAGCCGAAGTATACCGTAGCCGAGTGCATCGAACGGGGCATGACCTACGAAGCGCCGGTCAAGATCACGGTGCGGCTGATCAGCTTCGACGTCGATGCCGAAACCGATGCCCGTTCGGTACGGGACATCAAGGAGCAGGAGGTTTTCCTCGGCGCACTGCCGCTCATGACCCAGGACGGCGTGTTTGTCGTCAACGGCACGGAACGGGTCATCGTCAACCAGTTGCAGCGCTCACCCGGTCTCTTTTACACCCATGACAACGGCAAATCCCATTCCTCGGGCAAACGCCTCTATTCCGCACGGATCATTCCCGTGCGCGGTTCCTGGCTCGATTTCGAATTCGACATCAAGGATATCCTCTATGTACGCATCGACCGGCGCCGGAAACTGCCGGTGAGCGTCCTGCTCAAGGCGCTCGGCTACACCGAGGAGGAACTGCTCAACGAATTTTATCACACCGACCAGGTCCACATCGACGGTGACCGTTACGCCATCGCCTTCAATCCGCTGACCTTCGCCAGCCAGCGACTGACCACCGATGTGATCAATCCCGCCGACGGTACGGTGATCGCCAAAAAAGGCAAAAAAGTGACCAAGAGTCTGGCCAAGAAGATCGAGAGCCTCGGGGTTTCCTCCATGGCCATCGATGCGGAGGATCTCTGCGGCCGGTTCTTTGCCACCGACATCGTCAACGAGACCACCGGCGAGGTGCTCGCCAAGGGCAACGACACCGTCACTCCCGAAGTGCTCAAAACCCTTGGCGATGCGGGGGTAACGTCCTTCGAGCTGCTGTTCATCGATGGCGTCAATTACAGCGATTCGTTCCGAAAAACCCTGCTGCTCGATAAAATCAAGGATACCGAGGAGGCGCTGGTCGAGATCTACCGCCGGTTGCGTCCGTCCAGCCCACCGACCCTGGAAGTGGCGAAAACGTTTTTCGATAACCTGTTCTTCAGCGCCGCCACCTACGACCTTTCCGAGGTCGGTCGTTACAAGATCAACACCAAGCTCGCCCTGGCCACCCCCATCGAGGTGCGTACCCTCACCAAAGAGGACATCGTCAAGAGCGTCAAGCACCTGGTGCGCATCAAGGATGAACTCAAGGACGGCGACGACATCGACCACCTGGGCAACCGCCGGGTGCGCACGGTCGGCGAACTCTGTGAAAACCAGTACCGCATGGGCCTGGTGCGCATGGAGCGGGCGATCAAGGAGCGCATGACCCTGCAGGAGATCGAAACCCTCATGCCGCACGACCTGGTCAACCCCAAGCCGGTCACCTCGGCCATCAAGGAGTTTTTCGGCACCAGCCAGTTGTCGCAGTTCATGGACCAGACCAACCCGCTCTCCGAGGTCACCCACAAGCGGCGACTGTCCGCGCTCGGGCCGGGAGGCCTGTCCCGCGAGCGCGCCGGCTTCGAGGTGCGCGACGTGCATCCCACCCACTACGGCCGTATCTGCCCGGTGGAGACGCCGGAAGGCCCGAACATCGGCCTGATCGTCTCGCTGGCCACCTACGCCACGGTCAACCCCTACGGGTTCATCGAAACGCCGTACCGCGTGGTCAGCGAGCGTCAGGTCTCCACCGATTGCAAGTACCTCTCCGCCCTGCAGGAAGAGGACCAGGTGATCGCGCCGGCCCAGGTGTCCTTTGACGAGGCTGGCCGGATCATCGACGACAACCTGATCGCCCGTCACCAGAGCGAGGTGTCCATGGTCTCGGCCGAGGACGTGACCATGATGGACGTCGCCCCCAACCAGATGGTGTCCATTGCCGCCTCGCTTATCCCCTTCCTCGAGAACGACGACGCCAACCGCGCGCTCATGGGCTCGAACATGCAGCGCCAGGCCGTGCCCCTGCTCAAGACCAGCGCGCCCATCATCGGCACCGGGGTGGAAAAGTACGTGGCCCAGGATTCCGGCGCCTGCCTGCTTGCCGGCGGCAGCGGTGTGGTCGAGGAGGTGGATGCCAACCGGGTGGTGATCCGCTACGACCAGCCCGGTATCGACGGTTTCGACACCGGCGTGGGTGTGTATCGGTTGTCCAAGTACAAGAAATCCAACCAGAACACCTGCTTCAACCAGAAGGCGCTGGTCTTCCCCGGCGACCGCGTGGTCAAGGGCACGGTCCTGGCGGACGGGCCCTCCACTGAGATGGGCGAACTGGCCCTCGGCAAGAACGTGACCATCGCCTTCATGCCCTGGCGTGGCTACAACTTCGAGGACTCCATCCTGGTGAACGAGCGGCTGCTCAAAGAGGACACCTTCACCTCGGTACACATCGAGATCTTCGAGACCATGGCCCGGGACACCAAGCTGGGCAAGGAAGAGATCACCCGCGACATCCCCAACGTCGGGGAGGACGGGCTGCGCAACCTGGATGACTCCGGCATTGTCCGCATCGGCGCCGAGGTCAAGGCCGGGGACATGCTGGTCGGCAAGGTGACGCCCAAGGGCGAGAGCATGCTCTCACCCGAGGAAAAACTGCTGCGCGCCATCTTCGGCGAAAAGGCGGGCGACGTCAAAGACTCCTCCCTGCGCGTGCCGCCCGGCATCGAAGGGGTGGTCATCGACGCCAAGGTCTTTTCGCGCAAAGGGGTGGACAAGGACGAGCGCACCCTGGAGATCGAGAAGAAGGAGATCGAGCGCATCAACCGGGACATGGACGATGAGCTCAGAAGCCTGAAAAAGGGGGTGCGCAACTCGCTGGCCGCCCTGCTCGACGGCCGCACCGCGAAAAGCGATGTCAAGGACGACAAGGGCAAGGTCATTCTCAAGCTCGGCAAGCAGCTGACCGCCAAGATCCTCGAGCAGGTGAGCTTCGAAGACCTGCGCGACATCGATTTTGCCGAAAAGGTGAAGTACGAGGAGGAGATCAAGGCGATTTTCTCCCGCTACCACACTCAGGCCGGCGTGGTTCGCGGCCGCTACTTGGGCATTGTCGAGCGCATGGAAAAGGGGGACGACCTGCCCCCGGGCGTGGTCAAGATGGTCAAGATCTATGTCGCCACCAAGCGCAAACTGGCGGTCGGTGACAAGATGGCCGGTCGGCACGGCAACAAGGGTGTGGTTTCCCGCCTGCTGCCCGAGGAGGATATGCCCTATTTCGCCGACGGCACCACCGTGGACCTGGTCCTCAACCCGCTCGGCGTGCCCTCGCGCATGAACGTGGGGCAGGTGCTCGAGTGCCATCTCGGGTTCGCGGCCAAAAAACTGGGCGAACAGATCACCGAGCTGGCCAAGCGTCACGAGTTGGACCAGGTGCGGCAGCGTCTGCAAACAATCTTCTCGAAGGACGAGTACGCCCGCCTGACCGAAGGTCTGAGTGATGACCAGCTGCTCGACCTGATGCGCAAGTATGGCCGCGGCATCCATGTGGCCACGCCGGTCTTCGATGGCGCCTCCGAGGCGGAAATTCGCCGGATGCTTGTTGAAGCCGGTGTCGACGAGGTGGGCCAGTCCACCCTGTACGATGGCCTGACCGGCGAGCCCTTCGACAACGCGGTCACGGTCGGCACCATGTACATGCTCAAGCTCCATCACCTGGTGGACAACAAGATCCACGCCCGCTCCACCGGGCCCTATTCGCTGGTCACCCAGCAGCCGCTGGGCGGCAAGGCGCAATTCGGCGGCCAGCGCCTGGGCGAGATGGAGGTCTGGGCCATGGAGGCCTATGGCGCCGCCTACACCCTGAAGGAATTTCTCACCGTGAAATCCGACGACGTCGAGGGCCGGACGACGATGTACGAAAAGATCGTCAAGGGCAACAACTTCCTCGAAACCGGCCTGCCGGAGTCGTTCCACGTCCTTGTCAAGGAACTGAAGGGCCTCTGCCTGGATGTCGAGCTGCTCGAGTAGCGGCGCGACTTTTGCCAGAAGACGCAGGGCCCGGCCATGACCCGCTGGACCGGATTGATGCACATACACAAAAGGTGATTTCGTGGAAGAACTGTTCAACTTTTTTGCCAAGCCGAAAGGTCCCCTCAGTTTCAACAAGGTGAAGATATCCCTGGCCTCGCCGGACAAGATCAGGGAATGGTCGCACGGTGAGGTCAAGAAGCCGGAGACCATCAACTACCGGACCTTCAAGCCCGAGCGGGACGGCCTGTTCTGCGCCAAGATCTTCGGGCCGGTCAAGGATTACGAGTGCAATTGCGGCAAGTACAAGCGCATGAAGCACCGCGGCGTGGTCTGCGAAAAGTGCGGGGTCGAAGTCATTCAGTCCAAGGTGCGCCGTGAGCGGCTGGGGCATATCGAGCTGGCCGCGCCGGTCGCCCATATCTGGTTCCTGAAGAGCCTGCCGTCGAAGATCGGCGCCATTCTCGACATGACCCTCAAGCAGCTGGAGCGCATTCTCTACTTTGAATCCTACGTGGTGGTGCACTCCGGTACCGAGGAATTGCCCATCGGCTCGCTGCTCAACGAGGAGCAGTACCGGAACAGTCTCGAGGAATTTCCGGGCAAGTTCCAGGTCGGCATCGGCGCAGAGGCGATTCACGAACTGCTCGCCCACCTGTCCAAACCCATGTCCGAGGACGAGAAGGGCCGGCTGGTGGACAAGGTGCAGCATTCCTCGCTGCCCGAGAAATCGCGCGAAGCCCTGGTGCAGCGGGTGCTCGCGAAGAAAGAGATGAGTCGGCTCGAGGGGCTGGCAATCGAGCTGCGGGTGGACATGGCGGAAACCGGCTCGCAGACCAAGCGGAGCAAGTACGGCAAGCGGCTGAACGTGATCGAGGCCTTCATCGGTTCGGGCAACCGGCCGGAATGGATGATCCTCCAGGTGATCCCGGTGCTGCCGCCGGACCTGCGGCCGCTGGTGCCGCTGGAGGGCGGCCGCTTCGCCACCTCGGACCTGAACGACCTGTACCGGCGGGTAATCAACCGCAACAACCGGTTGAAGCGCCTCCTGGAACTGGACGCGCCGGACATCATCATCCGCAACGAAAAACGGATGCTGCAGGAGGCGGTGGACGTGCTGTTCGACAACGGCCGCCGCGGCCGCACCATCACCGGCCCGAACAAGCGGCCGCTCAAGTCGCTCTCCGACATGCTCAAGGGCAAGCAGGGGCGCTTTCGCCAGAACCTGCTCGGCAAGCGGGTCGATTACTCCGGCCGTTCGGTCATCGTCGTCGGCCCGCACCTGCGCCTGCACCAGTGCGGTCTGCCAAAGAAGATGGCGCTCGAGCTGTTCAAGCCGTTCATCTACAATCGGCTCGAGCACAAGGGCTACGTCACCACCATCAAGAGTGCCCGCAAGATGGTGGAGAAGGGTGTGAAGGAGGTCTGGGACGTGCTCGAGGACATTGTCCAGGAGTACCCGGTCATCCTCAACCGCGCCCCGACCCTGCACCGGCTGGGCATGCAGGCCTTCGAGGTCAACCTCATCGAGGGCAAGGCCATCCAGCTGCACCCGCTCGTCTGCGCGGCCTTCAACGCCGACTTCGACGGCGACCAGATGGCGGTGCACGTGCCGCTCTCGGTCGAGGCCCAGGTCGAGGCCCGGGTGCTGATGATGTCCACCAACAACATCCTCTCGCCGGCCAACGGCGGGCCGATCATCATTCCCAGCCAGGACATCGTTCTCGGTCTGTACTACATGACCCGTGAGCGGCTCGGCGTGACCGGCGAGGGCTCGGTGTACGGTTCACCGGCCGAGGCCCTGATAGCCTACGACCACGGCGCGGCCCACATGCAGGCCCGGGTGCGGGTGCGCATCAACGGCGCCATGGTGGACACGTCCATCGGCCGGCTGATCGTCGGCGACCTGCTGCCGCCGGCAGTGCCGTTCTCCCTGGTCAACAAGGAGCTGTCCAAGAAGGAGCTGGCCTTCCTCATCGACTACACCTACCGCCACGCCGGCACCAAGGAGACGGTCATTCTCGCCGACCGGCTCAAGGACCTGGGCTACGAATACGCCACCCGGGCCGGCATCTCCATCTGCATCAACGACATGAAGATCCCGGTGCGCAAGGAGGAGTTTGTCGAGGATTCGGAGCGCGAGGCTGCGGACGTGGATCAGCAGTATTCCGACGGTCTCATCACCGACGGTGAAAAGTACAACAAGATCATTGACATCTGGTCCAAGGCCACGGATAAGATCACCAAGGAGATGATGGACGAGATGGCGGTGGAGTATCTGCCGGACGCGTCCGGCAAGGCCAGGGAGATCAAGAGCTTCAACTCGGTCTATATCATGGCCGACTCGGGCGCGCGTGGCTCCAAGGACCAGATCCGCCAGCTGGCGGGCATGCGCGGCCTGATGGCCAAGCCCTCCGGCGAGATCATCGAG
>Ga0265295_1008314_pt1 | contig 11571 bp, 8 predicted proteins | sample Munlansysbiofilm_FD_192503 | JGI IMG/M metagenome (GOLD analysis project Ga0265295, IMG submission 192503) | Leachate microbial communities from a municipal landfill in Southern Ontario, Canada - Methane capture system biofilm | ecosystem: Engineered > Solid waste > Landfill > Unclassified ... | reverse complement strand
GGTGAGTGCTCTGCCGCAAATGCTGAGTGAGAAGAGCTTGGAGCTCTTTGAAAAACAAAAGGTTTTTACGAAGAGTGAGATTACCTCCAGACTGGAAATATACCTGCAGACCTACAGCAAACAGATTAACATTGAAGCGTCGATCATGGTGGAGATGTGCAGAAAGTACATCATTCCTGCGGTAAGCGAATATGTTGGTAAGCTCAGCGATACAATTGCCAAGCAAAATGCCATAGGGCTCGATACCACGCTGCAAAAACGGAATGTGGGTATTGTCCAGAATGCTCTCAATCAGGCAATTGAAGCTACAGAATACTTGCATGTCTGTGTAGCAAAAGCACTGTCCTTTAATGACGAAGTGCTGACCCAGGCAGAAATCTACCGTGATGAGGTGGTACCTCAGATGCAAACACTGAGAAGTTATGTCGATCTTGCAGAGACATACACAGAGAAACAATACTGGCCATTTCCCAGTTATGACGACCTGCTCTTCAGACTGTAAACGCATCCCTGCCAAGGTTGAAGCATAAATGATTCAGCCTTGGTATCCGGAAGCATTCGTTGTGAAGTAAAACGCAAAATCCAGTCACTTTTTTGATACGCCGAGTCACGGAGGACAACATTCTGTTTTCTTGCGCTGAAATTCAGAATCATCAATCGCTTCTCATCATCATATTCCCGTATGTAACAAACAATATGCTTGTTGTTCGTCTTCAAATATGTACAAGTACCACGTCTGAAAACAGGCTCTTCTTTTCTCATTCCAATCAGTGCTCGATAGTAATGTAACATGGATGAAGCATCTTGCTCTTGCGTTGTTACTGCATAGGAGTCAGCATTGGAGGCAAATGGAAGCCAGCTTTCTCCATCTGTAAAACCGTATCCCTCTTCATTGGACCAGATCATCGGTCCCCTTGCTGGATCCCTTCCTGGATGAACCGGCCAATACCGTTTTCCTAGAGGATCTCTGATCGCTTTCCAAGGAACTTTCGAATCGGGCAAACCCAATTCTTCTCCGTAGTATAAAAATATTGAGCCTCTCTGCGTAAGCAGAAATAGAGCAGCAAGTTTCGCTTTCGCTACATTTCCAGAAAGTCGGCTTACTAATCTTGGTATATCATGGTTATTTAGTACCCAACTCGGTATTCTATTTTTACCAATTGCTTCACACCAACGCTTTGCGCATCGTTGCCACTTGATAGCATTGAATCGAGTATATGCAAGAGAGAAATCAAAGGAGAGATGGAGTTCATCCCTGTTCCTTCCCAAGAATGAGGCAGCCAACTCCGGCTCCCCTGGCAGCTCAACCATGATTTCACCTACCAACATCCTGTCTGGGTAGGTATCTACCAATTGACGCATCATTCTCAATTTCTGATGTGTTCCCGGCCTATTTCTGTCAAAGATATGCCGCTGCATGTCATACGGCCTCGGACGAGACCCAACAATTCTGGGATTGCTTCTCAGTGTTTTGTCCTTGATTATGCAATTGATCACATCAAGACGAAATCCATCCACCCCACGATCCAGCCAATATCTCAGGATTGAAAACACTGCATCCACAACCTCTTGGTTCCTCCAATTGAGATCAGGTTGCTCTTCCAGGAAAGAGTGTAGATAGTATTGCTTCCTCTTCTCATCATAGCTCCACGCTCTTTTCCCAAATGCTCCTTGCCAGTTATTTGGTATCGTATCACTCCAGATGTAATAATCAGCTTTGTCATTATCTTTCGATTGCCTGCTCTCCTGGAACCATGGATGTTCTATTGATGTATGATTAAGCACCATATCAAATATGATTTTAATATTATTCTTATGCGCTTCTTGTATTAATTGATCTGCATCGGCCATTGTTCCAAATACTGAATCAACATTCTGGTAGTCAGTAATATCATATCCAAAATCAGCCATTGGTGAGCAATATATCGGACTCAGCCATATCGCATCGATACCTAGTGAAACCAGATAATCCATTCTCTTTATGATACCTTGAATGTCCCCAATTCCATCACCATTTGTATCCTGAAAACTACGTGGATAGATTTGATAGACGATACACTCTTCCCACCATGCTGTTGCCATCTCGCATACCTCACAAAAGATTATACCGCATGACGGGGAAGAGCTCAAAAGAGAATTCTAGAAAATGGTCTAATAGCATTTCATTTACAATTTTGCATTGTCCATTGGTTGTTTGTATTGTCTCATTTCTATATTATATTCTTTTACTTACATATTGTTTCAATATAAATACAATTTTGTTTCAATATCTATATAACTATATTTTATATTGTTTCTACATATTTACAAAATAAGCTACTGTATATTGCTATCTTATCCATTTATAAAAATACATGAACTAACAAATTCGATACTATTTTTGTACATTATACCATTATATACATATAATACCTATATCAATATATAGTTATTTGATATAGGTTCTCAATCTAATATTACTGAATCAATAAACTTTCTCTAGTAAAATACAAGGTATTATAAGCAAGGATATGGTATGGCGATTATGTATAAGAAGGATCAATCCTCAGCATGTTTTTTTGCGAATTCACGAAGGGAAAACCGTATTCCAGCAGCCCAGCCCAAGCCCATGCTCTGGAATAGTTCTTCCAATTCCCTCTTGAAAGATGGTTCTATTGAAAACGTAGTAAGTACCTTGTTTTCTTTCTTTCGCTTCTTTGGTTCATTCGAGAATAACTCTTTTGCTTTCTGTCCGCTGATGCTTTCATCCAGGACCGATTCATTTTCCACATCCGGGTTTTTTTTCAGTGCCATACCTTATCTCCAAATATCTTTATTAAGTGTCTTGATTGCTCCTACAGTACTCTCTTTTAACCCTCGTCCCCTTGACTTGAATAACTGAGGAGCATAGCCTGCTTCCTGAGCTTTCCTAAAAAGAGGATCGACTGGAATTTTATACACAGTGAACACGCCTTCACATGCTGCATGATAAATGTCCCTGTGTTGTTTTATCCTGTTGTCAAAAGAATTTATGATGATTTTTGAATGGCTCACCGTAGAACGAAGATTCTTCTTTAATTTTGCCAATTCATCGATGAATATTTCAAGTCCATCAAGGCTAAATACTTCAGGAGTCATAGGTGTAATGACTTCATTACTGGAGATAAGCGCTGCACGTTCCAAACGACCGAGGCCTGGAGAAAGATCCAGGATTATCCTGTCAAATGATTCCGAAACTTCATGCACCAAGTCCTGTAAAACAAATGGCTCTTCGGCCAATTTTGTTTCAGCATACAGTTTCAGTGTACCACCAATTCCAAAGGTAGGAAGTAATGACATGTTCTGTATCTGTGGTATAGGAATGATAGCATCTTGGATATAGCACTTCCCTTGGACAACATCAGCTAGTTCAAAAAGAGGAGCTTCCTTCAAAAACCAAGAGGAAGCATTTCCTTGAGGATCAACATCAATCAACAACGTACGATACCCATCCAATGCGGATTGGCAAGCGAGTGTTCCTGAGATGGTAGTCTTTCCTACACCACCTTTCTGGAGGTGGAATGATATTGTCTTAGCCATGGATTATAAACCTTAAGCCATAGTATATACCCAGTTTATCGGTCGTACAAGTATTATTCTGAATCAAGCAAGTATACAGTGAGTCTTATTTTATTTCAGTACTTAATATTATAGTAAACTATATAATTATAATACATTTGCTATCACTATATAAGTATTATATAATGCTTTAAATATGTTTTCTTATTTTTACAATATAGTTACATATAGCTTCTATATATATTCAATATAGATGCTCTCAAGTTTATCAATGTGTACAACACTGCATCTATCCGTTGCAAAAACAACGTTACAATATTCTCATGCTCAATAATCTTTCGTCGATTCTGAGTCCTGCTAGGGATGATACCATATAAATCCAATCCTGATTCCATTATAGATTGTTACAATACATCATCATCAAATCTTGCAGAAGAAATAATTGAATCTGACTATAAAATAGTAAGATTTCTATTCCGTTATTGTTTACTATGATAGTGTTTTTAAGTGTTATACATATATTATATATGTTTTTTATATCATATTAAATTTGAATACAATTATATCTATATTGTATTAGTATTATTTTTTATAATTTTTATGTATTTTTAAATAAGAACAGTACCATTTTACATATCTATATAGGATATTTAATGGTACTGCTTATTTGTTTCTTACTGCTATTATATATATTTATATTTGTTTCAATACTAAAATTCGCAATACCCAGATATTACATCACGCATCATATAGGCACTATCCTTTACAATTCTTTCTTGGGTCTTGTAGTCTACATACACGATACCAAAGCGCTTTGAATTTCCGAAGGCCCATTCAAAATTATCAAGGAAAGACCATACAAAATAGCCTTTCAATTTAACGCCCTCGTCAATTGCTTGTTTACAGATTGCAAAATGTTGGTTCAGGTAATCACAGCGCAATAAGTCATGCACTCTCCCCTCTTCTACCACATCCTTTGCTGCACAACCATTTTCTGTAATGTAGAGCGGAAGCCCTTTTGTCTCATCATCAAAATAGTGCAATAATCTTAACAGTCCATATGGTACGATCGGCCACTTCATGTCAGTGGTTCTTTGCCAAACGGGAACATCACGGTATTTGAATGGCATTTTCTCGTCATACACCACCGCCCCCTCATTATAATAGTTGATACCTATGAAATCGAGGGGCTCCGCGATAATGTCCATATCACCGGCTTGTACAGGAAACGAAATCTTGAGCGTTTCTGTCACGAGTACGGGATACCCTTTTCTTACCAACGGATGCAGAAATACATCAGTATTTACTGCTCTTGCAAGCTCACTTGCATGGTGATCTTCTTTCTTTCTGGTAGCTGGACGGGGAGCAACCGGATTCAGCGTTATTCCGATCGGTTTGTCCAATCCAATCTTTCTATACTCCTTGACTGCAAGCCCGTGAGCAAGATTGAGATAATGGACAGCATCAAAGGCTTCCCTGGCATCTGTATGACCGGGAGCATGCTCACCATAAAGATAGCCTAAATACGCACTACAAAACGGTTCATTGAGGGTGATCCACATATCTACATGAGATCCAAGCTGCTCAAAGCATGCCTTAGCATAGGCCGCAAATGCATAGGCTGTATCACGATTGGTCCAGCCGCCTTCATCCTGCAATGTCTGGGGTAGATCCCAGTGGTACAAGGTAGCCACAGCCTTCATGCCTTTTTCGTGCAACGCATCACACAGGTTTTTGTAGTATGCAACCCCTGCTTGGTTTATTTCACCTTTTCCATCTGGTATGATCCTTGGCCATGCGATTGAGAATCTATATGCTTGGAATCCCAATTCATCCATCAGGGAGACATCTTCTTTGTACTTGTGATATTGGTCAGTTGCAACATCTCCATTATCACCATTGAGTACTGCCCCCTCTTTTTTACAGAAGGTATCCCATATCGAGGGTTTCCTTCCATCCTCTTCCACTGCACCTTCCACTTGGTAGCTTGCAGTTGCACATCCCCAAAGGAAATCCTTGTTGAATTCCACTCTTTGCATTGTCTAGCCTCTCAAATAATTTATTTTATCAATTGTTGGTCTTATCAACATTTGGAGATTACCATGACGCCAATAACCAGACAAGCTTATGGAGGATGTAGAACAAAGTTCTTCCTTTGTACAAATTCATCTTGTATCACTATCCTGTCATTATACTTTTCTGATACGTTTTTACGTTTTTTTCATAGCACTTTAGTATAATTTTACTGCTATTTGATCGGTGCTAAAACTTGTCGCTACACCACAAGACACTATTGAAGATTCTCGTAAATCATAAGTAAATGGTATTAGAATCATATTGCTATCATTTATGATTGTTTTACCATGTTATTTTATATATTTAATACTATTTTTTATGTATTTTTATAGCTTTTCTATATTTTTATATTATTGAAATCTTTTTTTTATTTAATATTAATTTGTTTTTTATTGTTTTTAATAGCATTTTTATACTGTTTTTTACTGTTTTAACATAACAGTACTTTGATTACTTCAATAGGCACTCATAATCATTCTCTGTTCTGCTATGGATGGTGTCAGGTAATTTCAATACATCCAGTGTATTTCATATTCTCAATCAGCGGATACAAACCACCTCCTTCAGGGTTTTCGAGCTCAAAAAAATAGGGTATGCTCAGCCATATTAAGGAGATTTGTATGCCAAAGTTTTTCCCAGAAGGCTATGTCCCTGCCATGGAGCAGAAGCAGACTGAAAAGGCCATTAAGTACATCAAGGACACATTTGAACGGGAACTTTCTGGAGGTTTGAAATTGAGCAGGGTTACCAGCCCGATTTTTGTCCCAAGGGGTTCAGGTATTAATGACGATCTGAATGGTATCGAACGACCAGTGCGGTTTCAGATAGGCAATCTGGAAAATCGTGAAATGGAAATCGTTCAATCCTTGGCAAAATGGAAGCGAATGGCTCTTGCTGATCTTGGCTTCAAACATGGCACCGGCTTGTATACCGATATGAATGCCATTAGGCCAGACGATGACCTGGATGCAATACACTCCATTTACGTTGATCAGTGGGACTGGGAACTGGTCATGGGGAAACATGAACGTTCACTTGACTATCTCAAGCGTGTAGTGAGGAAGATATACTCATCGATGAAACGTACTGAGTTCCTGGTAAGCGAAATGTTTCCTGGATGTAAAGCGACGCTTCCTGAACATATTACCTTTATCCACAGTGAGGATGCACAGAGAGAGTACCCACAGTTGAGTCCAGTACAAAGAGAAAAAGTGCTAGCAGAGAAGTATGGAGCCATCTTCCTTATTGGGATCGGCAGCCCCCTTGCTGATGGTATCAGCCAAGGCGGGAGAGCCCCTGATTATGACGATTGGTCTACCAAGACCGACGATGAGCACACCGGCTTGAATGGGGACATCATTGTCTGGGATACCGTCCGTGGGGATTCCCTGGAGCTCTCCTCAATGGGTATCAGGGTGGATGAAGAGACCTTGCTTCGACAGTTGAAGATCAGGAATGCCGAGGACCGTGCCTCATTGTACTGGCATACACGTTTGCTTGGTGGAGAGTTGCCGCAGACCATCGGTGGTGGTATCGGACAGAGCCGTCTGTGCATGTTCCTCCTGAAAAAAGCACACATTGGAGAGGTCCAGGCCTCTGTGTGGCCTGAAGAAGTTCTCAAAGAAGCCGATTCGATGCACGTGTTTCTTATGTAGGAGTATTGCATGAAGTTAATCAGTTGGAACGTCAACGGGCTTAGAGCAATTCAGAAAAAGGGATTTGAGGAGTATGTATCATCTTGTGATGCAGATATTTTTTGCTTGCAGGAGACAAAGCTGCAGGAAGACCAAATCTCCCTGAGTCTTCCTGATTATCACTTGTACTGGAGCTTTGCTGAGAAGAAGGGCTACAGTGGCACTGCTCTTTTCAGTAAAACAGAGCCAATTGATGTTTCAACTGGAATTGGTCACCCCTTGGATAATGAAGGGAGGACTGTTACCGCCGAATTCGAAGACTTCTATGTAGTAAGTTGTTATACACCCAACAGCCAAAGCGAATTGGCAAGGCTCGATGTTAGAATGGATTGGGATGAAACATTCAGGGCATATGTATCTTCCCTGAAAGATATGAAGGGTGTCATTGTATGTGGTGACCTGAATGTGGCCCATAATCCAATCGATCTGAAGAATCCGAAGTCTAATGAACGGAATGCTGGGTATACCATTGAAGAACGGCAGCAATTTACCAAGCTCCTGGAAGCTGGATTCATCGATACATTCCGCCTCCTCTATCCTGAGAAAACCGATACCTACTCGTGGTGGTCGTATCGGTTCCGTGCAAGGGAGAAGAATGCAGGGTGGCGTATCGACTACTGGCTTGTCAGTGAGGACCTCAAGGACCGTGTGGAGGACAGCTCAATCGATACCGAGGTCATGGGCAGTGACCATGCCCCGGTAATCTTGAACCTGCAGGACTAGAAGAACAATTACAGCAAGTACTGAGGAATCTCTCCTCGGCTCTCGAACACTTTACGTTGTTGGGTGCCGAGGACTTTTTTACACATCCTGATTGCTTTTGGTGTGATTTCAACCAGTTCATCATCCTTGATAAATTGGATGGCCTGTTCCAGGCTTGGCTTGCTTACCGGAGTCAGGATAACCGCATCATCCTTACCGGCTGCCCTATGGTTGGTTAGTTTCTTCGTCCTGGTTGGGTTGAGCAGCAAGTCACCTTCCCTGTTCCTCTCTCCTACTACCTGCCCTTCATAGACAGGATCACCCGGCTCAATAAACCATCTACCACGATCTTCCAACTGGAACAGTGCATAGGGTACTGCGTTACCGCTTCGGTCGCTGATCAAGCTTCCGCTATAACGGTCAGGAAAATCCCCTTTGTAGGGCTCATAGCCCTTCATGTAACTGTTCATGATCCCATTGCCACGGGTATCGGTGAGAAACTCATCATGGTACCCTATCAGGCCACGGGAGGGGATCTCAAACTGCATTTTCACTCGAGCATTCTCACTGTAGGTAATATCCCGCAAATGGCCTTTTCTCTTTGCAAGCTTTTCCATGACCGTCCCACTATGTTCCTCGGGACAATCTATATAGAGAAACTCAACTGGTTCAGTCTTTCTACCCTGTTCATCGGTCTTGAATATGGTCCTTGGTCTGCCTACGCACATCTCAAACCCTTCTCGACGCATTTGCTCAGCGATGATGGCCATCTGGAATTCGCCTCTTCCTTTTACCGTAAAGGTATCGTCGGCATTCCTCTCAATCTTGATGGAGACATTACGTAGCGCTTCCTTCTGCAAGCGTTCCCAGATCTTTGCCGAGGTTACCTGATTGCCTTCCCGTCCAGCCAATGGGCTGATATTCTTGGCAAAAAGCATGGAAACAGTCGGTTCATCGATATGGATACGCTCCAGCGCCTTGGGATTATCACTGGTACAGATTGTGTCCCCGATATGAACATCTTCCACACCGCTGAGCACAATGATATCACCACTGAATACCTTGGGTACTTCACTGAACGTCGGGCCACTATAGGTCTGCAGCTTCGATACTCTCAGTGGCTTGATAACACCACCCTCTTTCAGACACACAAGGTTGTCGTTGGTGGTTGCAATTCCATTCACGACCTTGCCGATAACGAGGCGGCCGAGGTAATCATTGTAGGAGAGATCGCTGACGAGCATTCCAAAGGGTTGTTCATCATCAAATACTGGTGCTGGAACGGTCTCGAGGATTGCGTCAAGCAACTGGTGGAGGTTCTCATCAAGATCAAGAGAAGACAGTCCACAACGACCATCCTTCCCACTTGCATAGAATACTGGCACCTCAAGCATTGATTCATCATCGCCAAGCTCGAGAAGCAATTCATAGACCTCCTGGAGAACCTCGTCACTACGTTCATCCTGGCGGTCGACCTTGTTGATGACGATAATTGGTTTCAGGTTTAGTTTGAGTGCTTTCTCAAGTACAAAACGTGTCTGTGGAAGCGGACCTTCCGCTGCATCCACAAGAAGGACAACACCATCGACCATGGAGAGCCCTCGTTCAACCTCTCCACCAAAATCAGCGTGTCCCGGTGTATCGATGATGTTGATTTTCACCCCTTTCCAGGAAATGGCACAGTTCTTTGCGCTGATCGTGATACCACGCTCCCGTTCAATGGCTCCACTGTCCATTATTCTGTCTTGTCCATCATCAGTGAGTCCACTCTGCCTGAACATGGCATCCACCAACGTGGTTTTGCCGTGATCAACGTGGGCGATGATGGCTATATTGCGAATCATATCATTCTGGGTAAGCATAAGAATTCCTTACGTCCGCATTTAGCGGATGACGCTGGTCCTCGATTCCTTCGATTCCAGGAACGTTTTGACCAAGATGAGCAGAAGCATAAGCAGAATACTGATCGTGATGGTGGCAAGACCTCCTGCCATTCCAACGGACTGTGCAACAGCCCCGATTATGATCGGCATACTGATCGCTCCAATAGTTGCAGTTGCGATACAAGTTCCGGTTGCGATGGTAGAGGAGGTGAATCTGCTGTCCATCGTAGAGAGTGTTGTGGGATAGGTTCCACTCATGGCAAAACCAAATCCAAAAAGGCTGACATAGATCAATGCAGTATTCTCTACGCTGATCATCATCGTGAAGAAAGCAAACTGAAGCAAAGCAAGGATGATGAGCAGGACATTCTTGTTCATTCTGTTTGAGAGGTGGGCACAGGCAAGTCGCCCAAGCAGGATACACACCCAAAGCGCCGAACTTGTCGTTTGCGCAAGGGAGGGGCTCAATCGTCCCGTGTCAATAAAGTAGGTCACCAACCAACCAATGACGGAGGCTTCTGAGCAGAGATAGAAAAACAATATAAAGGTATTAAGCCAGAAACGGCCACTTTTCATGAATGCGTGGCTCTGATGCCCTACTTCCTTTTTCTTGGGTTTCCCGGAAAGGGATGACCGACTGAGAAAAATCAGTACCAGAAGTTCAGCCAATACCAGGAACCATGCGCTGATCCTCCAGTGGACACCAAAGAGTGTTGTAGAGAAAAGCACTAGAAACGGAGCAAGAAAGGCGCCTACGGCGAAAGAAGCATGCAGGAGATTCAGCCCCGCACCCTTATTCTCACTTATCTCACTCATGACCACATTCGTGATATTGCTGTTGGTGCCTCGCCCTATTCCAGTAAAGGCAAAAGCAAGAAGCAGCAACAGTGGATTACCTGTTACGGTGATCAAGAGAAATCCGATGACAATACCAAGAGAAAGGGTAATGGTACTCCGCTTACGACCGATGAGATACGGAAGGTATCCGGCGACAAGAAGTGCAATAAAGTTTCCTACCTGGTGAGCAGAGATCACAGCACCACTGAGTACATAACTCATGTGATACTCTTCTTTCAGGAACGGTAGCAATGCCCCGATCATGGTGCTCATCATCCCACTGGTGAGAAAGGCAAAATATAACGTATACATCAAGGGCACGTGTTCACGTTTAACCTTGAGCATGGAAGCAAGGGAAGGCATATAAACTCCTAGATTGTTGCAAGGAAAGGATTCCAGACAAAAGTACGGTCTAAAAACGTACATCTATTAAATACCGTTATTTGGCACTTTTGTCCACTAGGTAAGAGATTATCATCTTCTTCATGATGCGGTTCATAGTTAAAGCCTCAGATTGTTCAAGGTGAATTAGCAATATGTGTTTATATATAATTCAAATGTTTTTAATATCGTTTTTTTAGTTTTTTATATTTTTATTCATGGTTTTGATACTTTTCTTTGTTTTTTCTATATTTTTTTATATATCGTTTTATCGTCTTTTTAAATTGTTATGCATCTATTACAATAGAGTGAGTACACTTATCCACTGAAGTTTGGCCTTTCGCTGTTTTGAGTGGGTAGAATCCTAAAGAGGCAAAGTGATAGTGGAAAACTCTGGGAGTGCTGTGGTACTGTTTTGGTATCATAGGACAGAGAGGTAATTCACGATGAACGGATTCTCC
>Ga0265295_1008313_pt1 | contig 11571 bp, 14 predicted proteins | sample Munlansysbiofilm_FD_192503 | JGI IMG/M metagenome (GOLD analysis project Ga0265295, IMG submission 192503) | Leachate microbial communities from a municipal landfill in Southern Ontario, Canada - Methane capture system biofilm | ecosystem: Engineered > Solid waste > Landfill > Unclassified ... | reverse complement strand
TTAAATAAATAATTTGTTCTTGATCTGGATATAATCTTATTTTAATTGCCTTTAACATATAATATATATAAATAAAAAAAATTCATTTTTATTTATTTTTTACTATTCTTTGTTAAAATATGTGAAGTTATTCTATACACAAATTCATTATCAATTAATAATGGTTCTGGGAATTTATGTCCCAATCTATCTCCTTTTTGTTTTTTTACAACTTTACCATCAAATACAAACCAATTAACTCTTTTATCAAGTTTTAATGTTAAAATTGCTTCTTCTATTTTTGAATTTCTTGATATTTGTTTTTTTCATTTAGTTATTTAATTTCTAATAAGAATTTTAAGATTTTATGAATAATCAATTTTGTAAATATAATATTTATTTCCGTTAAATATTTCTTCTGTTTCAATTATATTATCGAAAGAATCTTTAATTATATTTCTATATAATTTTATCTTTTTCTTATTTTCTGTATCACCTATTGATAAAAATTTACCGTTTAAATGATTATTATAAAAATCTAATAATATCCAAGATAATTTTTTTAAAATTGGAAATAAATCATTTAAATTAGTTTCTTTACTTATTATTTTATCTAATATATAAAATTCATTTTCATTTATATATCCTTTTTTCAAAAAATATCTTAATTTAAATTCATATTCATTCCATTGATCTCTTGTTGTAAAAACAACATTATAGGTATTAATTTCATTTATTGGGAAAAACATTAAACATATTACATATGGAATATCATTAGATTCAAAGGAAATAATATAATCTGTTTTACCTTTTATAAAATTTGAAAGATTTGGCATTGAACTATAATCAACATATTCTGGATTAATTCTTATTTCATTTAATTTATTTTCTACACATTTAATAAAATAATCATATGGTATAATATGAACATCTTTATTATACATACCAGAATGATAAATATCATCACCAAAATGTTCTATTAACATTTCATGGGAGTATCCATTTCTTTTTAGTTTTCTATATTCTAAAAATTTTTCTCTTGTCCATTTATCATTATATTCATTCATAATTTATGTAATTTTTCCAAATAATCCCACATTTCTTAAATTGTAAACATATGGTTTATTATTTCCATATTTTTGATCTCTATGATTATATGTGACGTAATTCATAATATCATCAATATCAACATGTTTCCATTTTTTATGTTCTAGTATCTCAAATTTTTTAATATATTTCATGTTTTATATATTAAATTTCAATTTCTGCTAAGAAATGTTTTTAATAATACCCATCTTTCAATTAATATTTTTCTAGCAACAGATCTTATACCTTCATTGAATATCCACATCTTTCTTTCGTAAATTCTGTCAACCTCACTTAATAATATTAATGTCCAATTCTTTGAAATATCTTTGAAATGTTCATCCCATATATTATAAAATTCTATTAAATCATTATCATCTTCTATTATCACCTTATTGTCATGTAAAACATTCTTAATAAAAAAATTAGTTTTTTCAATCAAATCATAAGTTTTAAACTTTTTAATAAATGATAATGAATCAAAATTATTTAAATTTTGCAAAGCGTCCCATATAAATGATTTTTTTAATATATTCAATGATTCTTCCTTTGAAAGATTTTTAAATTTTATATATGGATATATCTGATTATTTCTTGCCAACAATTCATGTTCTAATGATAAATAAACCAAAAAGTAAAATTCTGAAAATAATCTAATATTGAAATTCCTTAAATGTATATCCATCAGAAATGAAGATAAACCAGAAGATTTGGCACCATCTGAAAAGTCAATTATATGTCTTAGTTCATGTATTAATGTTGATGATAAATAATTTAAATCATAATCAATAGGAACTTTTATATCAATTTCATAAACATCATTCATGAATTTATCCCAATCAATATGAGAAGAATAACTCAAACCATTTGATATTTTAATATCAAATAAAACTCCAAAAATTTCATATTTCTTAGTAAATGGTAATTGAATAGACTCAAATTCTTTTGTGAAATATTCCGATAATTCATCCAAATCCTTATGATATAATATTGGATTTTTAACACCTGAATTCTTTAATATGTTTTTAACATACTCTGAATCAATAGATTCAAACAACTCTTTGAATTTCTTGATATTTGTTTTTTTCATTTAGTTATTTAATTTTTACATTTATTAAAAGTTAAAAAAGATAATTAAAATAATTATATTAAATTATTAATTTTAAATTTAATAATTCTTTTTCAATTTTTTCAATTTTTAATTAATTTTTTTAAATGATATCCCAAATTTCATTTTCAATATCTTTATTTAAAATATCAACATCATTTTTATTTAGAAGAATTATTAAATTAGACATTTTATTTTTAAAAATGTCATATTTATCTCCATCTTTTTCCAAAAGTTTCCAAAAATATTCCCATTCATTATCTACTTTAGTTAGACCCCAACAAAACGAGGTAAATTCCTTTTTTAATTCATCATTCATATCGTGGATTTTAATTCTATTATATTTTTTACATTTTGTGTTGATTTACCATGTAATATAGTAATTATATTTCTATATTTATCATATTCTATATCAACAATTATAGAAATATTATATTCTGAAAACCATAGAGAATATCTATTAGTTGTATCAATATAACTTAAATAATTGATATATAATTCATCTAAACCATTGGATAATAAAATATTTAATTCTGATACAGATTTTAAACTAGTTCTTTCATTAATTCTTTTTATTAAATCGAATCTTATTTTTTCATTATTTATTCTTTTGGATATAGTTTTAAATTTCAAAAAATCATCATCTGATATATCAGTATCAAACAAATTTTTATCTCCTATGATTGATGCTACATCAGACAATCTAACTTCAACAAACAATTCATAATTTAATATTTTTCCATTTAAATTTATTATCCATTTTTTTCATTTAGATATTTTATTATGTTTTTGTTATAACAAATTATTTTATTTTAATTTCTGCTAAGAATTTTAAGAATTCTTCGAATTTTATTTCTGTAAAATCCATATCTAAATCATTAGGTCTAACAATATAATCAAAAATATCTTCATATCTTTCATCATTGTGATCCTCACACCATTCAAACATCATAAAATGTTGAGCTTCAAGGTGTGGTTCTCTAATCTTTGGTAATGGTTTATCATTAAATCTTAGAACTTTAAATTCTTTAGATTTATATTTTTCTAGTATTTGATAGTAATAATTTGTTAAAGTCATTTTAATTCAATCTATTTTCTAAATTATTAATTGGTGATGATAAACCTGGTTCAAATATAGATATTTCATCAATAAAATCTTGTATATCACAATCAATAAAATATTTTCCTTTATCTGAAATATCATACCATCTAAATTCAAATCTTTTATTCTTATATTTTATTCTTTTGTTATTTTTACCAAGAAAAATCAAAGTTATTATTTCATTAACTTTATCCTTTCTAAAATTTATCTGATAAATATTAATAGGATTTATTTCATAATCTATCAATTTATATTTAGGTTTAATCTTTAATATTTTTCTAAGAATAAAATTTAAATTATAAGATATTATAAATCCTATTATTATACCTATTATTAAAAAACCAAAACTTATAATTAAATTCATAATAATTTATTTATTTTTAAAGAATAATATCACTTTATCAATACCATTCCTTTTTCATATAATAATACAATATACTCAATATAAATAGATTTATTTATGCAAATTAAAAGTTTTCTTGTCATTATTTTATTGTATTTTCAATCAATTCTATTTCTTCAGTCGATAAATTAAAATATTTATAAAGTTCGTTATCAGTCCAAGATTTAGATAAATCAATAGGTTTTATAAATTTTAAAACATCATAATATGGTAATCTAATTAAATCTAATTTTTTTATTATATATCTAACTAATTTTGACTCTAAATATTTTACTAAACTTTTACATTCCTGTATAGAATCTAATTTAACATAAAACAAAAATGCTGAATTTTTTCTACTCCCAACAGACAAGTTACCATCATCTATTATATATCTAAATTTACCTCTTTCTGTATAACCTCTACCATTAAGTAATGTCATAATCAATTTTATATTATCGTGATCCTTATGTTTTTCTTTAGAAGTAGAATAGATAATATCTTTTTCAGTATTTTTTAATATTACATTATATTTACCATTTTCTCTATCATTTAAGTCTATATTTATTGTTGATTTACTAGGATAGTAAGTTTTTTTACCATCTAATGTTTTATTTAAAATATTATCAATAATATTTACATTTTCTCTTTCTTTTTTTACTCCTAAAAAATATGCTACACTTAGATCTAAATCAGTATAATCAACGTTTAATTTTAGTTTATCAACATTATATTTACACAATTCTTTATTATCAAAAAATTTTGAAAAAATTGCTTTTTTAGTTAAAAAAAGTACATAATTATTATCTCTAACTACTTTAAATGATTTTATTGAAAATTTTTCATAAATAGTGTTATCTTTATTATAATTGTAGGGAGGATTTCCAATCACTAAATTAAATCCATCTAACCCCCAAACTTCATTCATATGTTTATCAAATCCTTCTTCTAAAAAAGATCCACCATATAGATTTAATTTATATTTTTTATTATCAAAACCACCAAACAATTGTGTGAAAATGAAATTATTTTTTGGTTGAATATCACAAGTATAAATCATATTTTCAATAATATGACGATATCTTTCTTCATCATCTTCAATAACATCTTTCAATCCTTTCATTAATCTAATTACAACAATAATTGGGAAATTGCCAACACCATTAGCTGGATCTAACCATTTTAATTTAGGATTAGTCCATACATCAGTAGGTAATGTATCTAACATTTCTTCTATTAATTCAAAAGGTGTAAATACTTCACCATATTTTTTCTTTTCTATAGATGAAATATATCTATATTCATTTATTAAATCATAAATATTTTTTAATCTTTCTATTATTGTCAATTTATCATCATCTGTTTTTTTATAATTATTAATAAAATCATTTATATAATTATTAACTATTTCTTCTTTAATAACTTCCTTACCTAAAAGTTCTTTTATAATTGAAATATCACAACCTAAAATAAATTTTTCATAAAAATCTTTTTTAGTATAACTTACTTTATTGATATATATAAATTCTGATAAGTTGTTTAGAATATTTTTAATATTTTTAAATTTGAACTCACTCAAGAAAACAAGGTAGAATAAAGAATTATAAAAAGTAATCATATGTTCCCTTATTTCTTTTTCATCAATACTTTTTTCTTTCTTTTCAATAGATTTTGTTCTTTCTGATGTTTTACCCTTTTTATCTTTATCACCAATACCATCTTCAATATCCATTTTTATATTTACATCACCACCTGATGGAATTTGTCTTAAAATTTCCAAATTTTCAATAGATTTTGATAAATCATACATATTATTCAATCTATAACTATGTAAATCATTATTATAAAAATCATCATGTAAATATCTAGATAACATTTCATAATATTCTTCATTCGTATTATTTAGTATAGATCCATTATGCCATATTGGAATATAATTACGCATAATTTCTAAAGCTTTATCTTTATCTTTTTTATTTTCATTTTTAATTTGAGATTCTATTATTTCATAATAAACAGAATACCCTCTATATACCCAAGGATCAATAACTCTTACTCTTTCTTTTTTACCAAAAATTCCATTATATTTTCTTAATAATCTACCATCAGTTTGAAAATTAATACCATATGATTTTTTACTATCTAATTTTATAATTGTGTGAGCATCTAAATCATCATAAAAATCTTTTGTACTTCTACCTTCTATATTAGATCCAACTCTTAATTGATCAACTATTAATAAAATTCTTCCTTCTATACCATATGATAAATTTTTAATATTTTTTAATTCTGATGATTTATATACATCACTATTTACTATATGTATATCAAACTTTCTATCATTATTATTAATAACTCTATCTATAATTTTTTTAAGATGTTTTTGTTGTTCTTTATTATCTAAAGTAATTATTGTAGTTCCCTTTATATAATTATTATCAAATAACCATCCAGTTTTCATTAATGGATTACAAACAACATTTTCAATCCACCATTCAATTTCATTTTCATAAAAAAATTTATTATTTTTATCATCAATTTTAAAAACTTTTTGTGGTGTTGGATAGTCTTTTTTAGGAAATCCTTTATTGTGGAGTTTATCCATAAATTCATTAGACCATTCCTCAATGTAATAATTTAATAATGGAATACTTTTATACCAATCCATACTTCTATCATCCACTTTTATTCCATTATGAAAACCAGTTTTTATAATAGTTAACCAATCTATTAAATTCCAACTAAATTTTTTATCAAAGTATCCAGATACCATTTGATAAAAAATATTCTTTTGTGGTGTCCCACTTAAAAATATTTTTATATTTGATTTTATATTTTTTAAATTTTCTAAACTTAAAAATGTTTCAAACCCTTCATGTGATTCATCACGAATTTCAATATCAAAATTAATATTACGAATGTCTGAATATTTTTCATTTTCTATATTATTACAAGCTTGAACAGATATCATTATAAAATTATTACCCCCATTTATCATTTCTTCCCATTCTTTATCTGTATATTTTTGTCTATCTTTAAGATAGTCAATAACATTAATATCTTCCAACCCAAAATATTTTTGAAAAGGTTTCATCCATTGTGAAAAAAGAATAGGTCTATGAGAAGTTAAAACATAATTCCAATTTCTCCTTTTTTTAATATTTTCAATAATCATACCAGCAATAATATATGTCTTACCTTGACCTTGAAAAACATCAAGAAGAATTTTTGATGTCTTTTTATTTATACCATAATTATAAATAATATTTAATAACCACGTAATACCTAATTTTTGATGATATAATGGATGTAAAATTTCTCTATCTGTATCTAAATATTTTTTTATTTTTTTAAGATCAAATTCATTTTCTAAAAGTAAAATTCTTAAACTTTCATACCATTTTTGAATTTCATCAATCCCAAAAACATTATTTTCAATATCCAATCTTTTACTATAAAAACCTTTTGATGATTTATTAGCGGATTTAAATGTATCTACAAAATGTTTTTTATTTGCAACAAAAACTAAATATTTTGCATTTTTTAAATTATTATTATTTAAAATGATAGCATCTAATTTAGTTAGATCATAATCTGATAATTTTTTATTATTATTTTTAAAATATTTACTTGTTGATATATACCATTGATCATCTTTTTTAAAATGTATATCAGAATATCCAGATTCATTACTTGATTGAATATTATTTTTTAATATTTTGAAAAAATCTGTTATTTTTATAATATTATTCGTATTTATATTTCCTCCATAATAATCTACTTTTTCAAAAATTGAATTTTTTGTAAATATTATAATTTGAACTATACTTTCAAATACATTTCCTTTAATAGATTGTAAATTAAAATCTCCTTTTTGATATCTTGCAATTTCATTTGATATATAATCCACTAAATCTTCTATTTGATCAAATTTATTTATATATGGAATTATATCTTCTATCCTTTTCATATTTTTTAATTTTTTATTTATTTATTCCACAAATATACAAAAAATTTTTAATATAAATATTTTTTAATTAATTTTTTTTAATTATTTTTGAATATGACAAAAAAAGAATTTGATATTTTTATAAGCGAGACTATACCTCAACAATTATTCCATGTATCACCAAATGATTTAGATGATAAATATGGTGTAAAACTAGAAGAATTAATTTTAATTGAATTAATAAATGATAATATAGAATGTTTAAAATATAAACCTTTAAGATGGTTTTTAGATACTTATCTATAATCCAAATATATTGTAATTCTTATATATATATATATATATATATATATATATATGTTCCACTATTTATCCAATTCGTATTCGATATTATTTATTCCATTATTATACGAATGTTGGTTCACCTCTAAATGATTTTTCATTTGATGCATCTAAATATAAAACCAATCCATCTGTAACTATATTTGGACCCGATGATGTACCCATTATAAACCAAATCTATTTTTTATTACATTATAATTTTGCAAAATTTCATTATCTGTTAATATTTTAGAATAAATTGAAAATAAATTAATTTTACCATGAAAACTTTTGGCATATCCTGTTGATCTCCCAATCCTACTAAAACTAAAATATTCTGTTCCAGTATATGTACCATTATCCAAACTTCCAGTATAAAATAATTTACCATTTTGATACCATCTCACAGGTCTATTTGTTTCATTATTTGCAAAAACTATACTTATATTTGACCATTGATTTCTTACATTATCAGTAAACACACCTGATCCAAAACTATATCCATTTTGTAATGCTGCTTCTGTTCTAAAATATTTATTTGAACTATATAATTCAATATGTCTTATTGTGTTTGCCCCATAAAATAACGACATCCTATTAACTGCACTATTATTAACATTAAACCATATATTGTATGTACATCCATTTGAATAATTACTAGTATTCGTAATATTTTCATTAATTATTACATTACTACCTGGTGTAACACCATCTACAGTACCAGTTCCATCAAAATTCATATCACCGTCATATATAACATTATCTAAAGTTCCATTATTTTCATTTCCGCTTAAATCATACCAAACTAATCCACTACCAGGATAAGATTTTACATTACCAGCATCTAGCATTATAACTAAACCATCTGTTACAATATTTGAACCAATAGAAGCACTTTTTACAATTACGCTCATAATCCTATATATAAAAATTGAAACTTTTTATTTAAACTATTATTTTAATAAATCCTTTATTAAATCCTAAAAAATCACCTATTTGATAATCGAGATTATATTCTTTTAATATTTTAATAACAATTTCTTTCATTTTTTCACTATAACCCGTGATAATTTCTATTTCTATATTATTTCCCCAATTTTTTTCAATTTCTTTTATCAAAATCCAATCTACATCTGAATGTTTTATTCCATGCAAATCTATTTTTACCATAAATTAAATATAAATTTTTTATATTTAGATGTTATATTTTTCTGCATCTAATAACATCTTTTGTTCTTTATAATATATAGAACTAATTTCTTTTAATTCTTCTACCCATTCTTCTTTTAAATAAAATTTACCATTTAACCACCAACTTTCAGTTCTTTTTTGACCATTTTCAAACCATCTTTGATATGCTGGTCCATCTTCCCGATGTAATTTACCATCTAAATACCAACTTTCAGAATATTTTTGACCGTTTTCATAATATTTCCTTTCTACTTTAGGTTTTTTACTGAATTCTTCATATAACTTTATCATATCTTATAAATTGTATTTTTCCGTATTATATAATAATAATTGTTCTTCATAATAAGGTGAATCAATTTTTTTTAAAAAATCAACCCATTCTTCACGAGAATATTCATAATTATTATGATAATTCCCTTTATATTTTTTTACATTATATAACATTAATTGTTTTTTATAATGAGGAGATTCAATTTTTTCTAATTCATATAACCAATCTTTTTTATCAATATATTCTCCAAATAAATATCTTTCTCTTTCAATTTTACCATTTCCATACCATATTTTAGCAGGACCATCTTCCCTATGTTCTTTACCATTTATATACCAAGCTTTAAATGTTGTATTATCATCTTTATCCCAATAATATATAGCTGGTCCATCTTCCCTATGTTCTTTACCATATAAATACCATTCTTCACATTCCTTTTAACCATCTTTATACCATGTTTCTAAAGCAGGACCATCTTCCCTATGTAATATTTTATTATTATCTATTTTGGAATTTTCTCTGCTTCTAACAAAAATATTTTTTTTTATAAATTTTTTATCAATTACATATTCTCTTCTTGATATTTTTCCATTATCATAATATTCTTCTAATATTTCTGTTTCTTTACTGAATTCTTCATATAACTTTATCATATCTTATAAATTGTATTTTTCTGCATCTAATAACATCTTTTGTTCTTTATAATGTGGAGAATTAATCTTTTTTAACTCTTCTGAATTCTTCATATAATTTTATCATCTTTATAAATTGAATTAATTTTTATACCAATTATCTATATTTTTAATATTTATATTATATTTATTACCATCAAAAACTAATTTATTATTATTATCTATTATAACTCCTTTATTATAAATTTTATTATATGTATCAGCTATTATATTAGACGAATTATCACCTCTTTTATCTTTATATCCAAATATAACTTCTTCATATTCACTTGGTAAATCATTTTCTATATACATTTCAATAAATTCTTTATAATTCTGATGATCAAATATTGCAGATAAATTTACACAACTCATTACCATATCATCATGACCTGATTGAGATTTGTAAGTTATATCACCAGATGGAGTTTCTTTTTTTACAAATGTTTTTAATTCAATTATATTATCTTTATTATTTAAAATTAAATTATCTTTAATAATATTATCTTGAAATTCTTTAATCATATACTTTTTATCTCTTCCAATTAATAAACCCTTTTTAGTAAATTTATCATTTCTATTGTGTTTAAAACGACTAAATATAAAATCACCATAATCATTATTTCCATCAAAAACATAAGGCATTGATTGTATTAATAAATTCCCTAAGTTTTTATTCATTTCAATTATAATTTTAACTTTTTCTGGATCAAATAATTCAAATGATAACATATATAAAATATGAGCTACTTCATTTGTTTTATAAACATTAGATCTCCATATTCCTATTTGTTCTAATTTAAATAAATCATATAAATTATTAATCGAATCTTTATTGTTTTCAATCCATTCTAAATCCTTTGGTAAAACTCTAAATATATTTATAACAGAATAATCCATCCCCAACCCTTCAGCTAAATCTATACCTATAAAAATAAAATATTTTTTAGCATTAGATAAATCAAATAAATCTGGAACATTTTGAACAAATTGTAAATTTGTATATGGTATTGTTAATTTACTACTAAATTTATCTATCTGAATATTTGCATATTCTTTAATATTTTGAGTCATTTTTTGAAATCTAATTGTATCAAAAAGTGTTTTATCATCTGTAACAAACTCTAAACCAAATTCTTGTCTAAACATTGATTCCCCCCCAATTAGTTTAGTTTGTTCTAATTCCCAATTTGTTATTCTAGATAATTCCAAAATTGGTATATTTTTACCATTAATAGGTATTACAATTTTACGAATATCATCTATTGTTGCTTTAGGAGCTGGGTATTTTTCTTTTTCATCTTTAAAAAATTTAATGAATATTACATCTTCACCATCTTCTATTTTTTCATAAAATTTATAACCTAATGATTTTAAATGTTCTTTTATATATGTTCTATTTAAACCATTTATTGAATGTTTTTTTAATTTAGTTTTTGATATTATAATTTTAGTATCTCTTCTACCCACTTTTTCATACCAATAAACACGCATCGCATTATATCCATTAT
>Ga0265295_1008310_pt1 | contig 11573 bp, 19 predicted proteins | sample Munlansysbiofilm_FD_192503 | JGI IMG/M metagenome (GOLD analysis project Ga0265295, IMG submission 192503) | Leachate microbial communities from a municipal landfill in Southern Ontario, Canada - Methane capture system biofilm | ecosystem: Engineered > Solid waste > Landfill > Unclassified ... | reverse complement strand
CATGATGGAAAGTGTGAATTTTTTAAAATTAAAACAAGATAATAGTCACACAAAATAAGGAGATTGAGCTATGGCAAAGAAACCAAGTTCTGAATTAATTATGAAAGCAATTAATAAGCTAAATAAAGAATTCGACTTTAATTTAGAAACGGATAAAGTCAAGATTTATACTTATAGTGGGAGTGCTGATGCAGATGCCTTTAGATGGTTCACACTAGGTGTAAGTCCAGAGATACATTCTGATTGTACATTAAGTGATTTTGTAAAAGCCAAAGATGTTAGCTACTCTTATCGTTCATGGGATGGAGATGGTGTTCATGTGACCAATGAAGAGTTCAAAGAGAATTCATTCATGACTGCTAATGATAGAAATGATAAGCCTAGTTTTTCATATACAAAACACGATAATAGTGATACAGATTAAACTAGGAGCGAGATTATGACAGCAAAAGATGCACTAAAAAGAGATAATATCCAAGACACAATCTCTTTGACCGATAAACAACTTCAAAGAGTTGCAAAGAAGACTTTTAAAACAGCAGCTTTGGCTTTTTTGTGGACAGAGGAGAATGTAGGATGAAAATAGAAATAAACCTAGAGGCAACAGCTTCAATCAACATACATGTAACCGATGGCATTTTAGCAAGCGTAATGCAAGATTACAAAGGAGACTTCAAGAGGTGGGCTAAGGATAACTATAGTGAGTTTATGGACTTTGACGATTTTGATGTTGACTTTGACGGATGTTATTTCAACAAAGATGAAGCCAGTGAGCTTTTTAAGAATTCTATAGAAAAGTTAAGACTTGATGAAAATTTTAATATTTCCAAATCTTTTGTGTTTGAAAAAATGCTAAACAGAAGCCACTGTGATACGCCAACAGTAGAAGACGAGCTGGAAGAGTTTATCTTAGATGCAGACTTGGTATCCAAGGCTTTAGATTTTGTTGACACTGATAATAAAAAGAAGTTTGAATTAAATTACATACTCTTTAATAAAAACTCAATATCTGCAACAGATACAAAAAAGCTGATACATATAACAAATCATAAGTATAGTTTTGATGATGTTTTATTTCCGCCGCACTTTATAAAACCTATGCAAGATGGTGGTAAGTGTTATGTTAAAAATAATGACGAGTTTGTGCTGAATTATAATAACTATTGGTTTAGAATCAAGTAGCTAAGCACACTCTATACTTCATTTCTTTCGAGTTGAGCTTTAGCTAAATAAAATCCCGCATAAATACCTATACCATACCGCCCGACACTTTCAATAGTGATAGAGTTAGCAGCACCATAAAAGTGTCTTGATTGCTTTGATTCAGCCGCATACGCAAGCATATTCCCCATAGGGATATTTAAGAACTCTCTAGCATAGAGAAACATGTCCAAGATAGCATATTCAACAACCCCGTTAAACCTTTTGAGAGCCACCTCAAAGTCATAATTTTTTTGGACACCTTTAATCTTTTTAACAATAAGTTGATAGAAAAATCTATAAAAGAGATTTTTTTCCTTTGTACTCAAAATAGGCTTTTCCAATGATGAAATATAAGCAGACACCTCTTCTTTATTATCAACATCAAGAACAGTCAGCCAATACTCTCTAAAGGGACGAGCCTTCTCATTAAGCAACAGAATATCTCTTATTTCCTTAAGCCGTTCAGGTAGAATGACTTGAAAAATATCAACAACATCAGAATCTATATCTGGAGCGAATATCTCTTTAGAAACCTTTTTCTCAGATAACTGTTTATGAAATTTTTTTGGAAGAAACCTATTTTTTTTGAAAGTAGGGGGCTTGATTATTTGTTTTATCCGATAAGCAAAAGCATCTTTTAAATCAATTTTTATCTCATCATACATTTTCTCCTGAACCAAGAGCCCGTCAAAATCCTCAGCCTTTTTTCTAACCTGATCTTTTCTAGCAAAATACAAGAGAATAAGGGATATGAAAAGCAAAGTAAACCCAATACCATAATAGACAAGATTATGGCGATGATAGCTTTTGTCAAGAACACCAGAAGCTAAAAATAAAATCATAGCCGCAAAAGCAGTAATAACGAAAATACTAGTCATTAATTGTCTTTTAGCAAGAACAAAATTGTCAAATTTAATATTGATTCCAGTGGCAGTAAAAAAGTAATATATGTAAAAAATACTCACAATTCCCATATATAAAAACGCAGTGCTATCCATATTTAACAACGACATTACAACAATTAATGCAAAAAGAATCGCATACTTTTTAAAAAATGATTTTATGTCGAATATTTCAGCTGTTCCGTCTATACTCATATATAAACCCTAATCTATAATTTTTTAAATTATAGATGTAAATATATAAATTAAAACTTAAGCAAAGTATGAACAACTACTTGTTCACCCTCCGGGTGCTTTGCTTATGTATTATAAAAATCATATATAAGCCCTTGCGGGTTTATATTTTTATTTTTATTTTAAGTATTCTTTAAAACTAAGCGCACTTTCTATCCTGATAGTTATTTCCAACTTTTTTAAGCCGTAATATCTACTAGCTGATTGTCTGTCCATTTTTAACGTAAGCTTCGCCGTGTGTCAATATTGTATCCTCTCTTTAGTAAGAATTTTTATTTATGTTAACTATAAAGCCGACAAGATAGCTTTAAAACAACCACGAGCATTTTTTAAAAAAATATTTTCTTTTAAAATTTTTTGAATCTTTTTCATATTAAAGCCTTTTTTCAACTATTGTACTTATGGGATTGTAGCATTTATTAATTTATATGTCAATAAAATAGAAGAGTAAAAATGCTTGCATTTTGTAGCGATAAGACACCATGGGAGGGGAGACAAAAGAAGAAAAGAAAGTTGAGAAACCCTATCGAAGTATAAAAGCAAAATCGCTCTTAGGCTCTACCGCTCTTAAACTACTCGTGTGTAAAATGCCATTAGCTAGCATTTTTATAAGAACCCGCTTTAGGCGAAGCCGTTCTCTACGCTCTTAGGCTCTTCACTCTACACTCTACCACCCTTAAAAGTGACCAATCCAAATCAACCCAAAAACAGCTCAACATCTCTTTTAATTTCATCAATAGCCTTAGTAGCCGGACTATATATTATTTTCCCAAACAGCCTATCATCAATCGCCGAGTTCGGTTCCAGATTATTTAAAATAGAATTTGGAATACGACCAACTAAATTACCAACAGGAATCACGGTCCCGCTAGTCCCAATCACAACCAACAGCTCACAATCTATAAGCTCTCTATTGAATAGTCCATATTGAGGAACCGCCTCTTTAAAAAAGACGACATTAGGTCTGAATTTATTTTGACAGGACGGGCACCGTCCACCATTTGCCCATTCTTGCTTATTGTAATTGATACTAAAAACTAAATTACACTTAGAACTTCGGCAGCGGACCTCAGTTAAAAATCCATGCAGATGGATTATGTCTTTTTGAGGAAGTCCCGCTTTTTCAAATAAGTCGTCTATATTTTGAGTGATTATAGCAATATCATCTTTATATTTTTGCTTCAGTCCAGCAATTATTTTATGTGCGTAATTAGGAGTTTTATTTTCTAGTTCAGCCCTTCTTTCATCATAAAAATTTATTGTCTTTTTTTCATTTTTTTCCAGACTGTCAAAATTACAAACTTCCGAAACACTATGATTATTCCAAAGCCCATCACTCTCGCGAAAAGTAGATATGCCGGATTCAGCACTAACACCAGCCCCGGTAAATATTATAACTTTAGCCATTTATTCTTGCGAAGTGGAAACAAGTCCAACGCTTTTATTGTCAATCGCTCGCAGTAGACTCACAATGCTTTCATCAACTTCAACCCCATCATAAACAAAAAGGTACGGTTCATTTGCAGATTCTTTAACCTTTCCAGTAAGCAGTGAAGCCAAGTAACTTTTGACAATTAAATTTAAAGCGCCAACCATTTTATGGCTCTTCTCAACAGAAGCCTGCATTGACGGAAGAACAACTAAAATTATTTTATTATTTTTAACCGATTCGGCAAGACTAACCATTTTTTCATCATTAAAGAATGTGCTATAAAATGTCTCATTCCCAAATGTCGCAAAAGCTTTCGTCCAAGAAGTAACAGCATAAGAATTCATTTTTTTAACACTAGCCTCTAATTCCGCATAATTTGGCTTAGTTTCTACATCCAACACATCTACCCCTCTTCTTTGTAAAAAGTTCACAAGAGGTGTCAAACGACCCTTAATGCTAGAAAAATCTTTTATGTCTTTATACTCTTTATTGGAGCTCAGCATATCATTAAAATTTTCATCATCTAAAAGCGATTTAAACATATAGACTAAATCAATCAAAGCCTCATAGCTCAAATAGCCAGACAAAGCATGAAGTGTCAATTTTACTTTTTTATGATTATTAAAATCTTCAAGAGAATGTATTTTAACTATATCATCACGAGATACCATTAAATCTAAATCCCGAAGAACAACCAGAGGAAAGAGCAAAGCAGTCATAAACTCCATAGCCATATCTGAAACCCAAGCGTTTTCCCCTGACATAATGCTAAAAAAATTCACAAGAGTCTCAGTTAAACCGTCTGCACTACCATTTTCCAAAAGTGACAGAGAAGCAGAGTCAGAATCATTTCGACCACTAAAATCAATTATCTGTAAATCTTTTTCTTTATTATATTTTTCCAACATCTGTTTAATATTATCAACATTTGCAAAGTCTCCTTTCCCTTCGACATAGAAAAAGCCTCTTCCTTCTTGTAGAGCAGGAACAAGTATATTTGATTTCAAATAAGTAGACATTCCGCTACCAGCTTTACCAACAAGATTAAATCCATTTTGATAAGCTTCTTTTGAAAAAAGTTCATCATCCCCACTTTTAAATGTAATATTTTTCATATTTTCATTCATTTTGACACCTTTTATTGTTTTAAATTTAAAGCAGTACGTGTGACTGCTTTCTAACCAAGAGCAGTATGGAGGTAAATATATTAATTTATGCTTAAGAGTATATTTTTTTAATATGCCTTTAATATCTCCAATAGCTTCGTTTGATTCGTATTTTCCATTTTATTAGCCTTCAGCCCAATTTAAACATTTCTAACCAACCAAGCATTCACATTGTTCTGATTGATTTCTTTTCCTTCATCCGCAAGTTCGTCAACCATTATCTGCAATGTATCTATACCAACTTGCGCTTTATTGATACTCATTTTTTTACAACCGTTTAGTACTAGATTTATAAAATCTCTGTAATCCATCTCAAATCTCCTATTTAATTTGTTCGACTATTATCAGTTTTTTGGTGCTATTGATTAAGTCTTCTAATAAAGCCACTTACTGCTTTATAATCTTTGAAATTATCTCTTAAAAACTCTCTATTTTCTGCATCATCAACATCAAAGTCACAACTTACTTCTAAAATATTATCTACACCATCTATACAGATAATATCTCCAATGCCTTCATTTGTTTCCACTTTTTCAACTATCGGTATTAAATTGTAGCTACCCTCTGACGATGCTTCAAATTTAATTGTATATTTCATAAATAATCCTTTATTTAATGCTATTTATATGTAGTAATTCTACTATTATTCCAAATCAATGTCAAGGGTTTTCCCTTGTTTTATGATATTTTCTATGATAAGCTTCGGATTCCCTTTTTTAGCCAAGAGCTCTTGTGAAAGAGAGAGGATAATTTGAATGTTTTCAGGAACACCATATCTTTTAAAATCGGTCACATAATTAACATTTTTACCCATAAGCCCCGAGAACTCTCTAAAAGTCATCCCAAGAGATTTGATAATTTGCTTAGCTTGTGTGTGCGTCATACAGTAGATTTCTCACCCGATTGTATAAGAGTAATAGCTTCTTCGCTTTCTGTGCTTAGACTAAAAATATCAATATGTGGAACTATAATCACAACTACACCTATAATATTTAAAACCCTAGCTACTTCATAAACATAATGATTCACGCCTTCCATAAAGGCTAGTGTTGGATAGAGCATTACCATCACAAGCAAAACAGCAAGAATTTTTCCGTTTTTTATAAGAAACAAAGGTTTTTTCCTAATCATAAAAATCTCCTATTCACATATTTTTTTGATTTTTTTAACAAGCTCTTTCCATTCATTTTGTAAATAATCCGCATCACAACCATCATAATAATGCTCATCCATATCTTCAATGCTTTGAAGATGATGTTCACACTCATTTAATAGATTTTCTTGTAATTCATCTATCTCTGTATCAAATTGAAAAATAACTGCACCATCAGATTGAGAAAGTAAAAATTCATTCTTTTCAAAACTTACTGTAAACTCTGTTTTTAGCTTATTTATAATTTTTGCACCATTCATAATTTTCAACCCCCTGTTAACTTATTTTTACTAGTTTAATTTCTTTTTGTAAATTATTCTTTTCAACTTTTTGTTTTTCTATCAACGCTTCCATTTCTTTTTCGTGAAAATAGTTGATTAAAGACAAAACCTTATCTCTTGCTTCTTGTTCAGTATTTAAACAAAATTCAGAATTTAGGTAGCTAAAATTTTCAGAACCATCTTCATCAATATATCTTTTAGAGCCATCTTTGTTTTCTAAAGCTGTTACCTCTTTGATAGTCGCATTAATCGCATTCGCTCTACCGCTCTTTTTAACTATATAATATTTTTTAGAATCATTCATAATCTTATTTCCTCAGTTCTTTTTATATAAACTAATTCTATTCTTATTTAAAATCAATGTCAAGGGTTTTCCCTTGTTTATATTCATATAAAAATAAAATATTTTCTTTTTCTTGTTCCACTACTTTATTTTCATATTTTCAATTAGCTCTTTGTAGTCAAAAACGATACTTTCCGGTGAGTCGTCAATCCAAATATCCGCCTCAATTCCAACAACATCTTCACAATATTTTTTCTTGCCGTTTGCATTCGTAAAAATAAAATCCCTGACATAAGGAATGTCTAAAATCATATCATCAAACCTAGTCGACTCCCTGTAAGTTACAACATAAATAATAGCGCCAAAAGAATGAAACAACTTAATTATCTGCTTCCAAGCATCTATGTTTAACGAGATGGTGTCGTCATAATCAATAGCTATTATTTTGTTTAACATAAGTCACTCCTTAATTTCATAACTAAAATGTCAACAAACCTAAAACCGCCCCAAAAACCGAGCCAGTCTTAAACCTTTTGCTTCATCTTCAAAACCCCACCCAGCAACAGGAAAATCTATATCCATTTCATTTTCACCATTTTCTATATTAGCAAAATAAACATCCGCAGCAACAATCTTACCGCTTTCAAGCTCAACATCAATTTCTTTTCTGTAGTAATACTCAGGAACCCCTTCAAGAGTGTCAATAACCGTTTCAATGATGATATTATCAACGGAGTAAGTTTCACCAACAACCTGCTGTTTATGAGGATTGTCGCCATTTTCAATTAAATATGGAAACAGATAGAAAAGAGCAGGGTGCATCATAAATTTATCAACAGTTTTTCCAACCCCGATAAAATCAGCTCCAGATACTCTTTTGTGATTAGTCAAGCCTTTTTTCATCGAACCATAAACAAATAAATATTTTTTATTTTTCATTAAAGTCCTTGTGTTTTGATAGCAGTCTCGACATTTTTATCCCCAACATATCCATCGACCAAAGCATCCCTATTTTGGTCAAAAACATTCTGATTTCTATCATTATCCAAATAAACATCAAAATCTTTATAAATCCCATAAATAGGAACCACCTGATTATTATTTTCAAGCTCGGGTAACAATTCCCCGAAGATAAAATCCTCAGTATCAACTCTAGTAGCCATCGAATTTTCAGCCAAAAAAGAATCAACGCTATCTTTGATATCCAAAAAAGAGACAGGCTTAACAAACCCATAGCCAAACTCATTCAAATGTCGCATTAAAAGCTCATTATAATGTTCACAACCAATTTCAGCCGAGCAAGATGAAATGAATGCACCATCAACGAAGTCAGTCAAATTTTCAAGGATTTTATTACTTCTATCTTGATAACCTTCACCGCCAAAACATCTAAGTTCCACATGATTCCCACTTTCGCAGTTTCCATCAAATCTCTGAATATAATTGTAATTTCTACCCAAATCTTTAAAAACACTTTTAAAAACATCAGGTTCAGTCACCTTAAAATAGTTGAATATATTTTTATTATAGTTGCCTCTTTGTTCCCAATTACTAAGAATTTTTGCCTCATTTTCAAGCAGAATGAGCTTATTAATATCAATATCATCAAGCTTACTAGAAGAAATATGAATATGAAGACCGCACTCATCTGTAGTATATCCAAGATAGTTGATGATATCTGAAACCTGTTCAATATAAAATTTACCAGATTCAAGGTCAAGAAGAGGGGAGACAAGCTCAAATCCAAATTCGCCGCTCAAACTGTCGTCTTGCTCAAGATACCAAACATCTTTATGCTTCTTTTTTTCACAGCCAACAGGAATATACATCAGTTCATCAACAAAAGTCGATAAACCAATCTTTAATAGTCGGTCAAGATTTTCATCCCCGCTGCTGTCTTTATTATTGAGATAAAACTCAAACTCCAGCCCAATTTTAACATCAGCCGCTTTAGCGACATCAGAAATATCCAACAAATTATCTTTTATCTGTTTTTGCAGAAAATCACGATTAAGCTCATATTTCACATAAGTAAGATTGTCACTAATTTCAACACTTTTCATTTTTCAGCCTAAAAGTAACGAATTGTTTTTCATATTCAGAAAGTTCTAGTTTTCCACCAGTCGGCTTTTCCATATAAACAACAACCTTGCCGTTTTCAACAATAAAGCCATTTTCTAAAGCCCTTGTAAAAAACGCAGTTTTTATCTCTTCTTTAAATTTATCAATGTTTTCAATATAAAAAACAAGAGCAATTTCAATATAAGAAGGAAACCTGTTATCTTTAATACAACGGTCAAGCTCAGCACGAGAAATCTCCGACACACTCAGAAAATGCTCAACATCTATGTTAAATTTATCAATAGCCTTTTGAAATTCTAAATTATCCATTTAATACCCTTATAGAAGAGATAGTTATTTTATAAACGAGATTATATCATTTTGTAACTCTTATGTCAATTATAATTCACCACTAAAGAACTAAACCAACTTATCCATTTTTTGGAGCCCCTCTTATTGTTTACTAACTGTTGGTGGAGCAACTGTTGAGATAATAAAATCGTATATAGAAAATCAAGATAAGCCAAAGGCTTGATAATCCTTAACCTCTCCTAAATCAGAGATTATAGAAGAGGATTGTGGATTAGATTCGTTCAAATCCTTTTTTAAGATAACCAGAATATTATCATTAAATAATATAATTGTCAAACAATTATATTAGTCAACAATAAAAAGAGTAGGGGACAAAAAAATCCCCAAAACTCGCTATACTGCTTTTTACGCCGAGAAGCTAAGTGTCAAACCATTCGGTGAGGCGTGAGCCATTTGAGCCAAAGAAGCCACCTGAGCAGGATTTAAAGTAATAGTGAGGTGAGCACTATTTTGCTTTGTAGGTTGATGGTACGCAGCACCTACGACAATACCTCTAGAGGCAAACCACCCTTTAACTTGTTCAACATTGGCAACAGTTACAGGAATATTCCAACAATACTCATAATTATTCCAATGAGTGCCAGGGAATGCACCTTTAAGTTCATTTTTAAGTGCATCATTGCCCTTCATCAAAGCAATTTTTGCATGAATCATATCTCCAGCTAAAACAACGCTATCTCCATCTTTTGAGCCAGCACCAGCCGACGGAGCGGGAGTGCTATTTTGTTGTGCCTGATACCCATCACCAATCACCACACCTTTAGAACCAAACCAAGCCTTAATTTGCTCAATATTCCCAACATTAACCGGAACATCCCAGCTTTTGTTGTTATGATTCCAGTGAGTACCCGGAAACGCACCTTTAAGCTCATTTCTAAGAGCTCCATTATCTTTAAGAGCTCCAACTTTTACCTGAATCATATTTCCATACAATTTAACACTATCCATAATATTTCCTTATGTATTTTTTTGTAAAACAGCAAAATGATAGATGTAGGCATATTAAAATAAGCTTAAGTAATATATATATTCTCACATTATAGATGAAACAACAAAATATTAATTGACAAATTAATTATTTTGTGATAATATTTAATAAAAAAAGAGGTACAAAAATGGAAATGAAGTTTTACGAAATATTTTTGGGTGCGATTTTATTATTGCTATTAAGCTATGTAACAAAAAAGAAGAGAAAAACGAGTAATTTTTTCTTTTATTTTTCTATAGTATTCCTAATAACAACATTTGCGATGATTCTAGGCAAAATTAGTATCGAAGCAAAAACAATTATTTTAGCAACAGTATTCATCCCTCTAACACTATCAATCGCATCGCTATTTGTATCAAATAAGAAAGAATCAAGAATTACAATTATCTTGAAAAATTATAAAAAAACCAAACCAGAAGAAACAGACTATCTTAAGCAGAGCGAAGCAAATGCTTCAAGACTAAATAATGCTGTATCAAAACTCGAAGGGAACATAGATAGTAGCAAGTAATAGGATTCCGAATTTGGTTTTTTTAAGCACAAAATATTCAACAAATCAAGTCTGGAGACCATCCCAGAACCTCTTATCCCGTCAACCTAGTTATTATTGGCATCTATCACTCTTTGCCGAATTTGTTCAGCCGTAAGCATATAGGAGGTCATTCTCCACCTCTTGATTTTTTTATAACATAAGTATAGTACGGCAAAACAAAAGTGCTTATTTAAGCTTCCCAGTCTTTTTATATTCCTCAATCAATTTCATCGCATCCGCTCTCATTCCATCTTCAGTGATATTATTTTTTCGGTTTACTTCATCAGCAATATACCGAGCCTCAGCAAATTCTCCATCGCCAAAACTAAAATCCTCTTTTTTAATAATTTTATTATCGTCAGTACGAGACGATAACATTTTATAAAACTTTACACCAATAGCTAAAATCATCAATCCAAATACCAAAAACCCAATACTAGAATAATCAGCATCAACAAGAGAAGATGAGCCAAAAACCCCATCTGCAAACAATATAGAAGAAAACATTACAAAAACCAATTTATAATCACCCATTTTAAAACCTTTTTTTGATAAAATAACTAGAATATTACATATTACAAAGAAAAGTATACGCATAAATATATTAAATGAAGATTAACTATGCACTAGTCAGGAGACACCATAAGCAAGGGACTCCTCGGAGCGTCCACAATCAGTTGTGAAGAGTCCCTTGACAATACAATTACAATATGATATAATTACTACATATAAACAAAAAAGGATTTAGAATGAGCGCAGGAACAGAAAAAATAAGCAATAAATGGGACGCAATTTTTACTGGTTATATGAGTGGTGGTTTTTTTATGTTTGCAGGGAAATTGGCAGGAGCTGGATATGCACCAATAAGTACATATTTGTTATATTTTGGCGCATTTATTTGGGTAGTTGGTAGTTTCCCAATGGCAAGAAATGAAAAAGAGAAAAAATCTTGGATTGGGTTTAAAG
>Ga0265295_1008307_pt1 | contig 11578 bp, 12 predicted proteins | sample Munlansysbiofilm_FD_192503 | JGI IMG/M metagenome (GOLD analysis project Ga0265295, IMG submission 192503) | Leachate microbial communities from a municipal landfill in Southern Ontario, Canada - Methane capture system biofilm | ecosystem: Engineered > Solid waste > Landfill > Unclassified ... | reverse complement strand
GCCCCTTCTCGCCGGGTTGGTCCGATCGTCCTGGCGCAAGCATCGGCACGCGGTACACCTTGCCCTGGAGCCACTGTCCGAACCGCTCGAGGTAGTGCTCTATCCGCAACGCCTCGCCGATGAGCGAACCCACCACGAGCGCCCCGACGAGGACGAGTGCCGCATAGTCCCCGAGCGCAGTCTTGCCGAGATCGCCCATGCCGCCAAGCGCCATCATCGCACCGATGACCATGACCGCCAGACCAATCGCAGAAAAGGCAATCGAGCGGAACCGCTCGCTGATAAGCTTGCCGAACAGCAACCCTATAGTGACCCCCGCGAGCACCGCCACGATATTCACGATGACACCGATACCCGGCATGTCACTCTCCATCTTCGAGCCAGAGCTTTTTGAGCTCGGCGGTGATCTGCGCGGCCCCCGGCGGCAGCCCTGCCGACGCCGCACGGTAGCGGCGACCCGTGACCTTTCGGGTCGATGCCTGCTCGAAGCACGAGGCCGACGGCACTATCACTGCGCTACGCACGCGCGCCCGCGCGGCCAGTCCGTTGTCGTCGGTCACGACCGTGGTCTCGCCCGACGCGACCAGCCGGACGATCAGGTCGTCTGCGGTCTCCGGACGATGCGCGTAGCGCACGACCACCTGTCCCCTGCCCGCTTCGGTCATCCCGCCTGCCACACCGTCAAACACGACCGTGATAGGACCACGCCCGAGCAGGTCTGCTCCCCTGGCAGCCAAACGAGCGACGAGCGCTTCGCGCTGCTCTTCGAGCGTACACGAGCGCGTTGCCGGATCGCTGTGGGTCACGTTATAGCCGTCGATAAGGTACTGCATGCGGCAATGCTACACCTACAAGAGCAGGACACCCAGAGACCCCAGCGGAAGCCATCGCGACCGGCAACGGTCCGCTCAGGATGTCGGAGCATCGCAGAAAGCGGACCGTTGTGTGTTCCTATCCTCGTGCCAACGCCCCGATGGTGCTGCCAGCCGGACATGGCACAAGGCGTAAGTCGAAAGTCATGCCGATTATGTGGCGACTGCGATCCGAGAGTTCGCAGAGTAGCGATGACCGGACGTCAGCCCGAGACACCTGCACACATGCGAGCGATGCCGTCAGCGAACTCCTCGACGTCCTCGGCCGTGGTGTCCCAACTCGTGACCCATCGGACCTCGCTCGCGCGCTCGTCCCAGACGTAGAAGTCGTACTCCGCAGCAAGCGGGGCGATGACACTTCGCGGGAGCACGGCAAAGACCTCGTTCGCCTCGACCGGCTGAGTGACATGCACGCCGTCGATAGCCGCCACCCGCCTGGCAAGCAGCTGCGCCATGACATTCGCGTTCTCTGCGTTACGTCGCCACAGGCCGTCCTCGAGTAACGCCACGTACTGTGCCGAGATGTAGCGCATCTTCGATGCGAGTTGTGCGCTTTGCTTGCGCACGTACCTGAACTCATCAGCGAGATCGGGATCGATGAAGACCACCGACTCGGCAAGTACGGTCCCGTTCTTCGTGGCGCCGAACGACACGATGTCCGCGCCTCTAGCCGCCTCACCGAGAGTACAGCACCGGGAGGCCGCAGCATTCGAGAGCCTCGCACCGTCGATATGGACCCTGAGCCCGTGGTCACGCGCAGTCGCAACGACTGCCGCAAGCTCGGACCCGCTATAGACGGTGCCGTACTCGGTGGACTGCGTGATGGAGACGACCGAAGGCTGGCTCGCATGCTCGAAACCGACGCCGGTGATCGCGCCGGTGATGAGCGCGGGGGTGAGTTTGCCGTCAGACGTGGGCACCGCCAGCAACTTGCCACCGGTGAAGCGCTCAGGCGCCCCACACTCATCGACGTTGATGTGCGCGGTTGCCGGACAGATCACAGCGTTGTGCCGGCGCATCACCGCCTGCAGCGCGGTGCAGTTGGCCCCCGTCCCGTTGAAGACGAAGAACACCTCCGCTGCGGGTCCGAACTGCTCCTTGATGAGTTCACGGGCCCGCCCGGTCCACTCATCGGCGCCGTAGGCATGGACGTGGCCCCCGTTGGCCTTGACCATCGCCTCGAGCACCGCCGGATGTGCCCCTGAAGCGTTGTCGCTTGCAAATCCGCGTCTTGCCCGTGTCACGAGGGTCGCTCCTCACGTCTCCATGCCTGTCGGATGATCACGTAGGCCGCAGCAAGGGCCACAAGCCCGACGGCGAGTTTCCAGTACTTGACCTGGTGCTCACGTGGAGTCCCGGAGGTGATCACTTCGAGTCCGGTCGCATGGACGTCAAGATCTCCGCCGTGCGTGTCGCAGGCCTCGTTCAACACACCGGTGATACGAACGATGTCACCGTCGTGAGACCACATCCCAAAGGTCTCGACACGTTCGGCCATCTGCTCCGGCATCCACACACCGATGGCGACTCCGCCGGACAGCACGTTCAGCCATACGTGGCCCTGTCCGCCGGCAAGCGCTTCACTGATGACCTCACCCTCAAACGTCACCTCCACGCCGTCCAGACCGCTACCGGCCGTGACGAGCTCGGCCCCCGTGCTCTCCACAGGAGCGAACGCGAGTGCCGGCGCCGGAACAGCGCACAGAAAAAGGGCCACCAAGGCGATACGTACGATCACCTTCATGAATGCGACCGCCTCTCTACAAGAGCGGCGACGATACTCGCGATGATCGCGAACAACGCCAGGAACTCCAGTCGCCCTGCCCACATCTCGAACATGTAGATCAGCTTGAGGCCCGTCGGCATCCCCGGCGCGGTGATGCCGGTCGACAGACCCACATTAGCAGCGGCAGAGATCGACTCGAACAGCGCCTCAGCGGGTGGATACCCATAGACGATACCGGCGACTGCGCCCGCTGCGTACGTGAAGACATACAGCACAGCGACCAATAGCGCGTTGGAGAACAACTCGTAGTTGATCGTCTGCTTCGAGAAGTGATGATACGTCTCGGTGATGACCGCGCTCTGCGGTGCGATCGCCGCGCGCGTGCGCCACAGGAGCCCCTTGGCGATCACCCCGATTCGGAACGCCTTGATACCGCCCGCCGTCGATGAAGCCATGCCCCCGAACGCCATCGCCAATATGATCACGACGAGCGCAAGCCCACCATAGCCGCCCGTCCACTGCGATGCATACAGGGTCTGCTGCCCCGTACCGCTGCTTGCCGAGATGAGGTGATAGATTCCCTTGCGGATGATCTCCCCCGAGCTGGCGTACAGCGTGGTGCCTGCAAGACCGAGCCCCATGAGCACGCTCAGGATGAACGTATTGATGGTGACCGTGCGCGCCTCGATGTTCCTCAAGAGCTCCACTCGCTCTCCTCGCCAAATGTGCGCATGAAGGTTGAAGTTCATGGTCCCCGCCAGCATCAGCATGACCGTGATCGTCTCGAACCACGCGCTGTGGTAGTAGAGCGAGTTTTGAGACTGTGGCCCGAAGCCACCCGTATCCCAGCATGCAGTGGTGTTGCAGAACGCATGAAGCAGGCTGCGACCAAGACCCATGCCGAGCGAAAGATCGACGATGGTGAGCAAAACAACGCCGAGCCCGACATACGCCGCCGTCACGACCCAGATAAACCGGGCGGTATGCACGACATTAGGCATGATGCGTTCGTCACGCCCCTCGGCGAGATACAGTGACATCGCGCCACCGCCCCGCATGCCGAGTGCCACAGAAAGCGCAGCGACGACGATGCCCTGACCACCGATAAGATGTGTGAGGTGACGCCACACGTTATGCGCGTTAGAGAGATGGTCGAGATCCTGCACCAACACGAGTCCGCTCGTCGTGAAACCGGACATCGCTTCGAAACACGCATCCAGATAGCTGCCGAAGTGTCCGGAGAGCACCAGCGGTATAGCGCCGACGAGCGAAGCCGCGAGCCACGCGAGCGCGGTCACGAGCAGCCCATCGCGCCGGTTGATCGGAGTACCGCGGGGTGCCATCCGGACGAGCAGTACACCTACAAGCGCGGTGACCCCCACACCGACGACGTAGTCCAGCGCAGGATCCCACTCTTGAGAGACAAGCGCGACCACGAGCGGAATGACCATCGTTGCGGCGAGTGCCAGCACGAGCATCCCTGTGTAGTGGAGAATAGCTCTGATGTTCTGCTTCTCAGGTGTCACCCACATGTGAGGATCAGGCCATCCCTGCAGCAAGAAGCGCGATAAGTGAGGCGGCGCCCATGAGTACCAGGAACGCGGCGACCTCGACCAGCAGACCCACCGGCCACTGCCGGAAGGCGCCACTCGAACGCGTCTTCACCCCGTGTCGCCTCCTCATCACACCCCACCGGTCCGACGCCGGTACACTTGCATTGTGCCACATGCGAGGCAACGGATAGCCATAGATCACCGCAAACATCGTGCTAGGCTATATGCTCCCCGGATCGAAGGGATCGGTTATGAGACTGCTCTCGAAGAAGACGCCTGTCGCAACCGTCAGCGTGGCCTTCCTTGATGGTAACCGCGCACGCGTCGAGACCTGGGTCGAAAACGGCCAAGAGCAGGAACAGGCATACCATGCCGTGCTGCTCTTCCTGATGTACTACGCACGGATCCTCTTCTTCTTGAGCTTCAGGGACGCAGCCGAGGAGCTTATCTCATGGATGGACGACGCCGTCCGCCTGATCGCTGCAACACCGGACAAGACACCGACCGATATCGCGCACGGCTGGCAGATATCAACGGATAAGACAGCCGAGCCCCGCGCTGTATGGACAGGAACGCTCTCAACGGTCAAACGCCGCGAGTACACCTGCAGCAACGAGAAGCCTGCGGACCCGGAAGATGCTGACGCACAGCGCTCGGTGCTGCTCTTCCTACAGCATCTCATCGAAACACGCTCGGCGCTGGAGCGAGCCTACCTCACGCTCGGAATCAGCGGCATGCACGAGTACTACCGCGATATCCAGCACTGGAACACCACCAAGGCGCTCCACCCTGCCCCGGCGTACGGGATCGATCATGCCCGCTCGATCCTGGAGTGCCGCCTCTAGGATCAGCGCACCTCGGCGCTGGAGATCCGATAGCCCGCCTCGGTAGGCGCCACGAAGTACCACACGCTGTCAGCGGTGCCGTACCAAGTCTCGCTCACCTGGACCCAGACAGTGCCATCCGACTGCTCCTCCACAGAGACGATCTCGAAGTCCGTGAACTCACCGTTGGAGTACGAAGCACTGGCCGGATCCTGACTGAACGGCTCGATGGTCATCGCGTGCGCATCGTCAGCGCGATCCTGCTGGATTGCGACCAGAAAGTCCGTCACGACCATTACCGCTTCATCGGCAGGCGCCATAGGTACGTCGCCACCGATCTGGATATCCTCGATCCGCTCGACCGTCCATGTACCGTCGGCCTGTTTCAAGACCGTCAGCTCGGAGACCCACTCACTATTGGGCGGTCCCGCCCAATAGGTGGCCACCTCGGAGTCTTCTTTATAGAGTTGAGTGATCCAGTCGCCGTAGCCCAGCTCCTGCAGCTCGGCGGTGACCGCTTCGGCTGCGGATGCGTACCCTGCCGAAGCCGCTGGCACCTCGACGGGAACCTCCTCCTCGAACGGCGCCTCGAGCTCCACACCGATGTTCTCGACTGCATCGTCGACCGCACTGCGCGCGATCAGGACCCCGGCGATCATCAGACCACCCAAAACGAGCACGACAGCAGCGACGATACCGATGATGAGGCCGGTCTTCTTCTTCGGGGGCGACGATGCCACGCCCGGCTGCGCGTACTGCACGGGCGGAGCGATCTCCGGCTGAGGGGACGTCTGTCCCGCAGTCTGCTGCTCGTACTCGGCCTGCTTGCGCCTATACTCGGCCATCTGCCGTTCGTATTCGGCCTGATCGACGGAGAGCTGCGGCTGCGGAGCAACGACTTGAGTCACGGGTGGCACGACAGGCGCCGGGGCAGCCGGTTGCCCGGACGCTACAGGGGCGGGTGGCAGAACCGCACCACATGATCCACAGAACACCGCGCCGTCACGGACTTCACTCTGGCAGTTCGGACACCGCATGACACCCTCCCTCGCAGATGAACTCTACGGTGACTGTAAGACGCCCTCTGGACGGTGTAAAGCGCACCGACCGCGCTAGGCGACCGCAGAGCCGAGGTCGAGCCGCGCCTGACCTGCCGTGTCCGAACCCATGCCCCGCCTGAGCGCGACGATCGCGATATCGTCGGAAAGGTGCCCGTCGGCAAAGCCGAACGCGGACATGAACAGCGCTTCAGGGATCCGCTCTGCGCTCTCATCAGCGTGTTCGTACACCGCCTCAAGCAACCGCCCGTCGCCGAACATCTCACCTTCGGGAGAACGCGCTTCAAGAAGCCCATCGGTATAGAGGACGAGAAGATCGCCCCGGCCCATGACCGTCGCATGGTTCTCGTAACCGCCGGCAGAAGCAGCCCCGAGGACCGTACCGTCCTGCGAGAGCAGCACTGGCTTCTCGCCGGCTCGATGAAGCACCGGCGGCGGGTGCCCCGCCACGCTGTACGACATCCGCCCATCGGTCGGATCTATCAGCCCGAAGAACGCCGAGACGAACTCGTGGGGTTGGGCGCCATGGATGACGACTTCGTTCGCACGGCTCATCACTGATCGAGGCGACGGCAGATGCAGCGCCTCGGTGCGCATGGCGCTCTTCACAAGGGCGGTCAGACCGGCCGCCTTATAACCGTGTCCCGCCACATCACCGATCAACACACCAAGCGAGCCCCCCGGCAGTGGGACCACATCGTAGAAGTCGCCACCGACACCACCAGACCCCGAGACAGCATGGTACAGGTGACCCATCTCAAAACCCGCGACCGCCGAAGGCGCCGTGAAGAATGCACCACGAAGTGATCGAGCGAGTTCACGCTCGGCTGCGTACTGGCGCGCGTTCTCAAGCGCCAGCGAAAGCGAGACCTCCATCTTGTGCAACAAGCTGCGATGCTCATCTTTGAGAACGACGTCTGCGTCCCAACAGAATCCCATCACCGCGCTCACCTCACCCCGGCGTTTCACCGGGACAAGCGCGAACCCACCGATGTCGTGCTTGAGCATGAGCTCGAACTCTTCGCGCTGTGTCGCATCCGACTGCGAGACAGCCACCGCACGCCCAAGCCGTGCCGCATATGCGGGCAGCGATAGAGTGTCCTCGGAGAACCGTAGGCCGCGCATCTCGAGCGGCCATCCATGCACCGCCCGGAACACCCAGGCATTGTCCTCACGATCGGCGATCCATCCCCAGTCGGCACCCAGCGATTCGGTCGCCTCCACCAGTACACGCTGCAGTATGTCGTCCGCATCGAGCGAAGAGAGGACCGTGAGTTCGATGATGTCGTTCGCATGCTGAAGCTCGGATATCAGGCACTCGCGCTCCACCCTCGCGCGGACTTCAGCGGACACCTCGATGCCGATGAACAGGACGTTGAACGGGTCGGTAAGCCGACCGGGAACCGGCAGGTACGAAAGCTGCCAGTAGGTCACCTCACCCCAGGACGAACGATACTCGTACTCGGGAACCGTCACCGGGTGGCCCGTGTATGCGACATCGATGAACCGCGCAGCCGAGTGTGAGTCGGAAAGGAAGCCACGTAGCGGCATGCCGAGCAGATCCCACCGCGGCCGCACATCGCCGAGCAAGTCCAGGAAAGCCGAGTTGGTCCAGGTGAAGCGCATGTCCGCGCCACACCACAGGGCAGCCGGGAACGAGGCTCCGCCGAGCAGCGCAGCTATGCGTACGGGGTCACCGAGGGCGTGCCCGAGCACATGTGCCTCGACAGCTTCGGCGCTTACGACCCTCACCTCTTCCGACTCAGGCAGATGGATGACACTACCCATGCTATGCCTATCGGCATGTACCCCAAACGGCAGGAGGTGGTGGATGATGAGCGGTCACACGTGATAGACGGCACGGTTACGTGTACCAACGGCAGTCTCTGCAGCCAGACACACACCGGACGCAACCGCGTAGGCGATCGCGTAGCCCTGCGTGGAGTCGACGATCGAGTCGGGCACCATCGAACCGAAGACGCCGCACGCGCCAACCAACCGCTGCGTGAGCAGTGCGGCGTACACGCTCGCAAGACCGAAGCCCGACACCACGAACCCTGCGATGAGCCCCCTGCGGGCAGCCGGGAACCACTTCACTGCGGCAGAGGTGGGCGCGCCACATAGCCGACGCCGATGCCCATACCCGCTGCGACGCCAGGTCACGGCTTGACGACATAGCGGCAACGAGTCGGGCGAACCGTCTGCCCATCGGCACACAGCACCGATACGCTCGAACCCCTCGATGATCGGAGGCAGTATGCGAATCAAGATGGTGCTCCCTGCACTTGCCGAGGCGACCGACCCCTTCTTCCGGCCGATCAAGTACTCTTTGTTCCCGCCGCTGGGCTTGGCAACGCTCGCCGGCCACTGTGCGGGCGACGACGAGATCACGATCGAGGACGAGCATGTCAGGCGAGTGCGTACCGATGACGAACCCGACATCGTCGTCATAGAGACGTACATCACCTCAGCCCGGCGCTCCTACGAACTTGCCGACCTGTACCGTTCGCGTGGCGCGCACGTCTGCATCGGCGGCATCCACCCCACCTCACTCCCGCTGGAGGCAGCCGAACACGCCGATACGATCTTCCTTGGTCCGGGAGACGACAGCTGGCCACGCTTCCTTGCAGACTACCGGGCGGGCCACCCCAAGCGCGCCTACCGCTCGGAACGCCGGAGTCTCATGGGTCTCCCCCGCCCACGACGCGATCTCATCGACCGCGATCGCTACCTGGTCCCCAACTCCCTCGTGGTCTCCCGTGGATGCCCCCACTCGTGCGACTTCTGCTACAAAGACGCCTTCTATGCAGGTGGCCGATCGTTCTACACGGCGCCGGTGGATGACGCGCTCGATGAGATCGGCTCGCTGCCCGGCCGACACCTCTACTTCCTCGACGACAACTTCTTCGCCGATGAACGGTTCGCACGCTCGCTCATGGCCGGGCTGCGTGGTGCTGGCCGCGTATGGCAGGCTGCGGGGACAGTCGACGCGGTACTGCGACCCGGACTCATCGAAGCGGCTGCAGACGCAGGGCTTCGCTCGATGTTCGTCGGATTCGAGACGCTCGATCAGGCCGCCCTCGCCGAGCAGGGCAAGGGTCACAACATCGGCCGAGACTACGACGAAGCCGTGAAACGACTGCACGACGCAGGCATCATGGTGAACGCGAGCTTCGTCTTTGGGATGGACCACCATACACCCGACGTTTTCGAGCGCACCGCCGAGTGGGCGATCGAGCGCGGTATCGAGACCGCGACCTTCCATGTACTGACGCCGTATCCGGGCACGGCGCTTTACACCCGTCTCGAACGCGAGGGACGCATCCTCACCCGCGACTGGGACCGCTACGACACTCGTCACTGCGTGATCGACCATCCCACGATGTCGCCGGCTGAGATCGAGCAGGGCTATCACCGGGCCCGACGCGCATTCTACTCGTGGAAGGGTATCATCAACGCCTCACTCGCACGCGAGACGACGAGCGAGAAACTGCGGCACTTCGCATACTCGGCCGCATGGAAGAAGGCGGGGCCGGTCTGGGATGCTGCCATCTCACTTGGTGCGCTACCCTACGCACGCCCGGCACTCGAGGCGATCCTCGACGGCACGCAGCGGTTCAAGCGAACCTTCGGTCTTGCCGGGGCGCCGGGAGCATAGCGCGGCCACCCTACACACTACCCGCACGCAGCAGGGCCCCGGCTTACTGCCGGGGCCCTGCTGCCTATCCGCCGGTCGATTCTCGGTCGGATGCAGCGAGTCCTACTCAGACGCGCCCTCAAGCTTCGGCGCACTCGCGCTTCCGATCTCGATCTTGGTGGTCTTAGGCCGGGCCGCCTCGAGTGCCTTGGGCACACGCACCACGAGGATACCGTCGGTGTACTCGGCAGTGATCGAAGCAGGGTCGACACCATCAGGAATGGTCAGTGCACGCTCGAAGCTACCGTAACAGCTCTCGCACACGAGCCAGTCCTCGCCCTCTTGCTTCTCCTCCTGCCGCCGCTCGCCACGGATGGTGAGCACGCCATCGGTGATCTCGACCTCCACCTCGGCAGGATCGATGCCCGGCAACTCGGCGCGGATCACGATGTCGTCGTCCTTGCGCTTGACGTCGACCTTGGGCATCCACGCTACCGACTCCCCGCCTATCTCGGCAGAGCCGAGACGGGAGAAGATGCGGTCCATGTCGTGCTGCATGCGCAGCACCTCTCCAAACGGATCCCATCTCACAATCGCCATGACCATCACCTCCACTGTCTCCCGGACGCCGCCACGCATGGCCTTTGGCGACGACCGCCTGATACCGTTATAGCGCGGCCTTCACACGACACCGCTCACATCTATGCGCGAGTTCGCGTGCCGAGACCTCCGTATCGACCTTCGCCTCACGCGCCTCGGCGCTGAGATACCCCAGGTCGCTTACCGGCAACGGCGAACGATGCGTGAACATACGCCGCCCCATCTCCGCTACGAGGCATTCGTGTCGCATCTCCATCGCCGAAGGCTCCAGCAGCCCCCTGGCGATGAAGCCATCGATCGACTTGTGCTTCGCGAGCGTCCCGGCGAGCATGTGGATCTCCGCGTGCTCGCCAAGCAGATGCTGATCGCACATCATCGCAGGGTCTACCATCCACATCCTCACGCGTGTGCCACACCCCGCACGCCGAGCTCGTCGCCGATCACGTCGATGGTGACCGTGTCGCCATCGCCCAGACGGCCCTCGATGAGCTCCCGCGCCACGCGGTCGACCACCTCGCGCTGGATAAGCCGCTTGAGCGGACGCGCGCCATAAACCGGGTCGAACCCGTCGAGCGCGAGCCGCTCGGTTGCTGCAGGACTGACCTCGAGTGAGATCTTCCGCCCTGCCAGCCGCTCGCGAACGATCGCAAGCTGCAGGCCCACGATGGACGCAAGCTGCTCCATCGAGAGCGAGTGGAACACCACGACATCGTCCACACGGTTCAAGAACTCTGGTCGGAACGTCGCCCGGAGAGCCTCATCGAGCATCGCACGCATCGATGTCTCGTCACCGCTCTTGCCAAACTCCGTGATGTACTGACTACCCACATTGCTCGTCATGACGACGATCGCGTTCTTGAAGCTCACCACACGACCCTGGCCATCTGTCAGTCGACCGTCGTCGAGCACCTGCAGTAGAACGTTGAAGACGTCCGGGTGAGCCTTCTCGATCTCGTCGAGCAGGATCACCGAGTACGGACGCCTACGGACGGCCTCGGTGAGCTGTCCGCCCTCCTCGTATCCCACGTAACCGGGGGGTGCACCGATGAGGCGCTGCACGCTGAACTTCTCCATGTACTCGGACATGTCGATGCGCACCATCGCACGGTCGTCATCGAACAGGAAAGCGGCAAGAGTCTTCGCGAGCTCGGTCTTGCCCACACCTGTCGGGCCGAGGAACAGAAAGCTGCCGATGGGTCGGTCGGGATCCGAGAGGCCCGCACGAGAACGCCGTATGGCGCCGGCCACCGCCGAAACGGCCTCGTCCTGGCCGACAACGCGCTCGTGAAGGTGCTCCTCGAGTGTCGC
>Ga0265295_1008306_pt1 | contig 11578 bp, 11 predicted proteins | sample Munlansysbiofilm_FD_192503 | JGI IMG/M metagenome (GOLD analysis project Ga0265295, IMG submission 192503) | Leachate microbial communities from a municipal landfill in Southern Ontario, Canada - Methane capture system biofilm | ecosystem: Engineered > Solid waste > Landfill > Unclassified ... | reverse complement strand
ATTTCATAAAACAATTATTTAAATCCATTTTGTTTCCGATAAATCTTTATTTTATGTAAAGACACCAATGAGATTTAATAAGGTGCATTCATTGGATAATTTATCTATTTCTAATACAAAAAGAAAATTGAAATTTGGAATCAAACGCTCTTGTTTTTGAGGAGTAGTTTCTTTTTATTTTGGAGTGTAGAGTTGAAAAAGCGGAAAGAGAGACCTGTTTTTGCAAAAATCAAAAGGGAGGGTGAAAAAAAAGAGGCTGTTTGAAAAAACAGCCTCTTTTAATACGAGAAAGAATTATTTTACAATGCTAACACGTTGTGTTTTTACACCTTCATTTGTTTCAATATTTACAAAATAGATACCTGAACGTAGGTTTGCTACATTGATTACGGTACTATTATTAGAAAGTGCTTCGCTATAAACTTCTTGTCCTAATACGTTTAGGATGCGAACCATGTTAATTGTTTGATTTGATTCAACACGGATATTGTTTTTAGCAGGATTGGGATATACATTATAACTACTTGCAGTAGCTGAATTAACACCTACTCCCGAAGCAACTTTAACAGAAATATCATCTATTTTCATAAAGAAATTATCTGTGCAGTCATAATGACGGAAGGCGATATAAATAGATTGACCGTTATATGCAGAAAGTGGAAGAGCAACTTCAGAGAATACCCCGCTACTTAGGGTTTGTGTATGAATTTCAGTAAAATCTGTAGTGCTTGTTCCTGTTGTTGAAACTAATACAGAATATTTTTCTTCTGGCCAATTAGGATCTTGAGCAGCTACCCAAAATCTAAGCTCAAGGTTGCTAGCATTGATATTTAACGGAGGAGTAATCAGCCAGTTGTCTGGAGTTAAAGGTCCTAGATTATTAATATAAGAAGAAGACATAGCACAGCCTTCACCAGTATGTGAAGTGATACCATCGGGAGCTCTTTCCCAATTATAACCATCACCGTCTTTATCTATCATTGTCCAACATGTTGGAGGGAAAGTAGTGCCTTCAAAACCTTCAGTCCAAGGGAATGTATTAATTTCATCGCATGTAATAGCGGCTCCTGAAAGATTGATAGTGATGTCTCCACCATTGGTAGCAAGAACTACTGTTTGGTTATGAGTGCCATTATCTGTGGGAGAGTAGGTAAATGTAAAAGTACTATTGGCACCTGGAGCTATATCTATAGTTGCTGGGTCAAAAGTAGTTGTATATGGAGCGCTTAGTCCTGTAATTCCGCTACATGTCAAATTGCTAGAACCAACATTAGATAATGTGAAAGTTCCTGAAGTAGCTGTATTTGGTAATACTAAAGTGCCAACATTCCATGAAGTTGGTGTGCACATTGCAACAGGTGTTGTTGGTAAAGTTCCAACCATAGCCCTGATATTCCAGTTACCTGTTAATGTTGCTGCTATATCATTTAGATGTGCCCAGTCACCCATATTGATCCAGTTTCCGTTTGGATTTGGAGCAGTAGCAGCGTCGCAACCTGCAGGGTAACCGCCTGTTGCAATTATGTTATAACCAACATAAAGATTGCCAGTTGATGGAATTGCATAAGGAGCGGTCAACATAACATTGTTCCATCCTTCAACAGGTGTAAAATCCTGGCTGTAAACCATGGCAGAAGTTAATGTGTCAGTTAAAAAACGCAACTGCGCAGAAGAAACATCTGTTGCACCGTTAATATAAACTTTCACAGAAAGAATATAGTGACTTAATGCAGCTTGAGGAGCCAAAGTGGTTGCTGGAAAAAAGGCATAAACACCAAAATTGGCAGCTCCACCAGTTCCAACACCGTCATCATTTACGCCATCATAATGCAATGAATCCATTACTGCTTTAGAATCTGATCTTGTGTTGTCAATTGAATTCAAAATCTTTACAGCTTTTAGGCTTGATTCTGATGTTACTCTTGTCATTTGTTGACCAAAAGTAAAGACGCTTATGAGAGCAAAAGCGACTAAGAATGTAATTTTTTTCATGTTTTTGTTTTTAGTTATTAATAATACAAAGTTATTGAAAAAAATGAATACACAATGAAATAATTTGAAAAAGTACAACAAGTGCGAATGCCTGAAAAGTTTAAAAATTGATTTTCAGCAATTTAAGTGTGGTTTTTTTATTAATTTAACATAAGTTTAGTAACTACAGAGGTTGATAAGGAAAAATATAGCATGTTGAATAATATAATTTTTGTGCTGTTTGTCTTTTGTTGAAATAAAAAAACAATCTTCTCTCCTCTCATGCGTAAAAATGATTATTTTTGTCAAAAAATTATAAGAATACATTATATGACACGAATTCAAGAATTAGAAAAAACGGCAACACAAGTACGTAGAGACATTATTCGTATGGTTCACAAGGTTTCTTCGGGGCATCCAGGTGGTTCATTGGGCTGTACTGATTTTATGACAGCTCTTTATTTTGAAATTATGGACCATAATCCAAAGGCATTTAACATGGATGGCAAAAACGAAGATGTTTTCTTTTTGTCGAATGGACATATTTCACCTCTTTTTTATAGCGTTTTGGCTCGTAATGGATATTTTTCTGTCAGTGAGTTAGATTCATTCCGAATGATTGGATCTCGCCTGCAAGGTCATCCAACCCCAGCAGAAGGACTAGAAGGAGTTAGAGTTGCCTCAGGCTCGCTCGGACAAGGCATTTCTGTTGCTATTGGCACCGCTCTTAGCAAAAAAATGAATCAGGATGATAAAATGGTATATGTTCTGACCGGAGATGGCGAACTGCAGGAAGGTCAAAATTGGGAAGCACTGATGTTTGCAGCAGCCAAAAAAGTAGATAATATTATTGTAACTGTTGATTATAACAAACAACAAATTGATGGTTCAACGGACGAAGTGCTTTATTTGGGCGATCTGAAAGCGAAGTTTGAAGCCTTTGGTTGGACCACTATTGAAATGATGGGCAATAACATGACAGATGTCCTTGAAAAAATGAAAGTTGCCAAAACACTTACTGGAAAACAAAAACCAGTTGCCATATTAATGCATACCGAAATGGGTTATGGAGTAGATTTTATGGTGGGAACAAACAAATGGCACGGCATGGCTCCAAATGATGAACAAACTAAAATTGCATTGGCTCAGTTGGAAGAAACACTTGGAGATTACTAATATATTAATGTAATGATGAAAAAAATCGCTCTCATTTTATTCTGTTCTTTGTTTTTATTCAATGCAAGCATTGGTAAAACACAAACGGTAAAAGGAGAGGGTACAACTCGCATTTTGTTTATTTTCGATGCTTCCAAAAGTATGTGGGGAAGATGGCAAAGCGATACAAAAATTAAAATTGCTCAAACCATATTGTCCGAAATGCTGGATAGTTTGAGTGCATTTCCAGATGTGCAACTTGGTTTGAGAGTCTTTGGTCATCAATATGATTTTCCGCCTCAAGTTTGCAATGACACTCGTTTGGAAGTGCCACTTTCATTTAATAGTATTCCCAAAATAAAACATCGACTAAAAACAATATTTCCAAGAGGTACAACTCCAATTGCTTTATCTCTGGAGGCTTGTGCAAATGATTTTCCACCTTGTGACAATTGTCGAAATATAGTTATTCTAATTACGGATGGCATTGAAGAGTGTGGGGGCGACCCATGTGCTGTTTCATTAGCACTTCAGAAAAAAGGAATTATTCTAAAACCTTTTGTGATTGGAGTCGGTTTGGATTTTAAAGAGATGTTTGATTGTGTAGGAACTTATTTTGATGGTTCTACCGAGAAGAAATTTCGCGAATCGATGGCTGTGGTTATTTCTCATGCATTGAACAAAACAACCGCTCAGGTTAATTTGTTGGATGAGCACAAAAGAGCAACCGAAACAAATGTTGTTTACACTTTGCAAGATGGTTTGTCAGATGTGGAATATTACACGCATGTTCATACAATGAATGCCAAAGGAATTCCAGATACATTAATATTGGATCCCATTCCTGTTTATCGAGTCGTGGCTTATACCTTGCCTCATGTTATTTCGGATACGGTGAGTTTAACCCAGGGAAAACATACCATTATTCCAGCAAATACACCACAAGGAAAATTGACTTTTGTGACTCCCGATAAAAATACAAAGTATCGAAACGTGCCTATAATTATCAGAGAATCAGGAAGTTTAAATACATTAAATGTGCAATATTTTTTCACAGAGGAGATGTATTTGACTCAAAAATTTGATGCCGAAGTATTATGCTTGCCAAGAGTATATATTAAGGATATTCAAATATTACAAAACCAAATTACAAAAGTAGAGATTCCAGAACCTGGAGTTCTAGAAATGATTATTTCCGAACAAGGCTCTGGAAGCTTATTTGTACTTCGTGAAAATGAACAAAAAGAATGGATTTATAATATTAAAGGTAAAAATAAAAGCGAAAAAATATTACTTCAACCTGGAAGTTACAGAATCGTTTTTAGGTCGAATTTGACCCACATGACAACAGATACAAAAATAAAAGATTTTTCGATAGAATCGAATAAAACTTTGAAATTAAATTTAATGCAGGATTAAAAAAATAAGAAAAAAAGAATAGCATGGAAAAACCAGTTTTTGAAAGCAAAAAAGATACACGCTCCGGCTTTGGAGCAGGTTTGTCGGAATTGGGCGACACAAATCCCAATGTAGTAGCACTTTGTGCCGATTTAATTGGTTCGTTAAAGATGAACGATTTTGTGGAACGTTATCCCGAAAGATTTATTCAAGTGGGTATCGCCGAAGCAAATATGATTGGCATCGCAGCTGGACTTGCAATAGGTGGAAAAATTCCTTTTACAGGTACTTTTGCCAACTTCTCTACAGGCAGAGTATATGATCAAATACGTCAATCCGTAGCTTATTCAAATAAAAATGTGAAAATTTGTGCTTCTCATGCCGGAATTACTTTGGGCGAAGATGGTGCTACACATCAAATTATGGAAGATATTGGCTTGATGAAAATGCTGCCCAATATGGTGGTCATTAATCCGTGCGATTACAATCAAACAAAAGCGGCGACCTTAGCAATTGCCGATTATGTAGGACCCGTTTATTTGAGATTTGGTCGACCTGTGGTTCCCAATTTTACTCCAGTGGAAGCGAAATTTGAAATTGGAAAAGCAATTCAGATGAAAGAAGGAAAAGATGTTTCTATTTTTGCAACGGGTCACATGGTTTGGCACGCTCTCGAAGCAGCATACGAATTGTCGTTGCAAGGAATAGACGCCGAAATAATAAATATTCATACCATTAAACCTTTGGATAAAAAGGCAGTCCTAGATTCTGTTGGAAAAACTTTGTGTGCTGTGGTGGCCGAAGAGCATCTTTTTAATGGTGGCTTGGGCGATTCGATAGCACAATTAACCGCACTTAATAAACCAACGCCAATGGAATATGTGGCAGTGGATGATAAGTTTGGTGAAAGTGGAACTCCTGCACAATTAATGGAAAAATATGGACTTACAACGCAAAGCATTATCGAAAGAGCAAAAAGAGTCATCGGAAGAAAATAACTCCGACTCTATTATATTGCAAAATATCAAAGCCGAACATACAAAAATGTTCGGCTTTCGTATATTGGTCGATAAATACAAGGAGCAAATTTATTGGCATGCTCGCCGAAACTTAATAGTGCATGAAGATGCCGATGATGTGACTCAAAATGTTTTTATAAAAATCTGGAAAAATATTGATAAATATAGAGGAGATGCCAAATTGTCCTCTTGGATATATCGAATTACCGCCAATGAAGTAATAAACTTTGTAAACAATAAAAGCTACGCCAATAGTTTTCCTACGGATGAAATTGAAAAACTAGAGGAGGCTTTTTCATTGGATTATTTTTCGGGGGATGAAGTTGAAAAGGCATTTCAAAAAGCGCTTCTGAAATTGCCTCCGCGTCAGCGATTGGTTTTTACAATGCGTTATTATGATGAAACTCCTTTTGATCAAATTGCTGAGCAACTTGAGCTGTCTACTGGAGGAGTGAAAGCTTCGTATCATCATGCCGCTGATAAAATAAAGAAGTGGATTGGAAAAGAATTTTAAAATAATAATAGAGTTGTAATTAAACTTTTTAAAAGATTGCTTGTCAAAAGAATTGTAACCCGTCTGAAAAAATGGAAAAAATGAAAAATCAAAAAACACCTTTTAAAGTTCCCGATAACTATTTTGAGCAGCTGACCGAAAAAGTTATGGAGAATATAGAGATTCAAGAACTCAGCTCTCCAAAAAGAAGTTTTTCGATCTGGGCAAAATACGCTTCTGCTGCGGCTGTTTTAATTTTTGTAATTTCTTTTGCCGCAATTAAATTGCAACAAGAGGAAACAATCGTTGTAGAATTGGACACGATTACTGAAATCAATAATTTTAACACTTCAGATGATGTGTATTTAGAGCCTCAAAATGGTGAATCCAAAGAGTTTTTATCTCAAGATGCCATTGATAATGAAATCGTTGATTGGTCAAATTCTATGGATTTAGACGATGAAGAGTTTTACTTATTGATTAATTACTTTTAAACTTTAAAAATTATGAAAACAAACAAAATGATGGTGGTTTTATGTATGTCATTTTTAATGATTACATCCCTCGACTTGGTCGCTCAAAGAGGAAATCGCCCAATGAATAGACAAGCGATGAATCAAAATGTCGATCGTCCGATAAACAAGCAGGCAGATTTGAAAGAACGAAAAGATGATATTAATGCACAAAAACATCAACATGTTATAAAGTTTTTGGAATTAACGCCCGCAGAAGCCGAACAGTATCTAAAAATCACCTCTGAAGCCAAAACAAAAGAAAATGAAATGAGAGTTGATTTTAGAAAAGAGATGATTGACTTTAATAGTAAAAAATGGAATGAGTTGACCGACAAAGAAGCCGAAAAGATTTTGGCTATGCAAGAAGTGCATTTCGATTTAATGTCAAAACATCGTCAAGAGACTTTGGCCAAACTGAAAAAAATTATGCCCGTAAGCAAAGTGGCAAAAATTAAACAAGCGGAGTTGGATTTTAGGCGTACTATTGTTAGAGAAGCACGACAAAATCGTCAACATCGTCAACATCGAAACTGTATTAACGAGTACCCAGCGGAAGAGTAGTTGAATGAAAAATTGAATGTTTCTCATGGTCAAAACGAAAAACCTCATTTGTAAAAACAAATGAGGTTTTTCGTTTTGACCTTTTCTATCATTTGCTTGACTAAATTTTGTTAGTCGACTTAATAATTGTAAATTTGCCAAAAAATAAACTCAAATGACTAAAAATACGATTGATAAAATTTTTCAAGCTTTTTCAAGCAAAAGGGTATTGATTATTGGCGATGTTATGGTGGATGCATATTTGTTTGGAACAGTAGAGCGAATTTCGCCTGAAGCTCCCGTGCCAGTTGTATCTCTGATTTCAAGAGACAATCGTCCGGGAGGTGCCGCCAACGTTGCTTTAAACGTTCAATCACTGGGTGCTGAAGCCATTTTGTGTTCTGTTATTGGAAATGACCACAAAGGAGAAGATTTTATTCAAAGCATTGAAAAAAGTGGGCTTACAACAAGGGGAATTATCAAAAGCAATAATAGAATTACCACTACTAAAAATAGAGTTATTGGGAATAAAACCCAACTCCTAAGAGTGGATGAAGAAATTACTAGCTGTTTGGATAATGACGACTTTGTGTCTATTTACGACACCATCGAACACATTGTAGAAAACGAAGTAATTGATGCTATTATTTTTGAGGATTATGACAAAGGTGTCATTACTAAAGATTTAATTGAAAAAATCATTTTTAAAGCTCAAATTCTTGATATTCCAGTCATTGTAGACCCAAAGAAAAAGAATTTTAATTTCTATAAAAAAACCACCATTTTTAAACCCAATTTAAAAGAGCTTTTGGAAGGAACACACGCCGAGATTGATGCTGCAGACAATGCTGAACTATTTCGTTTGGCAGAAGCTTTAATCAAAGAAAATGAGCTCGAAATACTGATGACTACTCTTTCGGAAAGGGGAATTATGGTAGCTTGGCGACAAGATGGCAGTGCTAAAATAGAACACAAAATAATTCCTGCTCATTTGCGTAATATTGCCGATGTGTCTGGAGCTGGCGACACCGTTGTAAGCGTTGTTGCTCTTTGTCATGCCGTCGGTCTGAGCCCCGAGGATACCGCTTCTATAGCAAATATTGCTGGAGGTTTGGTGTGCGAGGAGGTAGGAGTTGTTCCTATCAACAAAAATAAATTATACGAAGAGGTAGTTAAGATATTACATACTTAATGAAAAATATAGATAAATCGAAAGACAAAATATCTAATATGTTCAACAGCATCGCAAAGCATTACGATTTTGTGGGACATCTACTTTCATTGGGCATTGATGTTGGATGGCGAAAAAAAACCATAAAATCTCTTGAAATAAATAATCAAACACGCTGTTTAGACATCGCCACCGGAACCGGTGATTTAGCTATTGCTTTGGCAAAACAAAACCCATTATCGATTGATGCATTTGATATTTCGGAAGGGATGTTGGCCATTGCTCAAAAGAAAGCGAAAAAGAAAAAACAATTAGAAAAAATCAATTTTATATATGCAGATGCAGAGGAAATCCCATTTCCAGATAATTATTTTGATGTAATCACCATTGGATTTGGGACTCGAAACTTTTACAACTACAAAAAAACCTTGTTTGAAATTCATAGAGTTTTGAAAAAAGGGGGACAGTTGCGTATTTTAGAATTGACATTACCGGAAAACAAATTTGGGAAATTATATTTCTTTTATTTGTATAAAGTAATGCCTTTTATTGCCGATAAGATTACTCATGCCCACTTTTATAAATATTTACCAGAATCAATTCATGATTTCGACCAAGGAATGGTTTTTATGAATCAACTCGAAAAAAGTGGATTTGGAAAAGGACAAATTAGCCGATATAGCTTTGGAATAACAACGCTTTATTCGGTAGAAAAATGCACTGTGCTTTCGGGAGTAAATGATGTTGTTAAAGATTTAAAACGGGATGTCAAAATATACAATAATGCCGTCTGATTGTCGTTAGTTCGTGAGATAAAAAAATAAAAAGTGAAAAAATATCTACTAATTATTCTTGTTTTCTGCTTCTTTTTTGCTTCGTATGCACAAAGAAAAACAACCCAGAATTTGCCAAAATATGATAAGAAACCTTATCATTTTGGTTTCTTAATAGCGTATAATCAGTTTAATTTCATGATAAAACCAGAAACGGACTTATCTCCATTCGATTCATTAATGGTGGTCGAATCTTCTCATATGAGTGGTTTTAATTTGGGGGTGATTACAGATTTGCGTTTGAATAATAATTTTAATCTTAGATTTATTCCCTCCTTGTCTTTTGGAGATCGTGTTTTGCATTACACCATCAAATTTCAAGATAGTGTTTTTTATGATGTGAATAAAAAAATTGAATCTACCTTCATTGATTTTCCGCTTTATGTAAAATTCAAATCTTCGCGGATGAACAATGTTCGATTGTATGTCATTGGAGGATTCCAATACAGCATCGACTTAGCATCACAAGCCAAGAAAAAACAACAAGATGTAGATGAAATTTATGTAAAACTTCATCGGCACGATTATTCATTTCATGCAGGAGTAGGAGCTGATTTTTATCTTACTTATTTTAAGTTTTCCACAGAATTAAAGATGGGATATGGTTTTCGAGACTTGATTGTGCGAGAAGGAAATATGTATTCAAATAGCATCGAACGCCTGAACTCCAAAATATTACAACTTTCATTTTTATTTGAATAAAGCATGATTAAACGGGTAGAAATTGCCATTAATGCTTCAGACAAAAACAATAAGCAAGCGCTAAAAAAAGCACTTCAGTCAAAATTTGGAAAATCAGCAAATATTACTGGCTTTTCTATAGTAAAACGCTCATTGGATGCTCGTCAGAAAAATGTTTTATACCGAATGCACGTGGATGTTTGGATGGACGAAAAACCTTCGGAAACAAAGTTGCAGGCCTTTGAATATAAAAATATTGAATTTTGCGAACCCATTATTGTTGTTGGAAGTGGTCCTGCCGGACTGTTTGCAGCTCTAAAAGCCATTGAATTGGGTCGCAAACCGATACTCATTGAAAGAGGCAAAGCCATTGATGAACGGAAAAAAGATGTTGCTCTGTTAAATCGAGGACAGGTTTTATCCGAAAACTCAAATTGGTGCTTTGGGGAAGGAGGAGCTGGGACATATACCGACGGAAAACTCTATACACGGGCTTCAAAAAGAGGAAATGTAAACCAAGTTTTGCAAACATTTGTTCAGTTTGGTGCACATCCTGATATCTTAATTGATGCTCATCCTCACATTGGAACCGATAAATTGCCTTCTATTATAAAAAACATTCGTTTATTTATTGAATCGTGTGGAGGTGTTTTTTATTTTGATAAACAGATTGTTGATTTTGAAGTTCGTGGAAATAGAATCCATCGATTGATTTCGCAAAACGGAGATGTTTTTGAAGCTCCTAATTTTGTTTTAGCTACTGGTCATTCATCATCAGAAGTTTATGAACTACTTCATCGGAAATCTATTTTACTTGAATCCAAAGATTTTGCCGTTGGAGTGCGAATTGAATTGCCTCAATTTATGGTTGACAAATCGCTTTATAAAAACCCTTCTGATATTGGTGTTTTGCCACCAGCTGAATACCGTTTAGCAACTCAAATAGGCGATAGGGGCGTGTTTTCATTTTGCATGTGTCCCGGTGGAGTAATTGTTCCAGCAACAACACATCATGGCTTTCAGGTGGTTAATGGAATGTCAAATTCATTGCGAAATTCGGAATATGCTAATTCGGGACTGGTGGTTTCTGTTTCTCAAAAAGATATTTTGGCGTATTCAAAAGAAGGGGCTTTGGCCGGACTTCGGTTTCAGCAACAGCTGGAAGCAAAGTCGTGGAACTCTGTTCCTGCTTTTCAAGCGCCAGCACAGAGAGTAGATGATTTCCTTTTGAAAAAAAGAAGTTCTAATTTGCCAAAATCAACCTACAATCCAGGAATTGTGTCGACAAATCTTTGGGAAATATTGCCCCATTTTGTTTGCCAGGCATTGTGTGATTCCATGGCCGAATTTGATGGAAAAATTAAAGGATTCAATTCTAGCGAAGCTTGCTTTATTGGCGTTGAAACCCGAACATCTTCTCCGGTTAGAATTCCCAGAGACAGAGAGAAGTTTTCACATCCTCAATTAGAAAATTTGTTTCCGTGTGGCGAAGGTGCGGGCTACGCCGGTGGCATCACTTCCTCAGCAATGGACGGGATAAATTGTATAGAAAGTATTGTCAATCGCTAAAGGCAGCCAGATTTGATGCGTTACATTCGATTTGGAACTTCAATTCCCATCAACCACATGCCATTTTTGATACACTGCGCTGTTAGTTTGCAAAGTTTTATTCTAAAACATTTTTTAGTTTCATCATCTTCTTTCAGAACCGACATTTCATGGTAAAACTGATTGAATTTTTTAGATAAATCAAAAATGTAATTTGCAATCAGAGCCGGGCTATAGTTTTTGGCTGCTTCGCT
>Ga0265295_1008305_pt1 | contig 11580 bp, 10 predicted proteins | sample Munlansysbiofilm_FD_192503 | JGI IMG/M metagenome (GOLD analysis project Ga0265295, IMG submission 192503) | Leachate microbial communities from a municipal landfill in Southern Ontario, Canada - Methane capture system biofilm | ecosystem: Engineered > Solid waste > Landfill > Unclassified ... | reverse complement strand
TTTTCAGCCATATCTTGTATTTCGCTAAAGGATACTCCTTTCTCGTGTGCTGCTTTACAAGTACGACTCACTGAATGTTTAGAAATACGTCTTGTTTGGGATATTTCATTCATTGACATCCCTTGGGCTCTAAGCTCAAGAATGAGCTTAACATTAATTCTTCTGGCCATCTTGGCCTCCTCAAAATGTGATAATAGAACTGTACAATTCCATTACCTCTATTCTGAGGTACTAAAAGGGATTTGGGGGGTTTAATTTTAAAAAATATAAGGATAAAACAAGTGGTGTTCTACCTGCAAAAGCTGGTGCTCTAGTTGCAAACATGAAATGGTGCTCATGTTGCCGCTAGTGGTGCTGAATGAGCAAATGGTGGTGTCATTACGTGCGAATACTCAATTTTGGGAGATTGTCAATCCCCGTGGGAGAAAACAGAGATTCTCACCTGGCACACCTATCGTTAAATTATCAGAAAATAACAGTTGTGCTCAGTTCGCATTTCATACTACTGTACACTCAGACAAATTCAATTGAGAGCTCGGGAAATTCTCCCGGGCTTTTTTTATGCCCAAAGGAGGCAGCATGCCCTACCCCCCTTTACGAAGTTTGGGAACCAACATATACAGGGTATCCAAATAAAAAATCAACGCAGGAATCGAGGCCTAGATATATTTGGGTTACCGACTCGACCAACTAGAAATACATGATTTCTATTAGAAAGCATTTCTTCCTATCTTATACATCCTTTGATGAAACATACTTTTGGTATTTACTCTTTGGTTTATTTGGCAGAGTCATTGAAATTTTCTTTTCATCAATTAATGGAACAATGTATGTTTTAATAAAATAACTTGCTGCCTTAAACCCAAATTTATTAGCAAGTTCTTCTCTTGTCCTTGGTATACTACAATATTGTAGAATTTCCTGTTCAAAATCTAATTCTTTTTTCTGCTCACCCTTTTTTTTGTAAAATATAACTTTAAAAACGCCTCTTCCATCAATAAAAACAGGATTTGGCATATCAGCTTTTTTAAGTTCTGCTATAACAGTGGGAATTCCAGAGAACCTATTTTCTGTTTCAAGCATAATTTCTAACGCTCCGGCTATATATGGATTTCTAGTATCGGCAGCGACCTTACCCAAATCATCTACAGTAATCCTTCCATACAACCCCCCTGGGTTCTCTAACTCGATTCTGTCTTCATACATAACTAATCGTATAGGTGAACGTTCAGTATGAGCGCTATAATCTCGATGTATAAAAGCATTCAAGAGTATCTCCCTCACAGCCTTCATAGGATATTCTGATCTATCTGCACGGTTACCATCTTCAGTAACTATAGTTTTAACACTCATATTTCTCCTAACAAAAGCTAATGTACCCTTAAGCATTTCTGATATTGTCCCTTCGATTCGCCTATTATCTACAAATCGCTCTCCATCTTCACCAATTTCACCCATCTCCTTACCCTGTACAACCATTGCGGTGACACTTAATTGTGGAAAGAATTCTTGTGGGTATTCTCCAAGGAGCATTAACCCGGCTATTGTAGGTAATCCATCTTGGATTATTCCTTGGGTCTCTAGTATTCTTTTATCATCAAGGTTTTCTAGATTCATCTTTTGTCTGCGTAACTGTAAAAGATATCCAGTAATATTATCTTTTTTTAAATACTCCATTGTTGCTCGGTCAATAGTTCTAAGTTCGTCATGTATCCTTTTCTTAAAGGCTTCATAGCTATATATTTCATATTCTGTCATCGGCTGATCAGCTTCCCCTACACGAATATAGGAACCTCTAAGCCTCCCAGCTCCCTTATAAAAAGACGGCTTATCATAGATATCGCATTCCGCAATCTCTGCACTCACAACTATTTTACCGTCTACTTTAGCAACAGTAAATAAAGGCCTCACCACTGGCTCCATCTGTAGGGATTGTTCTGTTACTTTCTTTTGAAGATCTTGGGCATCATATACACCGACCACTTTATAGTCATGTTCTTCATCAATTCCAAAAACAATTGTTCCTCCGCCGCTTTGATTAGAAAAACTCGATAAAGTATTATAAATTTTAGCAGGCGCACCACCTTGAGCCTTCTTAAATTCTACATGCTGTTTTTCACATTTTTCAGTAGTTATTTTTCTTACTAATTGTCTTAACTCTTCTTCTAACATAAGCATGCTTCCTCCTTATCATTATTATAATACTATATTTTAATGAAATTTTCAATTTTTAATGTAATTATTAAATTTTTAGACAACTAAATCTTAAAATAGACAAATAATATTCAGTTTAAGCAAATAAAAATTCTATTTCTTACATATATTTATCTAATTTTTTACTATTTCTATAATTTTGATTTCTTAAAACCATAGTGAGCTTACATTATTTATATGTAGATTATTCAAACAAGACTTAATCTTACACTCCCTCTACTACAAACTAATCGCTCATTTCTTTATTTGAAGATTACATATTGAAAAATACCAGAAAATATATTTTACATAGCCACTAACATAACTCCCCTAAAACATAATGAGTACTACGTCCTCGCCCTTCTTGACGAAGAAGCCCTTTTAAAACGAGATCCTTTAGATCTCTACCTGCTGTGTCTTGTGATACTTTACAGATTTTAGCCCATTTAGAAGAAGTTAATTTTCCTTGAAATTCATCTAACAACATAGTCAGCATCTTTCTTTGATTCTCTGTCAGTGTATGCTGTGCTGCCTTTTGCCAAAAACGTGCTTTCTGCAGAACTCCATCAACCACTGTTTCGGAAGCTTTAATTGCTTTTGCTAGGCAATCAAGAAACCAGAGTAGCCACTGAGTAATATCTAAAGATCCCTTTTGTGTCCTCTCAAGTATTTGATAATATTCTTCTTTTTGCTTTTGTATTTGTGCTGACAAGCTGTAGAACCGGAGTTCAGTCCTGTCTGCACGTGATAACAACATATCAGTAATAGCCCTAGCAATACGCCCGTTTCCATCTTCAAATGGATGCAAGGTAATAAACCACAAATGAGCTACAGCTGCTTGGATAAAGGGATGTCCCTTGGGTGGTTTGTTAACCCATGCCAGAAATTTAGAAAGTTCTACCGCTAAAGAGGATGCAGGAGGTGCTTGAAAGTGGACTATTTCTGATGGTCCACTAGTTCGTGAAACTACTTGCATTGGCCCATCATTATCTGTCCTTAGCTGGCCAACAACGATTCTTCGGATACCACTGAACCCAGTGGGAAATAAAGCACCATGCCAACGATTAAGACGATCGAGAGTGAAAGGATTTCGGTAATTCTCTAAAGCATCAAACATCATTTCCACCACTTTATCCACATAATAATCCATTGGGTAAGCATGTGAATATGGAATAGCAAGGTGGCGAGCAACAGATGAACGAACTTGCCCATAATCTAAATGTTCGCCTTCAATAGCACTTGAGGTGATCACATTTTGGGTTACTACGTTCCAAACTGATTCTCGTTGCAGGTCAAAACTTAAACTTTTCATACGTCCAAGGACCTGACCTTGGAGAAAAGCCGCCGTAGCAAGCGACTCAAGCAAAGCTTCTTTTTGCCAAACAAAATGTGGCCATTCTGAATGTTCATACATATACATAGCATAATCTCCGCATATAATGCGTAGATTATAGGGCTTTTCCTCCCCTTTAGCAAGTATTACCTACCATCAGTTTTTCGAGAATCTACATTAATAACAGACTCCCCGTCGGTGAGCAACCTGATGTCTCCTTTCTCATAGTTTCCTCCGATGAAGGCTCTGAAAGCCGGCATGTATGCATTACTCTGTGAGGGTGTGTTGAAGTGATCCCGGCCCTTTATGTAGAAACTCTCACGCCAATGCCGGTAGCAAGGTATACTTGCTTTTTAGATAATTAAACCACTATGATTAACAATAGCTATAATTGAAAGGAACAACACCTTTTAAAGGACTGTATATTGGGAAATTTATATAACATACATACTAATTTACATGAAAAAAATAAAAGCCTTCCAAAACTTATAGATTTCTTAAAAAGCCAACATTTAGATTATGATGATCACATAACCTTTAGTGTAACACTCACAGATACTGATGATACTATCATAGCAACTGGATCATTAGATAATAACATTATTAAATGCTTGGCTGTTTCCGATCAACATAGAGATGAAGGCCTTGCGGCAAACATCGTCTCTCAGTTAATTAGCAAGGCAGCTCAAAATGGAATTAGAAAATTATTCGTATATACAAAACCTTTACATGAAAAAATGTTTAACGGTCTTGGTTTTTATACCATTGAAAAAACTCAGAATGTCTTATTAATGGAAAACGTTAAAAATGGCTTTAATGATTATTTAGATACCATAAAAACCGATACTAATCATTTTATAGCTAAAAATAACATCCAAGCAAATACAATAGGATGCATCATCGCCAACTGTAACCCATTCACTAATGGTCATTTATATTTAATAGGTGAAGCTTCTAAACAATGTGATGTACTCCATATTTTCATCTTAAGCGGATCAAATGAATTCTTTAATGAAGCTGAAAGAGTATTCTTAGTTAAAGAAGGCTTAAAAGATTTTAAAAATATTATTGTCCATTATGCAAAAGAATATATCTTATCTCCACTTACCTTCCCAACATATTTTATAAAAGACAAAAAACAAACTTCTATAATTAATTGTAATCTTGATATAGCAATTTTTCTGAAAAAAATAGTACCCCTATTACATATAACTCATCGCTTTGTAGGTACAGAAAGTAATGATTTGGTAACTAATGCCTATAATAATGAATTAATTAAAGCTCTAACAAATTCTACTGTAGCACTAATAATACTCGAGAGGAAAAAAGTAGGAAGTTCAATAATTTCAGCAAGTACCGTTCGAAAATATATTGAAAACAATGATTTTCAAAAAATAAAAGATTTTGTACCTAGCTCCACTTATGATTTCATTCTATCTAAATTTACATCAACTTCACGTTCATAAAAATATATAAAATAGGTTAAGGCTAGTAAATCAGCACTTCCTCCTGCACTAATCCCTTTATGTATAAACTCTTTATCTAAATTAGACGCAAAATTTATAATATCTATAGTTTCTCTACTCATTGCATTATGTATCTCTTCTTTAAAATATGTAACTGTTTCATAATCACTTCTACTAATCATATTTGTATCATCTATACCCATTATTATGTTTAGTAGCGTATATACGCCACTATCATTAAATGAATGCTTCTGCAATTGATTATTCAAACAAGTTATAAAAGAGGTGAATAGAGAATGAAATCCACTGGCAGCCTCACCTCTAATCCCTAGAATATTATATTTTATAAAAACTTCTTCTCCATGAGTTACGTGCTTCTTTCGTGATATGTACGAAAAATCATTTAGGATGTTAGTGCTCAATTCTTTTATTGTCTTCTCTATTCCTTCCCTACTATATGCAATATTATTTGCATACAACCATCCAAGTGAGCATAAAACAATGGAAAAGATAAAAATAGCCCCTTTATGAGTGTTTATATTTTTCGTAGTTTTAAACATACGATATTCTGCGCTTTTACCTAAAATTCTCAATTTTGGCAAAATATTACTGAGTTTTTCTTCTTTATTATTGATTCCTACATACACAAACTTCTTGAAAAAAGGTTCTAAGCATATTGCACTTTTTTGCAATAAATATACAGTTAAATCAGTATGAGCTCCATTATTATTCAAATCTACTAAACCAGGTTTTGGTGTAGTGTTTATTTCATATAGTAACGACTTTAAAGCAATTTGGGATAATTTAGTGGCATATTTTTGATTAAAATAATCAAGCATTATTTCAATTTCTTTCTCTAAAACTTCATCAACGCTATGTTTTCTACTACGGCCACATTCAAAAGCTACATTATCACAAATTAAGCATTTCCTAAAAGATTTATTATAATTAGTCCTACATAACTTATCCCCAGTAATATCGAATACATCGATATCAAACAATCTACCTAAACTAGTATCTTCTTCCACTTCTAATAATGAGTATTTAATGTTGTTTGCATCACCATCAAGTAATAAATAAGCCTCATAGCCTGTTATTTTTTCATAGATAGCTTCTTTGAAAATACTAAAATTATTTACAAAAAGTTTTTCCTTTATCATAGACATTCCCTCATAAAAGGTTCGTCTGGTTAAGTCAAAAACTTTAACAGGACCTGCTATATTTAACGTAAAAACAACTAATGGCAATTGGTACTTTTCTATAAGATCTTTTTGCATAGTAGTCCTGAAGTCACGAGCAGCTAATATGTCTTCTAAATTAACAGAAGGTGAAAATCTATATTCTTTATACTTCATTATTAACGCTAATGCCTATAATTATTATAATCAAGTTCTCTCTATCTTTGTTACGTATCTGATGATAAAGCTGGGTTACACTAAAATTAACCCTAGTTCACCTAATAAATTTGGTCAATTGATTCTTTCACTTGATAAATTAAATCAATGATTGAACCATCTCGATAAGTTACAATTCCTACAACTTTATCTGTGTACTCTATTGATTTGGCTTTACCAACTAAGCTCACAGCTTTATCCCTTAACTTTTCGATTGTAGTCAAATTAATATCAATTTTACTCAACCGTTCAATCAAGTCTTTTCTATTTGGATTAATCGCAACTCCTTGATCCGTCACTATTATATCGATAGTTTTACCTGGAGTTACTACCGTATTAACCACATCAACAACACTTGCAATTCTGCCTCTTGTTAGAGGACAAACAACAATAGAAACTGAAGCTCCAGCCGCAGTATCTTGATGTCCTCCAATAGCCCCTATAATACTACCATCAGATCCTGTTAACACATTAACATTAAAGTTAACATCAACTTCTAAGGCAGAAAGAACTACAACATCTAATTGGTTAACCGCAGTTCCAAGATTATTCGGACTAGCATAATAATATGCCGAAATCTGTTGATGGAATCTATTATTTTTCAGACTATTTGCAGCTTCTAAATCAAAAGACTGAACATCTAATATCTTTTTTATTAAGCCCTCTTCATGTAATTTAACTATTTCACCAGTTATGCCACCTAAAACAAAATCAGCTTTGATATTCTTTTTAAGCATTTTCTCTTTTAAAAATCTTGCTGTAGCAAGAGAAGCTCCACCACTTCCTATTTGAAAAGAAAATCCATCTGTAAAGACTCCGCTATGCTCAATAACTTCTGCGGTAGTTTCAGCAATCAACAATTCTTTAGGATTTTTAGTGAAACGGGTTGCTCCACTCATTATGCCATTAGGATCTCCAATTGCATCTACTTTTACCACATAATCAACATCACTTTGGGAAATTCCGGCAGGAACGTTAGGAAATGGTACAAGATTATCTGTCAAAACAACAACACAGCCTGCGTATAGGGCATCTGTCTTAGCATATCCAAGAGACCCACAAATTATACCATTATCGTGCTCTCTAGAATAACCATTTGCGTTACCAAATGAATCACAAGAGGGTGCGCCAAGAAAGGCTACATCTATTTTTATATCACCATTTTTAATAGCATAAGCTCTTCCACCATGAGATCTAAATACTACAGGTATATCTAAAAGTCCTGTAGAAACAGCATCGGCTAACTCTCCTCTCATACCACTCGTTTCTATTCTTGTAACAACACCACTTTTCAAATGTCCAACTAATGGAGCGTGTACACTTAACAATGAGGAAGCAGCCAAGGTTAAATCTTTAATCCCTTTTTTTGCTATTACATCCATTACTTTATTTAATACAAAATCTCCATCTCTAAAATGGTGATGAAATGATATTGTCATACCATCTTTTAATTTTGCTTTATCAATAGCCTCTTCAATACTGTATAATACTTTTGATTCAAACTCTTCTCTCTCTTTACAAGATTTAATATCCTTATAAATTTTTTCATTTGTGAACAAAGGATGAATTCCATCTAATTTACCAAATTTTGGAAGGTTATCTATATTCCTCGTTATCATTTCGTCCTCCTACGTTACAGTACTCGTGCAGCTTTTGCTAATTGAATTGTTCGTTGAGCACGTAAAACAATAGGCATATCAATCATTTTACCACGTAAAGATATTACTCCACTTTTCTTGCTTTCGGCGTCTTCAATTGCATCCATTATTTCTAAAGCTTTTTCGATTTCTTTTTTTGTAGGTGTAAAAATTTCAACTATAGGGTCAATCTGACGAGGGTTAATAATTGATTTCCCATCAAATCCTAATTTTTTAATGAGTAAAACCTCTTTTCTTAAGCCTTCTTCATTATTTAAATCAGAATAAACTGTATCTAAAGCATCTATTTTTGCAGCTCTAGCAGCATGCAAAATCATTGATCTAGCAAACATCAATTCCACCCCATCTTCATATCTTGTCGTCTTTAAATCAGTTACATAATCTTCAGCGCCAAAGGCTATTGCAATAAGTCTTTTAGAAGCTTTAGCAATCTCTCTAGCATTCAATACACCCTCTGCACTTTCAATAGCAGCCATCATTTTTATGGAACCTTTTTCAATATTAAACTGTTCTTCAGCTTTTGCTATCTCACTTTCACAAATTAATACATCTTCAACATTTTCAGTTTTAGGCAATCTAATTACATCTATTTTTGAAGCAACCATGGCCTTTATATCCATAATCCCACATTCACTTCTAGGATTATTTATCCTAACTACAAGCTCCTTATTACCATAGTCTATCGCCCTAAGTGAATTATAAACTAAATATCTAGCTGCATCTTTTTCAGATAATAAAACCGAATCCTCTAAATCGAACATTATGCTATCGCATTTATAAATATAGGCATCCTTAACCATTCCTGGATTATTTCCTGGGACAAACATCATGGTCCTTCTTAATCTCTCTCCCATTATTTCTTCTCCCACTTATAATCAACTGATTCACAAGCTCTATATAAAGCTGTTGAGGTTCTAGCTTTTATGACACAATCTAGAGCCCCCTGATCTATTGCTGTAATTTTTGCATTTTCAACACCTATAAATTTCGCGGTATCCCTTATAACCTGCTTAATTTGGTCTCCAAATTGTTTTTTTACTGGACTTTCTAGATGAATATGAATTCCATTGCTATCATCATTTTCTACAGTAATTAAAATATCGCTAGATTCTAATGTTCCCGCTGTAGCCATTTTTTTAATTTTCAAAACTCTCCCCCCATATAAGATGCAACATTTCTAGTAACATAATGTTAATCGGGTTGCTCCTGCTAATTTATTTTTAGAAATATCTGTTGTTATATGTTTATATTGGTTAACATTTATGTGATTATTTGTAGTAGCGTTAACCAATAAAATTAAAGTTTTATTATTTTTTAAAGAGCAAATTAATCCATTGTAAAATCTAAGAAAATTATCTTTTTTTATCATACAAGTTAGTATTTCAATCTCCAATATTAATGTAAGTAGATTGTCTAACACACGATAATTAGTGTAACACAGTTATACAGTTTTATCACCAACGGTAAAATTTGGTCACATACTATCGCATGAAAAATCTATGTGCGTTCCTTGGTGTGTGAAGTCTAAAGCGGTCACTATCAATACCATTGAAGAGCAAAAGGATAATAGTATCGGGTCCTCTACGTGATGAGAAATATCGATAAGTACTTGTTCCATGTGTTAGTTTTTGGTGGCGATTAGCATAAGGTCAGCTACTTCAACTGGTTTGTCAGGGGTGACACAATGATAGTCTATTTGCTCTTTATACCAAGAACCGAAACCCTTTTAATCATACTCCTTGGACTTTTCTCTTTTATTGTGGTTCGCACAATGTAATCAGGAGTTTTGTGATATTTTCTAATTCTTGGATAGCAATAGATTCTTCAAAAGTATGTGCCCCTTCGTAGCCTAATGCTAAGGGAATAATGGGAATTCCTTTATTCCGGAGGATGTTCGCATCACTGGCACCTCCCGAGGAGCGCACCGCATAGGGAATGTTTAATTTATCACAGATTGCTTTAAAAGCTAAAAGTTGTGGTGTCTCTTCATCAATCTTATAACCAGGATAAATCTCTTGCGGGTTAAAATCGTAAGAACCACCAAAATCATCGACAGCCTTAATGCAACAAGACTCGATATGGGCCAGATGTGCATTAACCTGCTCTTTGCTCGCTGAACGAACTTCTAACCTTACTTTACAGCAATCGCACACTATGTTGTTTACCTTTCCACCGTGGATGGAGCCAACATTAGCCGTCGTTTCATGATCGATGCGAAGCAACTGCATTCGATCGATAGCCCGTGCAGCTAAGGAGATAGCACTAATTCCTTTCTCGGGGCAAGAGCCGGCATGGGCCGCTTTACCATGAAATATAATCGTGGCATTACTTTTATAGGGAGCGCTTAAAATAGCACTTCCAACTGGCCCACTGTCATCGAGAGTATATCCACGACCGATGGGACCTAGTTTTTCCGTGTCAAAAGCTTTAACACCATTTAAACCCACCTCTTCTGAAACAGTAAATAGTATGACGATGGGACCGTGCGGTAATTTCTCTTCTTGGATAGTATGGAGCGCTGTGAGCGTGACAGCAAGTCCTGCTTTATCGTCTGCTCCCAAGGCTGTTGTCCCGTCACTCCGGACAAACCCATCGGCTACGATAGGTTTAACATTCACCGCATTCGGAACAGTGTCCATATGGCAATTGATCAGGAGAGCTGGTGTTTGTTCATACCCTTTTGTGGCAGCTAAGCGACCGAGAAGATTTCCTGCAGTATCGGTTTCAACCACTATACTCAGAGCGTCTAAACGTTTGATGAGATCAAGACGGATGTTTTCTTCGTGCCCGGTAGGGGAATCGATTGCAATCAACTCTAACATAATTTCCAGTGCTTTCTCGGCTAAACTCGTGGACATGTGCTCCTCCTAATTCAGAGTTGAGCATAACATGCCCCCATATTGTCTTCAAGTTCCAAAATTTCGTACTCGCATGCTCAGTAAAGTATTTTATGAGGGCTCTATAAAACTGAAGGTTCTAGGAAGAAGCCTTTATCCATTTCAATTCACCTGATCACAAACAACAATTATTTCTCATGCATTTCATGCTAATAGTGTATCCGTGGGTCGAAGGTTCAACTCCTTCTGAGCCCAAAGAAAAATCAAATACCGTATAACCTTTCTGATTGTGCCAAAAACACTTTAAGCTTCCTTTTCTGGGACCTTCCCTAACAGGAATATTACCCAAATATGAGTATTATCTGATTTTCCATTATAATATAAGTATATATATTGACTTTTACTTATATTCAACTTATATTAATAATATGCAAATTGAATAGAAATTGGTAGCTGTTAAGCAAATGAAAAAAATACCAAAGCCAGACAAAATGAGAATTTTTACACAGATTGACTCTTTAGAAATAGGATTGGAAGAGAAACCTAATATCAAAAAATTAGTCAATCATCAATACGATTATCGAATGCGAGTAGGAAATTATCGAGTGCTATTCAATGTGCATGAATACGTAGAGGTTATTAGTATCGAGGAGGTAAAGAAACGTGATGAGCAAACATACTAAATACAGCAGAATCGTT
>Ga0265295_1008304_pt1 | contig 11580 bp, 6 predicted proteins | sample Munlansysbiofilm_FD_192503 | JGI IMG/M metagenome (GOLD analysis project Ga0265295, IMG submission 192503) | Leachate microbial communities from a municipal landfill in Southern Ontario, Canada - Methane capture system biofilm | ecosystem: Engineered > Solid waste > Landfill > Unclassified ... | reverse complement strand
GCGACATCCTGCAGGTGCAGCAGCAGGGCGATTTCGGGACCCTGGTCATCGGTCGCCGGGGAGTGTCCCGCGCGGAAGAGTTTCTTTTCGGCAGCGTGACCACCAAGGTCACCCATCTGGCCAAAGACTGCACCGTCTGGGTGGTGCAATAATTCATACGGAGGAAAACATGCCCTGCCTTGAACTTACGACCAACGTGCGCGTTCAGGACAAGAACAAGCTCATGCGCTCTCTCTCCGGCTGCGTCTGCACGGAGCTGTGCAAGGCCGAAACCTATATGATGGTCATGGTCAAGGACGAGATGCCCATGCTGTTCGGAGGCAACGACGAACCCGTGGCGCACGTGAGCCTGCGCGCCCTGAACCTCAAAGATGAACTGATCCGGAAACTTGCCGGAGAGCTGACGGAGATGATGCACACGGAACTGGGCATTGAAAGCCAGCGCGTCTATATCGCCTTCATGGACGTGGACCCCGGCAAGTGGGCCTGGGACGGCCGCACCTTCGCCTGACCCGGCGTCTTGCCTGCTGCGGGAGCCTCGTGTAAAGGAGCCGGGCGTCGGGACGACTTCGTCCCGGCACCATCCAAACGAGGTATCCATGACAGAAAAGAACTACGCCCAGAGCATCGCCGGCGACCTGTTCCGCATGATCGAGTCCGCCCGGGAACAAGGGGTGAACGTGGACGCGGGCTTTCGCAACCAGGCCATGTCCAGTCCGAGCATGACTCTGACCTACATGTTCCTGACCAAGAACGACCTGCTGAAAGTCCCGGCCCTGCCCGCCCAAGTCAAGCAGCAGGTCCGCCGCTCCAACGCCATGGCCGTCATTGAGCTGGCCAATGCGGCAGGCGTGAAGCAGACTGCGGGCATCCACCTGATCTGGTCCAGCGCCAAGGCCTGCTCCAAGATCGAGTCCGAGGCCCAGATGCTGGAAGGCATCCAGATTCAGGGACTGGCGGCCTTCACCGCCCAGATCAAGAGCACGCTCAGAAACGATATTCCGCGCACCATGGACCAGCAGGTCCCGGCCGACGCAAAGTAGGGACGCAGCCCGTCCCGCTGGATTCGCATTCGCCTTCCGGAGATTCACATGCTTTTGAAACTGTGCTTTTCGACGTTGATCTGCGCCTTTATCGGCTGGATCACCAATTTCATCGCCATCAAGATGCTCTTTCACCCGCGCCGCCCGGTGCAGATCGGCAGCCTGACGGTACAGGGCATTTTCCCCAAACGCCAGAAGGCGCTGGCCATGAACCTGGCCGCGGTCATCGAAGGCGAACTGCTGTCCCACGACGACATCCAAAGCGCCATGCGTCGACCGGAATTCGCGGCCAAAATCAAGGACAAGATCGAGGATGGATTCGCCGAGTTCCTGTCCAAACGCCTCGGGACCCTCAGCCCCATGATCGCCATGTTTCTGGACGGCCCCATGATGGACAAGATCAAGGGGCTGCTGGACAAGGAACTGGACCGCATTGTGCCGGGCTTGCTTGAAACCGCCACCAACGAACTGGAAACGTCCCTGGATTTCAGAAAGCTCATCCAGGACAAGATCGAAAACCTCTCCATGGAACGGCTCGAGGTTTTGCTCATGTCCATCATGTCCAAGGAATTCCGGTTCATCGAAGTGGTGGGAGCGGTGCTCGGCGCCATGATCGGGCTGATCCAGGGGCTGATTTTCTTCTAGCCTTCGCTGCCGTATTCCGTCCCGCAATGGCCGCCTCGCGCGGCCATTCGCATTTCAAGACCCCTCCCGCGTGGCTCCCGCCCGACATGAATTTCAATCCCGCTTGCCTTGAACCGGGAAAATGCGATACGGGCAACGGCAGGTATCCCGTGAACTCGTGCCCGGCAGCACTGCCCGCGGCATCCGAAATTCACTCGATTTGTCCGAAAACGTCACCCTATCCGAGGTACAGCCATGAACAAATCCCTTCTGGAACCTTCATGCGGTTTAAGCCGCCGAAAATTTCTGGCCGCCACGTCCAGCGCCGCCCTCCTTTTTACCTTGGGCGGCCTGCGCGGCCTCGCCTGGTCCGCGCCCATTGAACTCGCCGCCCTGCCCTATGCGGAAAATGCCCTGGAGCCCGTCATTTCAGCCAAGACCATCGGCTTTCATTACGGCAAGCACCATAAGGGCTACCTAGGCAACCTGAACAAGCTCATCGCGGGCAGCGAATACGCCGACATGCCGCTGGAAAAGATCATCACCGAAACCAGCGGCAAAGCGGACAAGACCGCCATCTTCAACAATGCCGCCCAGACCTGGAACCACTCCTTCTACTGGCAGAGCCTCTCCCCCAAGGGCGGAGGAACGCCGCCCACCGATCTGAAAAACAGGATCAACGATTCCTTCGGCGACCTGGACACATGCCTGAAGGATCTGAGCGCCGCCGCGGTCGGACGTTTCGCCAGCGGATGGGCCTGGCTGGTGGCCGATGGCGACAAGCTGAAAGTCATGAACACCATGAACGCGGACACGCCCGTCGCCAGCGGCCTGAAACCCCTCTTGACCATCGATGTCTGGGAACACGCCTATTACCTGGACTACCAGAACCGCCGGGCCGACTACGTCAAGGCCGTACTGGAGAAGCTGATCAACTGGGAGTTCGCGGCCAAGAACCTGGGCTGATTTTCATCCGCCGAAAACCACAAAACGCCTTCCGCATCACCGATGCGGAAGGCGTTTTGCGTTGCGAAAGGGGCAATAGAGCCTCATTCCCCGATGATCAAAACCAAGATCTTCACGTCCTCGACACGTCATTTGACGCCATGCCAACGCACGTTCTGCGCGTCAGGCGGAACTTGCCCCATAAACGCCCAGCCACCGCTCTCATCACGCCACGAATGCGGGTGCCGTCATCTGTAATTGTAATACATTAATTATGATTGACAGACTTGTCGTCTTGAGGCTTATGGAATCTGGCATCCTTGCGCAAAAAAAGTTCACAGCAACAATATCATATATTTTCGGCGATATACACACCTGATCCCGGCGACCACAACATCGCAGCGTAGACAAACAGGCGAGTGCAGCAGCCGTAAATTACTGTTTTGCACCGCGACCGCCCTCGGCCGGGTTGAAAACAGGCAGCAGGAATTTTTAGCCAGCTATGACGTGCAGCCAAGCCCCTCTCAACCAGGAGCATTTTAATGCGTAAACGGAGCTCGACACACGCATCGGCCGAGGTGCAAAACACGGAATCAGTATCGAATCGAAGGGGCAGGCATCTCCCCTTTCCGGTCGTCGCACTCGGAGCTTCGGCCGGCGGTATCGAAACCCTGCGGACTCTCCTCACTCATCTTCCCGGAACGCTCCAGGCGGCTATTGTGGTCATCACGCATCTGCCCGCCGACAAGAAAAGCCACATGCATGAAGTGCTGGCCAGCTTCACCTCCCTCCCTGTGCACGAGATCACAGAGAATATGATTCTTGAACCTGGATCAATCTACACGGTACCGTCAGGCTGGGATGTAGGTATCGAAAACGGCCGGTTGAAGCTGCTCTCTCCCGGGCATGACCTGCGTTACAGAATCATCGATCGTTTCCTGGACAGCCTCGCGCACGACCAGGGATGCAACGCGGTCTGCGCCATTCTTTCGGGCTCCGGCTCGGACGGCGCAGGCGGAGCCGTCCACATCTCAAAGGCCGAGGGGCTGGTGCTGGTCCAGGACCCCGCCAGCGCAATTCAGCCCGGCATGCCTGTAAGCGCTTTGGAAACCGGCGTGGTCGACGCGGTCCTGTCGCTGGAGGAACTGGGCGCCAGGATTGCAAGCCTTCCTTCCATGTCCTCGACCCAAACCGAGAAGTCCTGCCACATCAGGAAGATTCTCGATCTGATGCGGCGACAAACCGGCCAGGACCTTTCCGGATACCGGCACAGCACCGTCGTCCGACGCATCAACAAGAGAAAACTCCTGACCGGACATGCGCGTCTGGACGACTATATGCGGGAATTGGAGAACAACCCGGAAGAATCCCTGGAACTTTTCAAGTCCATGTTTATCGGGGTCACGTCCTTCTTTCGCGATCCTGGCGCTTTTGACGTGCTTCGCGACCGGGTCCTCCCAAAAATTTTCACCGACCGCTCCGACGACGAAACCATTCGGATCTGGGTTGCGGGATGCTCCACGGGCGAAGAAGCCTATTCCATCGCCATGCTCTTGGATGAATACATGGAAGAGAAGGACATCCGTAGCGGGGTGAAAATCTTTGCCACCGATATCGACCAGAGGGCGATTGAGAAAGCGCGCACGGGCGCATATCCGGAACGGGCGCTGCAGCAACTGTCCCCGCAGCGTCTGGACCGGTACTTTCTGCGAGGCAACCGCGAGTGGTCAGTTCTGCCCCGTCTGCGCGAGCGCATTGTCTTCGTGCATCACAACCTGCTGCAGGACCCACCCTTTCTGCACATTGATCTGGTCATATGCCGCAACCTGCTCATCTACCTCACCCCGTCGCTGCAGGCAAAGGCCCTGTCCCTATTGACGCACGCCCTTGACGCCGGGAGCTATCTGTTCCTCGGCTCAGCCGAAACCGTGGACAATGTCAGCCTGCAGTTGGAAGTCATCGACAAGAAGTGGCGGATATTCCGCAACCACGCCGGAGCCGAACGTCCGGGAGGCGATCACGCCATCTTGCTCCGCCGTTCCTTGTCCTTGCCCATCCCGTTGCAGTTCTCCCAACCAAAGGTCAAAAGCCCGGCCGCGGCAGCCACCGAAGCATTGCTGCGACACTATGCCCCCGCGGCCGTCCTGGTGAGTCCGGAATTTCATATCCTTCACCTGACCGGGGACACGACGCCCTTTCTGTCCCTGGTTGCGGGAGAACCCAGTCTGAACCTGCTCAAACTCGCGCGCAAGGACCTGCGACTGCACCTGCGCTCCGCCCTGCAAGAGGCTTCTTCCTCGTTGGAGCCGCATGCGACCAAAGGAATACGCCTGCAGGGCGATCCACCCCGATGGCTGGATTTGTGCGTGGACCCGATACAGGACGAAAAAGGGCGTCTGCTTTCCTTGCTGGTCATTTTCAAAGAGATCGTACCTTCAGAGGTCAAACCCGACAGTTCCGCCATCGAACGGCTGAGCGAAAGCAATCTGGTGCTGCGCTATGAAGACGAATTGCAGTTCACGCAGGAACAGCTGCAAAAAGTCATCGAAGAGTACGAGAACCTCAACGAGGAGCTGAGAGCATCCAACGAAGAACTGATCAGCATGAACGAGGAACTACAGTCCTCCAACGAGGAGATGGATGCCTCGCGCGAGGAGCTGCAGTCATTAAATGAAGAGCTTTCTGTCAAAGTTGACGAGATCGCCCAGGCGCACGGATTAGTGGAGAACCTGCTACGCAGCACCAAGCTGCCTGCGGTTTTTCTGGATAGCGCGCTTCGCATCATGCGCACGACACCGGAGGCCATCGAGATATTCCATGTCGCAGTTACCGACCAAGGGCGGCTCATTTCCGAAGTGAAAGCCCGTGTAGCGGACGACAACCTCTTGGACGACGCGCAAGAAGTGCTGCGCATCAGTTCCGAGCAGAACAGGGAACTGCGAGACCAGGACGGCCGATCTTTCATCAAACGCGTCTTTCCATATTACGACGTTCGGGGCGAGGTGGATGGCGTGGTCATGACCTACACGGATATCACCAGGCTTAAGGCCGCCGAGCAGGTCCTGCGGCTGAACAACGAGGAGCTCGAAGCCATTGTGGCCAAACGCACGCAGGAGCTCGACCTGGCCAAAACGGAATCGGAACGGCGGGCGGTGGAACTTGAAGTCATCATGGAACAGACCCCGGTCGCCTTGTGGATCACCCGAGACAGCGAGGCAAAAAACATTATCGGCAATCAGGCCAGCTACCGAATCCTGCGCATGCCCCATGGGGCCAATGTCTGCCTGGACGATGAAGACCTCCCCTATAAAGCCTTGTCCATGGGCCGCGAACTGGCCGCTCACGAATTGCCGATGCAGCGGGCCGCGAGGGGCGAAGTCGTGGTGGGACAGGAAATCGATCTGCTCTTTAAAGACGGCGAAATCCGCACCATTCTGGGCAACGCATCGCCGTTGAAAAGTTTTCTGGGAACCGCGTCCGGCGCCGTGGGCGCGTTTCTGGACATCACCGATTTGAAACGCGCTCAAAGTCAGGCCCGGCGCTGGCAGCACGTCTTTGAAAACGCGGAATTCGGGATAGCCATCTCCCGGATCGAGACCAATTCCCTGGTGGCCGTCAATCCAGCCTTCGCCCGCCAGCGCGGCTATCCGCAGGAGGAACTCGTCGGTCTGCCCGTATTTGAACTGTTCGCGCCCGAAGCCAGGATTCATCTGTCGGAGCAGATAAAAATCGTGGATGAAAACGGACACGGCGTGATCGAGTCCATGCATCGACGCAAAGATGGGAGCATATTCCCAGTCCTGCTGGACTTGACCGTCCTCAAGGACGAGACCGGGCGCCCCGTGTCGCGTGTGGCCTACGCCTTGGACACCAGCGAGTCCAAGCGGATGGAGAGACAGCTTCGTGAAAACGAAATCATGCTGCGCACCGTGGCCGACTACACCTTCGACTGGGAATACTGGCGCTCCGCCGCCGGAGAATTGTTATGGGTCTCCCCCTCCTGCCTGAGAATCACGGGATATTCCGCCGAAGAGTTCCTGACGGATTCGGAGCTCCCCCAGAAAATTGTCCACCCCGAGGATGGGGAGCTGTATCAGACCCATCTCAAGGAAAAGCGGAGCGATAGCCATGCCTCCGCGAGCCTCGACTTCCGGATCATCCACCGCGACGGGCGGGAGGTCTGGATCAGCCATCACTGCGTGAACATCTTTGCCCCAGACGGAACCCCCCTGGGGCGGCGCATCAGCAATCGCGACATCACGGACCGCAAGCAGGCGGAGCTGGAAGCTGCGAGTTGGGCACGATTTCCGGCCGAGAATCCATCCCCGGTCATGCGCATCGGAGCGGACCTGCGCATCACCCATGCCAACAGATCAAGCGAGGTTTTTCTGCGGTGGTTCGGACTCCGGACCGGAGATCTTTTCCCGCAGTCATTGCTTGATCGCGTCGAAACGCCCCGCTGGCGTGAATCGCGCACCCAGTTCGAGATCACTCTGGGGGAAAGAGTCCTCTTGATGGATGTCACGCCCATCGACGAGGGAAACTATTTCAACATTTACGGACTGGACATCACTGAGCGCAAGAACGCCCAGATTCGGCTGTTGCGCAAGAACGCCATGCAGGAAGGCATCAATCGCGTTTTCAGAATTGCCCTGGCCAACACGAACGAAGAACAATTCGGCGAGGACTGCCTTGAAATCATGGAAAAGCTCACGGGCAGCCAGTTCGGTTTCATGGGAAAGCTCAACCGTACAGGAATGCTGGAAATATTCGCCATGAGCGATCCCGGCTGGGAGCAGTGCAGCATGTATCTCGCCAGGAAGCACACGGATGGCTTGGCCCCCAAGAAATTTCCCGTGCGCGGCATTTACAAGGCGATAATGACTGACGGGGCATCCGTGTTGACCAACGCCCCGCAGGAACACCCCGATTGGCTCGGCATGCCCGATGGACACCCGCCTTTGGGCTCGTTCCTGGGAGTGCCCATTAAACGCGGCGATACCGTTATCGGCATGATCGGGTTAGGCAACAAACCCGGAGGCTATGACACCCTCGACCAAGAAATCGCCGAATCCCTGGTCGTCGCCATTTCAGAAACGCTGCAAAAAATCCGGATGCGTCGCGCCCTGTTCGAACGGGAAGAACAGTTGCGCATGTTCGTTGAATATGCGCCGGCCTCCATCGCCATGTTCGATACCCGGATGCGCTACATCGCCGTGAGCCGCCGCTGGATCGAGGACTACAACCTGGGCGACCGGAATCTGATCGGCGTCAGCCATTACGAAATTTTTCCGGAAGTCCCTGAGCGCTGGAAGGAAATTCACCGTCGCTGCCAGGCGGGCGCGGTTGAATCTTCCTCCGAAGACCCCTTTGAGCGCGCTGACGGCCGCATCCAATGGGTTTGCTGGGAGATCAGACCCTGGCGCAAGGATTCCGGCGAGGTGGGCGGTATCGTCTGCTTCAGCGAGGACGTAACGGTCCGCAAACATGCCGAACTGGCAACGTTGGCCGCCAAGGAGGCCGCCGAATCCGCCAACCGCTCCAAGTCCGAATTCCTGGCCAACATGAGCCACGAAATCCGTACACCGCTCAACGGAGTGCTGGGCATGCTCCAGCTTCTTCGTCAGGGGTGCAGCCCGGAAGAACAGGGCTCATATACACAGATGGCTTATGACTCAGCTCGTAGACTCCTGTCCCTCCTGAACGACATACTGGATTTTTCGCGCATGGAAGCCGGGTGGATCGCATTGGCAAGCGAGCCGTTCGAACTCGCGGACCTCCTTGAGTCTGTGACCCATATTTTCAGCATAGCCTGCGAGGAAAAAAGAGTCGAGTTGTCCACTTCAATCGATCCTCATTCGGCAACCCGGCTGGTCGGAGATGAGGCCCGGATTCGACAGATCTTGTTCAACCTTGTCGGCAACGCCATCAAATTCACCGCGGCGGGCTCGGTTCGCGTGGATGCGTGGACCCGGCCGTTCCGGCAGCATCCCGGCATGGTGCATTTCTACTTGAGTGTCAGCGATACCGGTATCGGTATCCCCGAAGAAAAAATTGCCATGGTTTTCGAACGCTTCACTCAGAACGAAACATCGTACACACGCCAGTTCCAGGGGGCGGGGCTTGGGCTGGCCATCGTGAAGCGACTCATGCGCGTCATGGGTGGCGATATTTTCGTGGAAAGCCTCGTGGGGCAGGGCACAACCATCGTGCTCCATCTGACCATGGCCACCGGTCAACAGTCGCAGATTCCGGAAAACCGGAAAAGCGACGAGACGGAGAACGCCAAGGAAGCGCTTTCAATCCTGGTGGTCGAGGATGAAGTCATCAGTCAGATGGCCGTAGCGGCCCTGCTCAAACGCATGGGACATGAGGTGACATGCGTCGGCGATGGCCAGCAAGCTGTCGAGAGCGTTCGCCGCAGAGCCTTCGACTGCATCTTCATGGATATCCAGATGCCGGTGATGAACGGTGTGGAGGCAACGGATAGCATCCGCAGCATCAAGGAACCCCAAGGGCGGTCCGATGTATGGATCATCGCACTCACGGCCTACGCGCTCCCCATCGACAAAGAAAAATTCCTGGCTGCCGGCATGAACGACTACATCAGTAAACCGACGCAGGAAAAACAGCTTGTCGAGGCCCTCAAACGGGTCGTAACGAAGCAAAATACGTCGCCAAGGCACTCGCAATGAAAAAGATCGAAACATTTCTCGTGAAGGTTATGAGGGTCCAGCGCGAGGACTCCTGGAATCAGAGCTCGTTGCGATAACTTTTCATGCATTCCTCTGTTCTATTTGGTTGTACGTGATCGATCTCTTGCCGTCGCTCGCTTCCGTTTCAAGAATAGTCTGGACACACGTCCTCCTCATGCCGGTCCGGGCGTCGCGCATCGGCGTTTCGACCCGACTGTCCGGGAACATGAGCCTCGCCTTCAAGGCGGGACGACCAAAGAATGTACGTACAGAGCGTTGACCCAATGCCTGCGCCCTGATATTGGTAGGACCAATTTCCATTCCAACCATAGGAGCAGCCCATGACTTATATCCCTGTCGGCGGATTGAACGTCGCAAAGCCCCTTCATGATCTGATACGTGATAAGGCCACGCCCGGAACCGGCGTGACGGACACGGATTTCTGGGCCGCCTTTGAAAAAATTCTGCATGACCTGTCCCCGTGCAACCGCGAACTGCTGGCCAAGCGCCAGTATCTGCAGGAAACCATCGATTCGTGGCACAAGCGGCACAAAGACGGGCCCCATGATGCCGTCGCCTACGAGCAGCTCCTGCGCGAGATCGGCTACATCGTGCCCGAGGGTCTGCCCTTCTCCATCGGGACCAGCGGCGTGGACCCGGAAATATCATCCATCGCCGGGCCACAGCTCGTTGTCCCGGCCACCAACGCCCGCTACGCCTTGAACGCGGCCAATGCCCGCTGGGGCAGCCTGTACGACGCCCTGTACGGCACGGACGTGCTCAGCGAAGACGACGGCGCGACACGCTTGGGAGCCTACAATCCCGTGCGCGGAACCAAGGTCATGGAATTCGCGGCCCGCTTCCTGGACAAGGCCCTGCCCCTGACCCGGGGCAGCCACGGTGCTGTCCAGGAGTACCGGTTGGTGCCCACGGGCAAAGGCGCCACGGTGGAGATTCATTTGCCGGACGGCGTGACCGCGCTGCGAAACCCGGAGGCCTTCGCCGGATTCGCGCCCGATGTCCTGCTTTTCAGGAACAATGGCCTGCACATCGAACTGCAGTTCGACCGCGACCATCCCGTGGGCAAGGCCCATCCCGCAGGCGTCAAGGATGTGGTGCTGGAAGCGGCCATGACCACCATCGTCGATTTCGAGGACTCCATCGCCGCCGTAGACGGCGAGGACAAGGCCCAGACGTATGCCAACTGGCTGGGTCTGCTGCGCGGCGACCTGTTGGCGTCCTTTCCCAAGGGCGGCAAAACCGTCAGTCGCAGCCTCAGTCCCGACCGCGCCTACACCGCGCCCGACGGCACGCCCCTGATCCTGCCCGGGCGCAGCCTGTTGTTGGTGCGCAACGTTGGCCATCTCATGACCACGGACGCGGTCCTGCTCGGCTCCGACGAAGTCCAGGAAGGCATCCTTGACGCCATGGTCACCGGCCTTGTCGCCCTGCACGACCTCAAGCAGCTCGGGTCCCTGCGCAACAGCCGCTCCGGCAGCGTGTATATCGTCAAACCCAAGATGCATGGCCCCGAAGAAGTCGCCTTCGCCTGCGACCTGTTCGACCGCGTGGAAGACGCGCTGGGCATGCCCCGCCACACCATGAAAATCGGCATCATGGACGAGGAGCGCAGAACATCGGTCAATCTGGCGGAATGCATCCGCGCGGCCAAGGACCGGGTCATCTTCATCAATACCGGTTTTCTGGATCGCACGGGCGATGAAATCCACACCAGCATGGAAGCCGGCCCCATGGTGCCCAAGGCGGCCATGAAGAACGCCAGCTGGATGCTGTCCTACGAGGATTGGAACGTGGACACGGGGCTGGCCTGCGGATTTTCCGGCAAGGCCCAGATCGGCAAGGGCATGTGGGCCATGCCGGACCGCATGAAACAGATGGTCGAAACCAAGCAGGCGCACCCCCTGGCCGGAGCCAACTGCGCCTGGGTTCCGTCCCCCACGGCCGCGACCCTGCACGCCATGCATTACCATGAAGTGGATGTCTTTGCCCGTCAGGCGGAACTGCAGCGCAAAAAGAGGGCCTGCCTGAACGAGCTCCTGACCCTGCCCCTGCTTGACCATCCGTTGTCGGCGGAAGAGATCCAGCGCGAACTGGACAACAACTGCCAGGGCATCCTGGGCTACGTGGTGCGCTGGATCGACCAGGGCATCGGCTGCTCCAAGGTGCCGGACATAACCGACGTGGGGCTCATGGAAGACCGCGCCACCCTGCGCATCTCAAGCCAGTACATCGCCAACTGGCTGCACCACGGC
>Ga0265295_1008303_pt1 | contig 11580 bp, 5 predicted proteins | sample Munlansysbiofilm_FD_192503 | JGI IMG/M metagenome (GOLD analysis project Ga0265295, IMG submission 192503) | Leachate microbial communities from a municipal landfill in Southern Ontario, Canada - Methane capture system biofilm | ecosystem: Engineered > Solid waste > Landfill > Unclassified ... | reverse complement strand
CGAAGCCGCCGAGCGGAGCGGTCTCGCCGCTGCCCGCGGCCGCGCAGGGCAGGAGTCCCTGCCAGGGATCGTCGGCCTCGCCCATGAGGTGGCCGAGCAGCAGCCGGTCCAGGCCGAACCGCCAGCTGTGCGTGTCCGTGGTGACCACGCCCAGCTCCCGGCGGTGGTCCGCGTCCAGCCCCCAGCGGATGCCGGCCTCGTGCACCCACTCGTGCAGCCGGGGCAGCAGCGCCGGGTCGAGATGGAAGCGGGCGAGCAGGGGCTCGTGCTCACACAGGGCCAGCACCTCGGGCCCGGTGCAGCGGCCGGCCAGCAGGGTGAGCAGGTCGAGGCAGCAGCGGACCAGCGGCTGCCGCTCGCGCGCGCTCTGGTCGGCCAGCGACCAGGGGATGCGCTGGTCGGCCGCGGCCGCGCCGAACACGCCGGTGATGGCCCCGGCGTAGAGGCCGATGTCCGGGGCGGCCACGAGGATGTCCCCGGGCGTGAGGTCGGGCAGCTGCTGGAACAGGTCGAGCAGCCGGTCGTGGAGCACCTGCACCTCGCGCAGTGGCGAGCAGCAGGTGTGCAGCTGCACGGAACAGTCGTCCGGCTGCACGACGAACCGCTCCTCGCCCGGCCGGGAGCGGTCGTACAGGTCGAGGATGTCGTTCTGCAGGGTGGTGAGCAGGTCCGGCCGCAGGCCCTCGGCGTAGCCGTCGACGTCCTCCGGATCGAGATCGACCAGCTGGCGAAGAAAGTCGCGTCCGGCCCGGCCGAGCGACAGCAGCAGGGGGTTGCCGCTGTCGTACAGGTCGTCGTCGGGCAGCGGGCCGGTCGTGCGTCGGGCCGCGGCCAGCTGCCGGGCCGAGCGCAGGTCCGGCCAGTAGTGGCGGCAGGGGCTGAGGTGGAAGAGGTGCACCGCGGTGCGGCGGCCGAGCCGGGCGACGATTTCCAGGTAGACCGGCGGCAGGGCGTTGAGCCCGAACAGCAGGACCCGCTCCGGCAGGTCGACGGGCTGATCGGCACTCTCGAGCAGCCGGCGGCAGCGTTCGCCGAGCTGGGCGCGCAGGGGCGGGCCCCCGGCGGCAAGCCGCCGCCAGAGCAGGGCCTGCCAGTGCTCGTCGCTGCCCTGGTGCTGCCAGCGGGCGAGCAGGTCCGGCCGGAAGACCAGGTACTGGTCGAACACCTCACTGATCCGTTCGGCCAGTTGGAGGAGCTTGCGGCCGTCCGTGTCGTCCGCCAGGTAGGCGGCGGGTTCGGCGAACAGTGGATGGTCGAGGCAGTCGGGCAGCAGGCTGACCAGACGCCAGCAGAGCACCGGCCGGGCGAACAGATCCTCCTCGGCCGGCCCGCCGCTCAGCCGCTGGACCATCTCCCAGACAAAGCGGCCGGGCAGGGGGCAGTCGAGGTTGGCGGCGATGCCGGTGGCCTGGGCGATCCGGCAGGCGAGCCATTGGGCCATGCCCTGGTTGGGTACGACGATGCATTCCGGCCGCAGGGGGTCGGCCGGCGGCTGCTCGAGGACCGCGAGCAGGTGGGCAAGAAGGTTCTCCAGCCTGTTGGACTGATGCACGAGCACGGCAATCGACTCCCCTTGGTCAGGTTCGGGCGCCAATCGGGCGCCGCGGACATTTTACGTTCCGGAAAAGATCCGGGCTTTGCTATACTGCAGGAACCGACACCCTGCCGTCGTTCTTTTTCCGGCCCGGAGCATGAAGCAGCCCCCCACCTACCAGCCCATCATCCTTGCCCTGCTCGCCACCCTGATCCTGGCCGGGCTGTTCTACCTGCCCTACCTGTGGGTGCGCAACCGGACCATTGACGACTTCGCCGCCCAGCAGACCCTGCTCGCCCGCCAGGCGGCCGACGGCCTGCAGACCTATTTCGCCGACTACGGCCGGGCCCTGGACTACCTCGGCCGCCAGCCGGGCGTTCAGCAGCTGGACAGCGGCGGCCGGACCCTGCTGGAAGATTTCCTGGCCATCCACCCGGATGACATCGCCGGGGTGCAGCGGCAGGCCGCCGACGGCCGGGTGCTGTTCGCCGCGCCCGGCGGCTCGGCCGTTGCCGACGACAGCGGCTTCTGCAAGGGACTGGGCAACGCGTCTGCACCGGCGGTGAGCGACGTGGTCCATGCGACCGCGGCCGAGGACCGTGTCTTTTTCGCCGCCCCGGTGCACATCCACGGCCGGTTCGACGGCTGCGTAGCCTTCACCCTGCCCTTTGCCCGGGTGGCCGGCCGCCATCTCGGCACCATCCCGCTCCTGGCCGACAGTTACGTTCTGCTCGTCAACAGCGCCGGCGACATCCTGCACGCGCCCGACCCGGGCCTGGCCGGCGGCCATCTCGATCGTTTGCCCGGTGCGGCCGCGGACGTGGCCGCCCTGGGGGCAAAGATGCGGCGCGGCGAGCCAGGCCTGAGCGTGCTCGGCGGCGACCCCCTGCGCGCGCCGGCGAGCGGGGCAGGCCGCCGCTACGCCGTGGCCATTCCCGTGGCCCTGCCCGGCGGCGGCGTCTGGTCCATGGTGATCGTCACCCCGGCGGCCGAGGTGGTGGGCGCCATGGCCGGGTTCCGGGCCCAGTGGCTGCTGGTCACCGGTATCGCGGTGTGCGCCGTCGGCCTGCTCAGCTTCCTTCTGAGCGGCGCCATGACCCGGAGGCGGGAGGAGGTGCACCGGCGGGCGGCGGAAGAGCAGCTGGCCGGCCTGCTCGAGTTCGCGCCCATGGCCGTGTTGCTCACCGATGCCGACGGCCTTGTCATCTATGCCAACCAGGAGGCCACCGCCATGGCCGCGGCGGCCGGTCGGAGCCTGCTCGGCGGCCGGCCGCTGGCCGCCATGCTGGCGGCCTCCTGCCGCCAGGCGGCGGGCGAACAGATCCGCCGGGCGGCGGCCGGCAGGGCGGAACCGCCGTTGGCGGTGCGCCTGGATGGTGACGGACCGCCGCGGCAGGCGGTGCTCACCGCCACCCCCTACAGCCAGGACGGGGGCGGCCAGTGCATCGTCGTGGTCCGCGACGTGACCGCCGAGCGCGCGGCCGAGGAGAGCCGCTCCCGGCTGGCCGAGGCGGTGGACCAGGTGCAGGAGGCGGTGCTCATCGCCGATCGCCGGGGCACCATCGAGTACGTCAACGCCGCCCTCGCGGCCATGACCGGCTACAGCCGTGAGGAAAGCATCGGCCAGCCGGTGCGGATGCTGCTGGAAAAGGAGCAGGAGGCCCATTTCGACCAGCAGATCGAGGAACTGGTCAACCAGGGCGAGGTCTGGCGCGGCCGGCTGGTCAACCGCCGCCGCGACGGCAGCCTGTTCATGGCCGCGACCACGGTCTCGCCGGTGCGCGACTCTGGCGGCGCCATCACCCACTTCATCAGTGTGCAGCGGGACATCACCCACGAGGCCGAGGTCGAGACGCGCATGCGCCAGGCCCAGAAGATGGAGGCCATCGGCACCCTGGCGGGCGGCATCGCGCACGATTTCAACAACATCCTCGGCGGCATCGTCGGCTTCACGGACATGGCCCTGCTCTACGCCGAGCCCGGCAGCGAGGTGCACGGCAACCTGCTGCACATCCGCCAGGGCGGCCGCCGGGCCGCCGACCTGGTGCAGCAGATCCTCACCTTCAGCCGCCAGTCGGCCGCGGAAAAGGTGCCGGTGCTCATCGCCCCGATCATCCGCGAGAGCCTCAAGCTGCTGCGCGCCAGCCTGCCGGCGACCATTGCCATCGACCAGCAGCTCACCGGCGCCGACGTGCGCGTGCTGGCCACGCCGGTGCAGATCCAGCAGATCGTCATGAACCTCTGCACCAACGCCTTTCACGCCATGCGCGAGCAGGGCGGCACCCTGACCGTCCACCTGGCCGAGGCGGGCGACGGCGCCGAGGCCGACCGCCTGTCGCTCACCGTGGCCGACACCGGCCAGGGCATCGACCACGACCTGCTCGACCGCATCTTCACCCCGTTCTTCACCACCAAGAAGCCGGGCGAGGGCACGGGCATGGGGCTGTCGGTGGTGCACGGCATCGTCACTGACCTGGGCGGTGAGATCAGCGTGCAGTCCGAGCCGGGCCGGGGTACCACCTTTGTCGTCCTGCTGCCGGTGACCGAGGCGCGGCCCGGGTCCACCCTGGTGAGCAGCGAGGGGGTATTGCCCACCGGGCGGGAGCACATCCTGGTCATCGACGACGAGAAGGAGATCCGCGACATCTGCCGGATGATGCTCGGCCACCTGGGCTACACGGTCACCACCCTGGGCCGGCCCGAGGAGGCCCTGGGCCTGCTCGCCGACGCCCGGCCGCGCATCGACCTGGTGATCACCGACCAGACCATGCCGCGGCTCACCGGGGTGGAACTCACCGCGGCCATCCGCCGGGACTGCCCCGGCCTGCCGGTGATCCTCTGCACCGGCTATTCGGACCGGCTCAACTACGACCTCGCCCGCGAGGCAGGGGCCTGCGACCTGCTCATGAAACCGGTGGACCTGCGCGGGCTGGGCGCCGCGGTGCGCGCCGCCCTGGACATGCACGCCGGCTGACCGGCCGCCCGCCTACTTGGCGTAGCCCCAGGCCTTCAACCGGTTGGCGGCGTGTTGGGCCTGCTCGCCCTGCCGCTGCTTCTGCAGGTAGGCCGCGTACTTGCGGGCTGCCTCCTCCTTCCGGTCCATGTGCTCCAGGCTGTAGCCGAGGAAGAAAAGGACCTCCTGGTTGCCGGGCAGCAGCCGGTCGTAGGCGGCCAGGTGGTCGTGGGCCTGGGCGTACTTTTTGGCGGCGAGCGAGGTGACCCCGACCAGTACGTGCGCCTGGGCCTCCTCCGGGTAGAGGGCGGCGGCGCGCAGGGCGTGCCGCTCGGCCTCGTCGCCGCGGTCCTGGGCGAGAAAACACTTGGCCAGCATCACCCGGGCGGCGTAGTCGTCCGGGTCCAGGCGGACCGCCTGGTTGAACTGCTCCTCGGCCCCGGCCCACTGTTTTTTGCCCATGGCCTCGCTGCCCTGCTGCAGGGCGGTGAGCAGCGGCCGCTGGGCCCGCACCCCGGCGGTGTGGTCCAGGTAGCGCTCGCGGTGCAGCGGCAGTCCCTGGCGGTCGCGGTAGGTGGTGGTCGCGGCGGTCTGCACGTTCGTCAGCCGCTCGTCGCTCATCGGGTGGGTGGCGAACATCATCTCGATGGCGCTGCTCCGGCTGCGGCCGTTTTTCTGGAGCATGCGCATCAGTCCCACCATGCCCTCCGGGCTGTAGCCGGCCCGGGTCAGGTATTCCATGCCCAGGGCGTCGGCCTCGCGCTCGTTGTCCCGGCTGTAGCGGGCGAGCAGGGCCCCGGCGCCGAGTTTGCCGACCCCCTGAACCAGGTCCGAGGCCGCCCCCAGGCCGGCGAGGCTCGAGGCCAGCGAGGCGCCGGACACGAAAATGTTGGCGAGCAGGCCCTTGCTCGCCTGCTGGGCGCTGTGGCGGGCGTTGACGTGACCGATCTCGTGGCCGAGCAGGGCGGCCAGTTCCGCCTCGTTCTCCATCTCCACGAGGATGCCGCGGGTGGCGGCGATGGAACCGCCGGGAAAGGCGTAGGCGTTGATGTAGGCGGCGTTGACCGCCCGGAAGGAGTAGGGCATGTGCGGCCGGTGGGAGCGGGCCGCCAGGTTCCTGCCCACGCCGTCGATGTAGGCGTTCAGCCCCTGGCCGCGGACCGGGCCGTAGTCGCTGGAGAACTGCTGCGGCGACTGCTGCCGGTCGAGGCTGATCTCCTCGTCTTCGCTGAGCATCATCAGGTGGCGGCTGCCGGTGGCCGGGTTGACCGCGCAGGACGAGAGCAGCGGGGCGGCGGCGAGGGACGAGGCGCCGAGGCCGAGCAGGCGGAGCAGTTGGCGGCGGTCGAAACGGGATCGATTCATGTCTGTTCCTCCAGGAGGCGGGTGGACGGTCCGGGCGCGAGCGCGGCCCAGTCGATGGCGGTGAGCAGGGCAAAGACCGCCGCGTGGATGCGCGGTTCACTGCTCGCCCGCGGGCCGGCGACGTTGAGGGTGGCGATGCGGTGGGCGTGCAGCCAGCGTTCCACCTCGCGCACCGCCTGTTCCGGGGTGAGGTGGTCGAAATCGAGGTGCAGCAGCGGCCGGTCGTGGCGGATGGCCAGGGCCTCGGTCAGGGCCGAGCCGCGGCCGAGCGGGCCGAACGAGCAGATCAGGGTGCCGTCGGCGGCGCGCACGTTTTTGTCGGTGCGATCGCGGTAGCGGGCGGAGCGCAACTCCCGCAGGCTGTAGTGCGGCGGCAGGGGGCCGGCTTCGGTCTTGCGGCCCCGGGGCAGCCAGCCGCCGTGGGGCAGGCCCAGGGCGATGGCCGCGTCCAGGGCAGCCTGGTCGGCGCCGGTCTGGCCGCCGGAGATGATGCGGATCATGGTCTGGTGTGCGATCAGGGCAAGGGCGGTCGGGCCGGCAACGAGGTGCGGGCCGGGTCTTCCGGCCACCGGGCCGGACCAGCGGTCAGCATACGCCATCCTCGCCCGGGCCGCAAGCACGCACCGGCGGGCGGCCGGGTGGCCGAGAATGTAAGAAAAAACGGCAGGATATTTTGCTAACCGGTCGCACTGTCATGTCTTTTTGGCGATGAAAACTTGACAGCCGCCGGGACTTTCTTTTAAATAGCTCACCTTTTGGTTGCAGCCACCCGGCGTGAAGCGGCCTGCCGGCTGTTTCGTCATGCTGGATAACCCCTTGAAGAAAGGAAATAATGGTTACAGAAAATCAATCCTCCGCGGTTCTCTCCCGCCGCTCGTTCCTGCGCACCGCCAGTCAGTTCACCCTGGGCCTCGCCGCTGTCTCCATTCCCGCCACAGGCCTGGCCGCGGTCGTTCCGGGCAAGCGTTCCCTGTCCCTCTATCACGCCCACACCAATCAGGAACTGCAGATCGCCTATGCCTGGGGCGACATGTACAACCCCATGGCCCTGGCCAGGGTCACCCGGTTCCTGCGTGATTTCCGCACCGGTGAAACCTGTCCCATCGACCCCAGGCTGCTCGACATCCTCTGGGCCATCCAGCAGGAGACGGGCCGCAAGGGCACCTACGAGGTGCTGTCCGGGTTCCGTTCGCCGCGCACCAACAACATGCTGCGCGGCAGTTCCAACGGGGTGGCCGAGCACAGCCTGCACATGGAAGGCAAGGCCATCGACATCCGCCTCGACGGCATCAGCACCCGGCAGATCCGCGAGTGCGCCGTGGAGATGAAGTGCGGCGGCGTCGGCTACTACGCCAAATCAGATTTCGTCCACCTGGACACCGGCCGCTACCGGACCTGGTGACCCCCAGCCGCGGTCCTGCCGCGGCCAGCAACGACAACGGCCGCCCGGTGTTGCCACCGGGCGGCCGTTTTTTTCTTCCCGTGCCTTTGCCGGCCTACAGTTGCAACTCCACCACCGGCTGGGCGTCGCGCCTGGTCGGGATCTTTGTTTCGCAGATCAACAACCGTGCCCGGTCGATGCCGTGGGCCTCGGCCAGGTGGTCGAGGATTGCCTGGGCGCGCTCCTGGCCGAGCCGGGTGAGCTTCTCCCGGTCCTTCTCGTCCACGGAAATATCCGCGTCCCCCACCTTCTGCAGTGCCCTCTGCGAGAGCATCTCCCAGGCCGGCGCGGAGGGACAGAGGTTGATGTCCATGTCCGGCCGGTCCTGCATGACCTTGGCCACCCGTTCCAGGTAGGCGCGGTGCTCCGTGGTCAGTTCGCTCTCCTCCGCCTGGAAAATTACCGGCGCCAGGCTCGCCTTCATCATGTTCTCACCGACCTTCATGCCCACGTAGGCCAGCGCCCCGTACGGGCCGAGGGCGTACACCAGGTAGGAGGAGGCGGCCGGCAGGATCGCCTTGCCCAGCGCGGTGATGAGCAGGTCGGCGATGCCCACGTTCAGCTCGGAGAGCGGCCCCTCGATGGGGATGTCGAGCTTGAGGTCGCCGTTGCTGTCCTTGAGGAAGCTGATGGCCGACTCCAGCGGCAGGGGCAGGCGGTTGTCCAACTGCTGCGCCAGCTCCTTGGAAATGGTCGCGGTCTCCAGCTTTTTCAGGTGGATACTGTTTTTCATGCGCATCTTGTTGTCCGCGACCTTGACCGTGCTGGCCAGGTTGAGCTGGCCGCTGGTCAGGGCCAGGCCCACCGACTGGATGACATAGGGCGACAGGCGGGAGAGCGGGTAGTTCTTCAGCGAGACGGTGGTGTCGACACCGAGGGCCTTGGCGAACGGGGTCATGGTGCCCTTGACGATCAGCGGCGCCCGCTCGTCGAGCATGGCCGCCAGGTCGATGGTCGCCGGTGCGGCGGTGGCGCTGGTGGACAGGTCGGTGAGCACCAGTCGCTGGATGGCGATGTCGCTGAGAAAGGGCTTGGCGAGCGACCGGTCCTCGATCCGCAGGCCACTTTCGCCCTCCACGCTCACGGTGGCGATGGCCACCTCGCCTGCGGCGGAGCCGCCGTCCTTTGCTGCGGCCGGGGCCTTCCCTGCGGCCGCTTTGGCCTTGCTCCCCTTGGCGGGAGCGGCCGGCTTGAGGTCGGCCAGTTGCTTGTTGGCCCGCAGGACACCGTCTTTTTCGCGGAGGAGCTCGGCAAAGAGGTCGGTGAAGACGAGCGATTGGGCCTGCAGCCCCTGGTCCGCGGCCCAGACCGGTGCGGCGAGCCGGGCCCGGCCAAGCCGCAACACGCCTTGGTCCCCGGCGTCAGCTGGCAGCAGGCGCAGTCCCTCGAGCCCCACCGAGGCGGCGCTCACCCGACCGTCCGCCGCGTACTGAGCGCGCTCGATGGTGAGCCCGGCCAGCGTACCCATCTCGCCCTTGCCCTGCTGCGGCACGATCCGGGTGTTGCGCACGCTCACCGAGCCGGCACCAAAGGACTGGAAGTCGCCGCTGGTCACCTTGTCGACCACCACCTCCGGCACCTGCACGGTCAGCGGCAGGTCACCGTCCACACGCAGGGCGAGACCCTTGGTCTGGAGTCGCTGGACGGCGAGTCGTTGGCCGGTGATGATCTCGATGCCGGAGGTGACGAACTGTTCCAGGCGGAGCAGGGGTTCCCTGCTGCCGGTCCCCTGGGTGAGGGCCAGCCCCTGACCATCGAGGGCGCCGTTCAGGCTGACGGTCGGCTCTTTGGCACCGGTGTAGTCGATGGTGCCCTGCCAGGTGAGCGCCTTGTCGGCAACGCTCAGTTCGGGCAGGCGCAGGTCGAGGTCCGCGAGGTGCAGGCGGCCGTCGTAACCTGCCTGGACCTGCTGGCCCAGGGTGGTTTCGCTGCGCCCCTCGAGCAGGATTTCCCCCTGGCGGACCGTCACACCCGGTTCGGGTTGGCTGAAGCTGAGCCCCCCGGTCCGCCAGGAGCCGTCAGTGACGATGCGCATGGGCGCGTCCGCCTTCTCCCCGGCCGCGCAGGTGATCGTGCCGGTCCAGCCGGTGGTGTCGATGGCGAGCGCGCCGGCGGGCAGGCCGAGTGCCGCCTTGCCGAGGCTCAGGGCGGCCTTGCTGGTCAGGCTGAACCGCTCGCCGAAGGCGGCCTCGATCGGCCCTTTGAGCTGCAGGGTGCCGGTTGTGAAGGAGGCCGGTGAGTCGGCCAGGCTGACCGCCAGCCCCTGACCGTCGAGGGTGCCGTCCACGCTGACCGCGCCCCCGGCGCCGCTGCCGGTATAGCTCGCCTTGCCCTGCCAGGCGAGGCTCTGGTCGTCGATGGCCGTGCCGGCCACACCGATATCGACCCCGCCCAGTTCGAGACGGCCCTCGTACTCCGCCCGGGGTCCCTCGGCCGGCAGGCTCAAGCGCAGTCGGCCGTCGATCCCGGCCTTGCCGGAGAACGGTTGTACCGCCGGGGCGAGCAGTCGGGCGAGCTGGCCGAGATCGAAGCCGGCGAGCGTGAGCGTGCCGCCGAGGTCCAGGTGCGGCGCGACCTGCAGCCGGTCCAGGTGGATCTCCAGCGGCGCCTCGTTGACCTTCCCCTTGAAGCGGAAACTGGCGCCCTCGGCGCCGGGTGCGGTGCTGAAGCCGAGCAGCTCGGCCGAGTCGATGACCAGGTTGAGCAGCAGATCAGGGGTTTTCAGACGGATCACGCAGTCGGTCAGGCGCATCTCGCTGACCAGCACCGTCCAGGGTGAGGAGGTGGTGGTCTCTTTCGTTTCCACCGTGCCGCTGTCCGGGCCGGTCAGGTAGGAGGTGTAGCGCCAGCGGCCGTCAGCCAGCTGTTCGAGGTCGATGGTCGCCTGCTCGTACACGGCCCGCTGCACGTGCACCGTTTTTTTGAACAGGGCGCCGAAGTTCAGATCCAGGGCGAGCAGCGAATCGCTGAGCACGTTTTTCCCTTCCCGTTCGACGTCCATGCCGTGGATGGCGAACCGGCCGGTGAACAGGTTGGCGGCAAAGGAACCGACATGGGCGGCATCGGCGCCGTTCTTGACGAGCCAGTGCTGCAGCCCCTTCTGCAGGCCGACGGGCAGCAGCAGGAGGAACAGGGCGACGCACAGGGTCAGGGCAGTGAGCACCCGGATCCAGGTTTTGCGAAAGAGCGCCGCGATCCGGGCGCGCACGGTCTGCAGGTTCATGGTCATGACTGGTGTTCCGTTCTGGGCGTAAAGAGGCGGGGACGTGGTCCTGTTGCCGCGCGGCCGATCCTGGTCCGGCGACCGGCCGCGCGCGGGAATGCTTCCCAGAATCCCCGATGGGGGCGGCTTTGTCAAGGTGACAGGGCCGTTTGCAGCCGGATTATCGCCCCCGGGCGGGCCGCGGCGGCAAAAGTGATTGAGTTTGCCGGGGGGTGGGATACACTGCCGAGAACAGAAAAAAGGTGGTGATCAGGGCAGGGACAACGGTCGGCGCGGGGTTTTTGCCGGCGTCGCTGTCCGGCGCGGGTCAGCAGCGGCCCGTGGTAGAGGGGCTCGAGGACGGACGCAGGGACAACAGGCGATGATTCGTTGGACAGGGTGGCCATTGGGGTGGCAGGTGTTTGCTGGCGGCGTGGTGCTGGTCATCCTGCCGCTGCTCGTCGTTTGCGTGCTGCTCTGGCACCGTGGCCCGGTCGCCGCCGGCGAGGTCGCCGCGGAGCGGTGGGTGCTGCCGGCTGTTCTGTTCGCCCTGGCCGCGGCCTTTTTCCTCGGTCGCCGGGTCACGGCGTCCCTCGGCCGGCTGGCCGCCATCGTGACGCCCGCCGAGGGGGAGAGGTTCACGGGCCACACCGACGACCTGGTTGCCCGCATCCGCCGGGTGGCGGAGACGGCGCGCGAATCGGCCGAGCGGGTGGACGCCGAGACCCGGCGGCGGCTGAGCGCCGAGGATTTCCTGCAGCTCTACCGGCAGCTGTTCGACAACCTTGGCGAGGGGATCGTCATCACCGATGCACAGGCCACCATCCTGGCGGTGAACACCGCCTTCACGACCATCACCGGCTACCCGGCGCACGAGGTGGTGGGCCGCACCCCCTGGCTGCTCAAATCGGACCGCCACGACGACGCCTTCTACGAGCAGATCCGGCAGGCGCTCGCCACCGGCGGCAGCTGGGCGGGCGAGGTCTGGAGCCGACGGGCCGACGGCGCCGTCTCCCCCCAGTGGCTGCGCATCGGCAGCGTGCGCGACGAGGCCAGGACCGCCCGCTACTACTTCGCCTCGTGCA